>Ga0315338_1000735_pt1 | contig 59754 bp, 58 predicted proteins | sample ASW8metaG_FD_204518 | JGI IMG/M metagenome (GOLD analysis project Ga0315338, IMG submission 204518) | Ammonia-oxidizing marine archaeal communities from Monterey Bay, California, United States - ASW #8 | ecosystem: Environmental > Aquatic > Marine > Coastal | place: USA: California | collected...
TAGGAGCGCTCTCACAAGATGATTCTCGGCAGAGTGGTCGGCACCGTTGTCGCTACTCGGAAGGACGAGCGGCTCGACGGCTTCAAGCTCCTCATCGTTCAGGCCGTCGCGCCCGACGGCAAGGCCAAGGACAGCCACGTCGTTGCGGTCGACACCGTTGACGCCGGGGTTGGTGAGCTCGTCCTCGTCGTGTCTGGAAGCTCGGCCAGGATGGCGGCCGGCTGTCAAGATCGCCCCATCGATGCCGCTGTCGCCGGCATCGTCGACGCCGTCGAGATGGGCGGAGGGTGACGTGTTCGTCGCCGACGTGGTAGGGACCGTTGTCGCGACGGCCAAAGACCCTTCGCTCGTTTCCCATAAGCTCTTGCTGATCCAACCGGTGACGCCGGACGGTAACGCGCACGGCGGTCCGCAAGTCGCGATCGATAGTGTCGGCGTCGGCGTCGGCGAAAGAGTTATCTGCGTGAAAGGAAAAGAGGCGGGATTCCCCTATCTACCTGAGCAAGTCCTGGCAGATGTCGGGATCGTCGCCAAGCTCGATAGCCTTCATCATCGACCGGTGGCACGCCGATGATTATTGGGGACGTCACCGGTGTCGCCGTCGCGAGTGCTTCGCACTACAAGCTCGAAGGGCGTAAGCTTCTACTGGTGCAGCCCGTGCGGCCCGACGGTGAACCCTCGGGGGCTCCGCTGATCGCGGTCGATGGCCGAGGCATCGGGGCCGGGGAGGGAGATCGGGTCGTTCTCGTCCTAGAAGGTCGCTCGGCGTCGCTCGTCTCCGGCCGTGACGAGAGCCCCATCGACGCCGCGATTGTCGCCGTGGTCGATCACGTGAACTTGGCATGAGCGTCGACCGCGGACGGATCCGCGCGCTCGTGCGACGAGAGCTTCAGCGGCGGCTAGGCGAGCCCAGATTGGAGGGCAACGCTGCTCTCGAAGAGTTTCCGTCGCGGACCGCGGAGGGGGATGGCGAGGCTCCGGGCCCCTGTGCCATCGAGCCGGACAAGCCGTGCGTGCAGAGTGGTTATTGCAAGAAACTCGGCTACTGAGCTGTCGACGATCTTCCACGTCGACATGGACGCGTTCTATACCTCTGTAGAGCAGCGCGACCACCCGGAACATCGAGACAAGCCCGTTATCGTCGGAGCGGACCCGATGGACGGCCGCGGGCGCGGGGTCGTGGCGGCGGCGTCGTACGAAGCGCGTCGCTTTGGCGTTCACTCCGCGATGCCGATAGGCAAGGCCTATCGACTTTGTCCTCAAGGCGTGTTCCTTCGCGGTGACATGAAGAAATACGCGCGCGCATCGCGGAGCATCATGGCCATTCTCCGGACCTATTCGGACCTGGTAGAGCCGCTCTCCATCGATGAGGCGTTCATCGATGTGAGCGTCATCTGTCCGCCGGGCAAGGCGCACGGGCTCGCGGAGGAGGTCAAAGCCAATATCTTTCGGCAGGAGCGTTTGAAAGCGTCCGTCGGGGTGGCCCCCAACAAATTTCTCGCGAAGATTGCCTCCGACCTCGACAAACCCGATGGTCTGGTCGTGGTCCCCTTAGGCGAAGAGCTCGCCTTTCTCGAGCCTCTTCCCGTGGAGCGACTCTGGGGTGTGGGGCCAAAGACGGCACGCCGGCTCCACCAGTTGGGCTACAGAAAGATCAGTGACCTTTGGTCGGTCGAGCCCGGCGGACTCCCGATGGGAAAGCATGGCGACCACATCTTGAGCTTGGCGAAAGGCGTCGACCATCGGAAGGTGGTGCCGACGCGAGCGGCGAAATCCATCGGCCACGAGACGACGTTTCTCGAAGATACAGACGACGCCGAGACCGTGCGCACGACGCTGTTGAAGCTCGCCGAGGCGGTCGCGGGCCGTTTGCGGCGGCAACAGGTTCGGGGCAAGACGGTAACTCTCAAGTTTCGCGACGAGAGCTTCGTGACCGAGACGAGGGCTCTCACGTTGCCGGCACCGACCGACGACGCGAAGATGATATTCGACACCGTGCTCGAGCTCCTCACGAGAGTAAAGGGCAAATCCCACAAAGTCCGTTTGCTCGGGATCAGCCTGTCGAAGCTCGAGGAGCCGACGGATTCCCAGCTGCCTTTGTTCGGGACGGCAAAGAAACTGGAGAAGCTGAGCCGAGCGCAAGACGAGCTGGAGGAGCGGTTCGGGAAGGGGAGCGTGCGCCGGGCTTCGCTGCTCACGTCCGGGGTCCTCGACCGCGGCGATGACGAAATCTAGTCCGAGCGGAGATGTGGGCGCGCGTCGGTCTAGAATGACCGGATGGAACCTCTGAATCAAAGACTCGCCGTCATCGGTCTCGGCAAGCTCGGCGGGTTGCTCGCTGAAGCGTTCGTCGCGCGCGGTCTCATCCGGCCTGAAAATCTCGAAGCTACCGTACGCCACGCGGATCGCGCCTCGCTCCTCGATGAGAAATTGCCGTTCTCCGTGCACACGGACAATGAGCGCGCTGTCGCGAACGCGGACATCGTACTCCTCGCGGTAAAACCGCAGATGATGGAAGGCGTGTGCGATCAGATCAAGGGCGGGCTCGGAAAGGGTAATCTCGTCGTCTCGATCCTCGCGGGCGTTCCCAACAAGAGCATCGAACGTTTCTTCGATGACGAGGTCGCCGTCGTACGTGCGATGCCGAACACTCCCTGCGCGGTTGGGAGCGGGATGACAGTGCTTTGCCGCGGCACCCATGCATCGGATTCGGACGCGGCGCTTGCGGAGAAGCTCTTCGATACCGTGGGGCGTACGCTCGTCATGGACGAGCGCCACATGGATGCGGTGACGGGCCTCTCCGCGAGCGGCCCCGCGTTCCTCTACGTCATCCTGGAGTCGCTTGCGGAGGCGGGTGTCAAGCTCGGTCTACCGCGCGACGTGGCGACGCTCCTCGCCGCACAGACGACCAAAGGCGCGGCGGAGCAGGTCTTGGCGAGTGGCGCCCACCCTGCTCTGCTGAAAGACGAGGTGACGACCCCTGCCGGCTGCACGATCGATGGTTTGATGGAGCTGGAGGAGGGAAAGCTACGGGTGACGCTCATTAAGGCCGTCGTCAAGGCCGGGATGCGAGCTCGCGAGCTCTACACGGAGGACTAAGGCGTGGGTCGGCTAGCCGCCGCCTTGAGCGAGCGCCGTGTCGAGCAGCTTGTCGAGCCGGAGCCACGTCTCGGTCGGAAGGCGAAGCGCGACGTCCTCGTCGTCTCGGGTCGCGTAGACCTCGCCTTCGCGGGGCTCGTAGATCGCTAGCTTCTTCACGATGTCCCGAGCGGTGATCTCGACGACATAGCTCGGGGCCACTGTCGGCAAGAACGTGACGATCTCCTCGGCGGTTGTGGCGCTCAGCGTTCGTAGCAGGGAAAAAACGGTCGGCCCGGCCTCATGGCGCGCGATCTTGTCGCCGACGGTGATCTCGATCGCGGTGACTTCGCCCGGCGCGAGTGGAAGGAGCTGTCCCGACACGAACTGCTTCGGCTCCTTGACGAGCTCGTCCATGATGCCGCTCTCGACGAGATAGATCCCGTCGTCACCGCCGGTTTTCGCGTAAACATCGATGCTCTTCTCGTCTCCAATGGCGAGCACGATCGGCTCCGGGCTCTCGTGGAACGAGACCTGGATACGAAGCGTCGGCGATTCCAATCCGAAGTTTGCGAGTGGCGAGTTGCTTCGTTCCGGGAGCGCGACCATCTCGATATGCCGCACGCGGTCGGCGAGCCGCGCGAGCTGGACTACGTCCGCGCGCGCATGGATGGGTGATGAGAGCGTCCATGTCGGGCCGACATTCTCGGCGACCACGGTATCGCTGGCTCGGTGGATCGTGATCGTCTGGGGTTGCCAGCTGGGGTCGATATGGAAGAGATTCTTGTCTCGGAGATCCCACGCGGTTTTGCGCAAATTGTTCGAGAGGTGATCGGCAACGATGAGCACGTCCGGCTCGCTGATGCGCTGCGCGTATTGAGTCCTTGGTGTGATCGTATCGTTCCCGAAGCGGATGCCGTCGGGGAGACCGTCTTCGACCTCGAAGCGGACCTCGAGCGACGGCGCGTCCAGGCCGAAGGCGGGGGTGCTCGCATCGGCCTCGGCACCCATCGAGCGCACGTAGCGCATCTCCGCCAAGTTGGAGAGTATGAGCGCCACTTCCTCGGCGTCCGCGAGCGCCGTCACCGGAGAAGCGATCTCGAAGTGGTCACCCTCGCGCGACAGGACGATAGGCGCCGCCGACGTATCCCTAATCTCGATCCGCTCGATCGTGTCGGCGGTGACCTCGAAGACCGTGTCTTGGGGCGTCGATGAGCCGTCCTCACGCTCCATCCAGTAATAGGCGCCGCCGAGCACGAGCAAGGCGCCGGCGGCGACGAGTGTGGAGCGTTTCATCGTGGGTTAGCGACGACTCCACCACGAGGACACTCCCGTAATCACGACGATGCCCGGGAGCACGAGTAATGATAGAAAGAAAACGTTGCGGCGCTGCTGGTCGTTCATCAGCACCCGTCGCTCGGATGGATCGCGAGGACGGATCGCGATCAAATCTTCGTCCTGCACGGCCCAGTTGACCATGTTCATGAAGAGATCGACGTTCAAGATGGGGGCGGCGGTCGCTTGATTGGTAACGAAGTTGGAGTCGCCGACGACGACGAAGCGCGCGTCCGGCACTTCACCGCGATGGTCGACGGTCGCTGCCATCGCCATCCCGACCGGGCCGCGCATTTGCCCCGGCTTGGGCTCGGTGCGCTCCGTCAGCTCTTCGAGGTCCGTCTCCGCCCAGCTGTTCTCGTCCGCGGTCGCGAAGAGCTCCAACATATCGGTTCCGTCGGGGACCTCCTCGGCCATGGTCACGCTGCGCGCCATCGCGAAAACGCTCATTTCGTTTCGGAAGTTCCTGACGATCGGATGGCTGCTGTAGCTTTGGACGACGGGAAGGACCGGCTGCTGGGCGAGGGCGTCGACGACGACATCGGCGCCGAGCACGATACCGCGCTCGAGCACGAAGGCGACGAGCTCATCCGCTTCGCTCTCGAATTCCGGGTCGACGAGAAAGATAACGCTCCCACCGCGGTCTAGATAGTCGTCGAGTGCGTCGAGCTCGACGTCGAGGAAATCGGTACGAGGCCCTGCGATCACGAGCGTCGCTGCGTCCTCGGGCACTCGTACGACGTCCTCGTCGAGCGAGCGCGCGAGCAAGAGGGGAGTCGCCTCGTAGTTCCCGCTCGTGAGCTTGTCCGAGATGATCGACAAGCCGTGCTCACTCTGGTCGTCGAGTGCCTTCTCGCCGTGGCCGCTCGTGAAGTAGATCTTCTTGGTGTCGCCCTTGAGAGCGCGGATGATGGCGTTCGTGACGTCGACCTCGGTCGCCCCGCTCGACTCCTGGCGCCTCTCACCGGTCTCGATGATCGTCGTTCCCAGCGTCACCGGAGATCCCGGGCTCGTATACGGGACGGCTCTTTCGGGCTCGGCTTCCGGGTCGACGATCACGAGCTCGACATGAGGGCTCGCATCAGCGTAGAGCTGCAGCAAATCAGTGGCGACGTAGAGCTGCGGGTTCGATCGGCGGTCCAGATGGACGATCGTTAAATCGCTCGTAAGCTCGCCCAAGATCTTGGTCGTCTGCTCGGACAGTGAGTACTGCCGGGTGAAGGTGGCGTCCCACTGGTGAGCGCGCTTGCTCGCGATCACGTTCACGAGCACGATGATGCCGACGAAGATGAGGGAGAGCGTGAAGGCATGGGCGCCGGCCTGGGCGCTGCGCTTTCGCAGGAACGAGCCCAGATCCTTCCAGCGGCTGACGATCGAGACGACGGTGAACCCGACCCCTGCGGCGAGAAACGACATCCAGTAGCGCTCGCTCGTCGGCTGCATCGCCCACAGCAGTCCGGCCGCCACGAGAAAGCCGAGGCCGAGGGCGCCCATATACGGCGTCAACCGGCTCACGTCAGCTCCTCCATCGGTAGGACTCGATCGCCTGTTTCGTCAGGAACAAGCCCAAGATGGTCATCGACGCGAAGTAGACGACATCCCTCGTGTCCAAGACGCCCTTGGCGAACTCTTCGAGATGTTGGTCGACCGAGAGATAGGTGACGAGCTCCATCCAGCCGCGGTCTTCGCCGAGAGCGACCAGATAGAGCAAGACGAACGCGCCGAAGCTAAGCAGGCCGGCGACGATTTGATTCTTGGTGAGAGCGCTGAACATCAACCCGAAAGCGATGTAGCCCGCACCCAGAAGGAAGAGACCGAGATATCCGACCGCGATCGGCTTCCACTCGGGATCACCGAAATAGAACAAGACCGCCATGTGGAACGACGTCGTGGCGAGCATGACGGCGAAGAGTGAGAGCGCGCCTAGGAACTTTCCCATCACGATCTGGGTATCGGTCAGGGGCGATGTGAACAGAAGCTCGATCGTTCCCGAGCGGAGCTCCTCCGAGAACGAGCGCATCGTTACCATCGGGAGCAGGAAGAGGAGGAAGAACGCGGTCGTGTGGAATACCCAGCGCAACATGTCCTGGTTGACGTTCACCACCGCACCCGGCGCCACCGTTCTCGGATCGATGAACGCTTCTAGGTAGGCGTAGAAGTAGAACCCGTACAGCCACAAGAATGCCGAGAGCACGACATAGGCGATGGGGGAGGAGAAGTAGGACAGTATCTCGCGCCGGACGAGCGCCCAAACGTTCTTCAACTACGAGCCCTCCCGGCTGATGGCGCGCAGGTAGACTTCTTCGAGACTCATTCCGGAACGGTGGAGCTCGAGTAAGCCGAGCCCGCTCTCGACGATTCTCTCCGAAAGCACGCGCCGCAGGTCGCGTCCATGATCGACCTCGAGGCGATAGGAGAACACCTCATCGCCTTCGGATGCGGTCGCCGCCGAGACGGAGACGACGCCCTCGACCGCACCGAGAACGGCCTCGATCTCCGCCGCTTCGCCTTGAACGGTTATCTCGAGACTGTCTTCTCTTCGGAACTGCTCTTCCAGGCTCGAAGGAGTGCCTTGGGCGACGAGACGCCCGCCATGGATGATCACGACCCGGTCACAGGTCATCGAGACTTCCGGAAGAATGTGCGTCGACAATATGACCGTGTGGTCACCACCGAGGCTGCGGATGAGCTCGCGCGTATCGTTGATTTGCTTGGGGTCGAGCCCCGACGTCGGCTCGTCGAGGACGAGGACGGCGGGGTCATGCACGATCGCCTGCGCGAGCCCGACCCGTTGCTTGTAGCCTTTGGACAGTTTCGAGGTGAGCTTGCTGCGAACGGCCGTCAAAGCGCACCGCTCGAGCGCGTGATCGACGCGGTCCAAGCGCTCGTTCCCCGGGACTCCTTTGATCCGCGCGACGAAGTCGACATAGTCGACGACCGTCATTTCCGGATAGACGGGAGGGGTCTCGGGGAGATAACCAATCGCTTTCTTCGCGGCGAGCGGTTGGCTCGCGACGTCGAAACCTGCGACCTTGACGCTTCCTCTGGTGGGAGGAAAAAAGCCTGTCAGCACCCGCATGGTCGTCGTCTTGCCGGCGCCATTCGGTCCGAGGAAGCCTAGGATCTCTCCCGCGGCGACGGAGAAACTGAGATCCTCCACCGCCGTGACGGGGCCGTACTCTTTAGTAACGCTCTCGACTTCGATCACTCAGGACTCTGCGCGTGGTGGGTGGAGTATAATCGATTCGATTGCTCGAACGCGTTTGTCCGCGCACCTGCCATGAAACTCTGGAAAAGCGATGTCATGCCGTTGAAACGCTGGATAGTCTGCCACGGCTTGCTCTCGTTGGTTGCTTTCTCCGCGCTGTCCTGCGCGGACAGTGAGGCGGAGCGCCAGGTTGCGGCAATGACGCTCGACGAAGTCGCCGCGTACTGGGCGGTACGAGGACAGGACGCCGAGAAGAACAACTACATTCACCCTGTCGTGCGTTTTCGCGTCGTTAACGACACGAACGGCCCCGTCGGCTACGTTCAGGCCATGGCCGTCTTCAAGCGCGACCAGTTTCCGGAAGAGTCCTGGGGCACGGCGTTCGCGTACTCGATCTCGGAGGAGCCACTCGAGGCGGGTGCGCAATCCGACGTGATCACGATGCGCTGCGACTCGAATTTCATCTCGAAAGATGCGCCGGAAGAGATGTTCGCGAACGAGAAGTGGGAGGAGATCGGCGTCGAGATCTTCCTCCGGGTCGGGCCCTCGAGCTGGCACCTCACCCAGGCGATGGGGATGCCCAAGCAGATCGGCGCTCCCGGTCTCGAAAAATTTCTCGAGCCCGAAGACGACCAAGCCCCCGTCCCTCAGTAGTTTCTGCCGTCCCTCGCGTGACGGTGGGAAAAAATACGGACCATACCTGTGGAAATTTCGGGTTGTTTTCCTACGCCCGTGTGAAGTAGCCTCTCTTCCGTCCACAATCGAATATACGGGGGAAGGTTTGGTGAAACCGCTGGTTTCCCAAGCGTTCGATTTTGCCAAGGAGGCATCGATATGGTTCTCGACGGCGGGCGCACCATGAAAGACGCAACGAGCGCGGACGTTTCCGCGGAGCCGGAGCTACACGTTGGGGAGCGCATCCGTGACGTGCGCAAGAGCAAGCGTATTCGTCAGAAGGTCTTGGCGCGTATGGTGGGTATTTCGCCCGGCGCGCTCACGAACTTCGAGAAGGGCCGGAGACGCATCTCGCTGGACTGGCTTCACAAGATTGCCGAGGCTCTCGACACGCCCGTTGCCTATTTCCTCCCGGACGAGGAAGCCAAGAACCGCGCGACGCCGGGTGACCCGCGTGAGCGTCGTCTCTTGAACGCGTGGCGTCAGCTTTCGAAGTCAGATCTACTTCGTGGCGACTACCTGATGCTCATGGAGCATCTCGGCCGCTCCAAAGGCGCGAAGCGGGCGAGCCGGGCTTCGTGAGAGCCTAGCCGGAGACCTCTTCGGACAGCTCGGCGAAGCGGGCGAGATAGCGCGAGAGCTTCTGCTTTGTGTCGTCGGATACGTCCGTAAAGGACATCCCGGCACCGATTGGCTCGCCTTGGTCGCCGATCTGATGCCAGACCGTGGTCGCGGCGACACGGCACTCTCCGATAGCCCAAGGGAGCAGCAAATAGAGCTCCCAGCTTTCGTTTTTGGGCGGCGGATCGTTCATCGTCAGAAGTGCGCCACCCAGGCTGACGTTGATGAGATAGCCCTCGCGGACGACACCGTCCTTCGCGATCTCCGCGCGGATCATCGTAGGGGCGAGTGTGCAGCGTGCGTGTTCCCGTAGCTCGGCGACGGCGTTCGTCATAACGATTTCTCCTCTCGCTTCGGCGGTCGACAGAGTTCGAGTACCGCCTGCGTATTCCGCGCTACCAAAGAGCAAGATCTGCGCCAGACGGCGACTCCTGCTGCTCCGGTTGCTCTAGCCCCTTCTGATGGAACGGGTTGCGGCTTTCAGCCAACTCTGAGCGACGTGGCGGAGGCTTCGACGTTCGGGGGTGTTTCGCTACAACCGCTTACGCGGGTCGAATAGTTTGCTGTGCTCGTCGGCGGCGAAGCGATCCGTCATGCCGGCGATGTAGTCGCACACGACACGGTGGACTCCATCGCTGTCGATCCGTGCGCTGATGTGAGGGGGGAGCTGTAGCGGGTTGTTCGTATAGCCGGTGAACAATTCGCGGATGAGGCGCTTCGCCTTCTCCGCCATGCGAACGACGCGGTAGTCACGGTAGAGATTCACGAACAGGAATTGCTTGAGCTGAGCCTTCCTTGCGTCCGTCGTCTCGCTGAAGCGAGACAGCCTGTCGTCCTGTCGCTCGATATCGCTGACGCTCTTGATCCCGCGCGTGTCGATGCCCCTCGTGATCTCCGCGACCAGATCGGTGACGAGCTCGTTGATGATGGCTCGGACGGTCATTCGGATGTGAATCTTGGGGGACTCCGCAGGCTGAGCGTCGGCGGACTTGCGGAAGTTCTCGCGCCAGAGCTCGACCTCCTCGAGCGATTCCAGGGAGAGGATCTTCGATGTGAGGCCATCCTCGAGGTCGTGATTCGTATACGCGATCTCGTCCGCCAAGTCGACGAGCTGGGACTCGAGCACCGGCTGGGAGCCGGTGCGGAACTCGACGGGCCCGTCCTCGCGTAGCCCGGGAGAATGTTTGAAGATACCCTCGCGCACTTCCCACGTGAGATTCAAGCCGCGAAAACCGGGATAACGTTTCTCCAGGTGGTCGACGATCCGCAGGGCCTGAAGATTGTGCTCGAAGCCGCCATGCTCGGCCATGAGTTTGTCCATCTCGTCTTGGCCGGAATGTCCGAACGGCGTGTGGCCGAGGTCGTGCGCCAGCGTCACCGCTTCGGCGAGGTCTTCGTTCAGGCCCAGCCGCCGCGCGAGCGTGCGCGAGATCTGAGCCGCCTCGAGAGAGTGGGTCAGTCGCGTCCGGTAATGGTCGCCCTCGTGATTGACGAAGACTTGAGTCTTGTACTCGAGCCGCCGGAACGCCGTGCAGTGGACGACGCGGTCGCGATCCCGCTGAAATGCCGTTCGGAACGAATGCTCCGGCTCCGGGTGCGCACGGCCACGCGAATCTCGGCTACAGGCGGCATAGGGAGCGAGTCGTTCCAGCTCCTGGGCCTCGAAGTAGTCACGGTCCGGCGAACGCGTCGGCAAAAGGCGGGTCCTCCCACCTTCCATGCTATCAAAGCCTAAACAAGAAAAAGAGCCGGACCTGGGTAAGGCCCGACTCCTTTTCGTGCCTACGATAGGAGGGAGCTCGGGCTTCCGCGTCGGGCCCTTTCCCGAAGCGGAAGCATCCGGTTTGTAGACGACCAATAGAAAAGCAAGCCGTATGCCAGTCCGACCGAGGGGCCGCTCAGAAAAGTAAAGCCACTATTTGCAATGGCTTGAAGCGTAATCGTCCGTCTGCTCCCCTGGACCCGAGTGTAAATCTTCTTTCCGACGTTGCGAAGGATCTTGGCGATCCTGGCGCCTGCTTCCCCCGTAGGGATTTTCACCCCGGCCGTCTCATCGCTCGGCGCTCGGCATCTCGCTTCCATTTCAGGACTTACGTCGACGATGCCCCGCGGTCTCGTTTACTCCGGGTGAGAGCCCGAGCAAAGTACCCACACTCCGCCGTCGTGCCTGCTGGAGGCGCCTTGTACAAATCATAGCAAAGACAAGACTTGTACGGTTGGTGCGAAGTGGAACGAGGCTTGCTAAAGCGAGACCCCAGTCGGGCCAACACGATCGGCCCAAACGAGCTCGATTTGGGGGAATCGATGAAACGGTGTGGGGACGGGAACGGAGATCGGGCGGCGGGGTTCTCTCTGCTCGAGGTCATGATCGCAATGGGCATTACGATGATCGTGATGGCCTCGGTATTCCTGCTACTGCAGCAGAGCCAAGACAGCTTTCGGCGAGAGCCGGAGGTCGCCGACATGACGGCGAACGCCCGCGCGGGTCTGGATCGCATCAGCCGCGAGGCCACGATCGCGGGCTTCCAGACGCCGCCCAGCCTACCGGTGATGTGGAAGGATGGCGGTGGCGTCAACCCTGATGTGCTGACACTGGTCTACGGGGACCCGAACTTTCCTGTCGCGCGAACCGTGCCGTGCCCGAGCGGACCCATGACCGGGCTGGCACCCGCAGCACCGACTTCGCGGGCCGACGCCGGGGACGGTCGTACAAATGGGATGGGGCGTTTGCTTCAGTGGATTGGGCCGGCGGGAGACGCCGAAGCTTTGCTTCCTTCCTCGCTGACGGACGACCGCATGGCTCTCCAGAAGCGTCGACGGGGATATAGCCGTCGTCGGCGCGGTCGAAGCGGATCGGGCTCGAGCGAGAGCGGACCGGCCGGAGCCTCCTCACCCGCTGGAGCCATCGGCGTGCCGTGTGGGGATGTGGGCTCGAATACGAGCTTCGCTCTGGACCCGATGTCGGTCTCCCCGCAACCGTTGGACTTCGAGGAGGCCTATCCCTCGGGAACCCGTCTCATGGCGATCCAGGGCCCTAAACTGGACGATACGGCTTGCGACCACGTCGCTCCGGCGATCGTCCCGGTGACCGTCTCAGCGCATCCGACGTGCAGCGGATCCGGCGGGCAATCGGGGAGCCCGGCGCAATGCGGGAGGCTCATCGTCCGCTACACGGCAGGGCCGACCTTGCCCGGGTGGACCCCCCCTTACGGATTCGACGCCGACGTGAACATGACGTGCGCCGTCGTGGGCGTTTTCCACGTCGTCCAGTACCGCGTCAACCCGCCCCCGACATCCGAGAACCCGTCACTCGAGCGAAGGGATCTGCTGTTGAGCCCGGAGTGGGAGCCGCTCGCGAAGAACATCGAGAACCTTCAGGTCCAGTACATGCAGGGAAACGGTGGGTTCGAGGACGAGCCGACGCGCCTGCCGATGGGAAACGACCCGAATACCTTCGTGACGCGGTTGCGGGTGAGCGTGTCCAGCCGCAGCGAGAGCACGCGCCTCAAAGGAGCCTCCGCGGGCGTGTTCGCGGCGGGGGATACCTATCTGAGGAAAACGTTCGCGACGACGGTAAGCTTGCGGAACCAACTGAACCAAGCGCAGGACAAAGCGTTCGATCTCGGGATCGTCAACTGGAACTAGGGCTGGTCGGCGAGCTTCGCGAGCGGGCGGGCTTACTGCTTCGGCGCGTAGTAGCCGAGTTTGGTGCGCACGAGAAGATCGGGGTAGGTCGTCTGGACGACGACGCGCCGCCATGAGCCGTCTCGTTTGGGATTGTTGGACACGTAGCCGATGTTGTACTGGCTCTTTAGCTCGGTCGCGATGCGGGCATAAACGGAAGTGAGCTCGGCGAGCTGACCCGGAAAGAACCACTGACCGCCCGTCTCCTCGGCCAGCTTCTTGAGAACGAACTCCGCCTCTGAGAAGGCGCGGCTGCGGCGGCCGCCCTCCTGGCGAAGCGAGATCGTGTAGATCGTGACGTCTGTTTCTTTCGCGAGCTCCATGACGCGCTCGAACGTCACCAAAGAGCTCGTGTCCTCGCCGTCGGAAAGCACGACGATGGCTTGTCGACGGATGTCCTGTCGGCGTCGGCTCAGGCTCTTGAGCGAGATGTAGAGCGCGTTGTAGAGCTGGGTCGTCCCGCCTGCCTGGGTCATGCGAATCGCTCGGTTGAGCTTTTCGACGTCTGCCGTGAAGGGCTGTAGCACGTGCGGCTTGCTACCGAACTCGACGACCTCCGTGAGATCGTCATCCTTCATTTCTCCGACAAAGTTGATCGCCGCTTCCTGGGCGAAGCCCATTTTCTCGTCCATGCTCGCGCTCGTGTCGAGGAGCAGCACCATCCGGATGGGAAGATCCTCTTGCGAGAACACGGAGACTTCCTGGGCGATCCCATCCTCGAACAGTGCGAAGTCTTCTCGGAGGAGATCGGTAACGAAGCGATTCCGCGTGTCGGTCACGGTGACGTTGAGCGAGATCAAGTCGACCGTGACGCGAAACTGATAGCGGCCGGTCGGATCTTGGGCGAAAGCGCGCGGCGTGGAAGAGACGAAGAGGACCGCGGCGAGACCTATGAGTTGGGCGAGCCGACGCATACGATAGGTCTTCCAATATAGCCTTATACTTCTGTCATGGCGAATCTGTCGAAGCGGGCTGCGGTCCTGACCGTGAGCGATGGTGTTGCTTCCGGTTCGCGCGAGGATTTGTCCGGGCGCGTGGCGGTCGATGAGCTTTCCGAGCTGGGATTCGAAGTGGTGGATTCGGCCGTCGTCCCCGACGAGGAGGCGAGCATCGTCGAAACCGTCCGCGGGTGGGTGCAGCAGCGGAGCGCCGATCTGATTCTCTCGACCGGCGGCACCGGGCTCGGGCCCCGCGACGTGACGCCCGAGGCCGTCCGCGGGATCCTGGAGCGTGAGATCCCGGGATATGGAGAGCTTCTCCGCGCCGACGGACTGCGCCATACGCCGATGGCCGTCTTGTCACGAAGCGTGGCGGGTAACATCGGGTCGGTCCTCGTCATTTGTCTCCCCGGAAGTCCGAAGGCCGTGCGCCAAGGCATCGCGGCGCTCGCGCCGACCCTGCCCCACGCGCTAGACCTCCTCTCCGGCCAAACGACCCACAGCGCTTGAGATCAAACGGGAGAGGTCCCGTTTCGGAGCGCAAATATTCAATATGACAACGAAGAGTTGTCGCGCCGATTGACGTCGCGAGTCGGCTGGAAGTTGTTTCTGCGACCCCGTCGGCGGTACCATGGTGTCGTGCCTCTCGGAGCCTCCAACCGAATCCACGAGGTCGATACACAGAACATGGCCTCGGCGTCCCGGCGACGGTATCGTCGTGTCCCTTGCTTGGGGCGATGCTTCGCGCAGCTTGGGGGAGGCTGGGAGGGCTCCGTTCTCGATTTGAGCGTCGGCGGCATGCTGATGCGCCTCAAGCGAGATCTCACGCCTGGCTCGACGTTCGTCGTCAAATTGATTCTCGAGGACAAGGTTGCGGTCGTCGAGGCGAGAGTCGTTCGCGCGGTCGAAGCAAACGAGGACGAAGAGTGCGACGTCGGCTTTCAATTCACATCGGTCCCCACGGATGACGCCACGCGTCTCAGGGGCTTCGTCAACGGCTGAGCCGCCTCGTTTTATTTGCCTCGCTCAAAAAACGTGCTAAAGTCACGGGTTTCACGCTTCACGTATTACGTTTCGGTAAACCCGACCACGGTATAGGGATGAAGAAATCTGAGCTGAATCAACACAAAAAGGCGCTTCTCCAGAAGAAGCAAGACCTCGAGAATTCTATCGGTCAGAAGGGCGTGCTCACCGGCAGCCCGGGCACGGACGGGCATGGCGACTTCGCCGACCGATCCGCGGCCGCGAACGAAGAAGAGATCAGCATCCAGCTGAAGCAAACGGACGCGAAGCTCCTCCGAGCGATTGAAGACGCTCTGGCGCGGGTCGAATCCGGCTCCTACGGCGTTTGTATCGAATGCGAAGAGGAAATCTCTACCGCTCGCCTCAAAGCCGTTCCGTGGACGAAAGTCTGTATCGGCTGCAAGGAGAAGCAGTACTCGTCGTAGCAGCCTAGAGCGCACATCCGAGCGCTCTGCCGCCGCGTTCGTTTGTCGAGGCCGTTCCCCATGGATCTAGGACTTCGAGGCAAAGTCGCTCTCGTGGCGGGCGGTAGCCGCGGCCTAGGTAAAGCCGTCGCGCTCGCTCTCGCGAACGAAGGTGCCGAGATCGTCCTCGCGGCGCGCGATCACTCCGCTCTGGGGGCCACGTCGAGCGAGATCGAAGCGCAGTCCGGAAGGCCCGTGCTCGCGGTGCCGACCGACGTTACCGACGAAAGTGCCGTCGCGGCCCTCGTCGAGGCCGCCCGCGAACGTTTCGGGACAGTCGACGTCCTCATCGCGAACAGCGGAGGCCCGCCCGCGAGCCGGTTCGAGACCACCGCCGTCTCCGAGTGGAAGGCGGGCATCGAGCTCAATCTTCTTTCCACGATTTTCCTCTGCCGCTCGGTGGCGCCGCTCATGAAGGCTCAGAAGAGCGGCCGGATCGTCGCGATCACATCGATCTCGGTAAAACAGCCCGTGGATGGCCTCATCTTGTCGAATACGGCGCGCGCGGGGGTTGCCGGAATGATGAAGTCGCTCGCGAACGAGCTCGCCCCGTCAGGGGTCACCGCGAACGTTGTTTGCCCCGGCTACACCAAGACGGATCGCCTCATCGAGCTCGCGGCCCGTTTGAGCGAGCAGGAAGGCGTCACGGTGGAAGATATCTACCGACGCTGGACGGACCAGATCCCGATGGGGCGGCTCGGCGAGCCGGAAGAGTTCGCCTCCGTCGTCGCGTTCCTGTGCTCGAGCCTTGCCAGCTACGTGACCGGTACCTGCCTCCAGATCGACGGCGGTACGGTCAAATCCCTGACGTAAGACTTCCGCAGCATCGCGTCAGTTCGTGTAACTCATTGACTCGAAACGGCTAGCACGCCTATTGCCGGAACACCCGCTCTTGACAACAATATAGGCCGGTGCTATAAGATGCGATTCGTTTTGAGGCTGCAAGACGCGAAACGACCTCATACGTTGGTCTCATCTCTTTCGCCAATAGCGAGCATCGATTGTGAATGATTTTTTCTGGCTCATTCCGCTTGTCCCCGGACTAGGGGCCCTCGTCAACGGGCTCTTCGGCAAGCGGCTCGGTAAGTCCGTCGTCAGCATGATCGCCATCGGCGCGGTCGCGGTGTCTTTTTCCATTGCGCTCGGCTGCTTCCTGTTCGCTTTCGTTCCAGGTGGCGGCGGGACGGTGCTGCAAGAGACGCTATTCACCTGGATTCCAGGGATGGGCGCCGCCCAAGCCGACGGCAGCGTCGCGGCGTTCACCGCCGAGTGGCAGTATCGCCTCGACTCGCTGTCGATGGTGATGGTGCTCGTCGTCACCGGCATCGGACTGCTCATCCACATTTACTCCACGGGCTACATGGCCCACGACAAAGGCTATTGGCGCTTTTTTACCTATCTGAACCTGTTCACGTTCTTCATGTTGAACCTCGTTCTGGGCGCCAACTACCTGATGATGTTCATCGGTTGGGAAGGCGTGGGGCTGTGCTCCTATCTCCTGATCGGATTTTGGTTCGAGCGTGACTCGGCCGCCACAGCGGGAAAGAAAGCGTTCGTCGTCAACCGAATCGGTGACGCCGGCTTCGTCCTCGCGATCTTCGCAATCTTCTACAACTTCGGCTCGGTCGACTTCTACGAGGTGATGGGGGCCGTCCACGAGCAATACCCGTCACCGGAAGTCGGCTTCGGCACGCTCTCGATCATCGGTCTGTTGCTCTTCGTCGGAGCGTGCGGAAAATCGGCGCAGATCCCGCTCTATGTGTGGCTGCCCGACGCCATGGAAGGCCCGACCCCGGTCTCCGCGCTCATCCACGCGGCGACGATGGTCACGGCCGGGGTCTACATGATTGCCCGCTCTTCGGTGCTGTACACGAGCGCGCCCTCAGCGCTGTTCGTCGTCGCCGTCGTCGGCGTACTCACGGCGTTCTTCGCGGCGTCCATCGGCCTCTTCCAGAACGACATCAAGAAGGTGTTGGCTTACTCGACCGTCTCGCAGCTCGGCTTCATGTTCCTCGGGCTTGGAATGGGCGCCTACGGGGCGGCTATCTTTCACCTCATGACCCACGCGTTCTTCAAAGCGTGCCTGTTCTTGGGCTCCGGCAGCGTCATCCACACGATGGAGCACGCCGAGCACGCGGCCGGCGGTCACCGTGACTACACCGAGATGCAGGACATGCGAAACATGGGCGGGTTGAAGAAGTACATGCCCCGCACCTACATAACCTATTTCCTGTCGACGCTCGCGATCGCCGGGATCCCGCCGCTCGCGGGTTTCTTCAGCAAGGACGAGATCCTGTGGGCCGCGTCGCACGACGGTCACGTCACGGGCTTCTGGGTCGTCGGCGTCCTCGCGGCAGGCATGACGGCGTTCTACATGTTCCGTCAAGTCTTCCTGACGTTCTTCGGCGATTTCCGTGGCGGCAAGGAGATGGAGTCTCACCTACACGAGTCGGCGAGCAGCATGACGATCCCCCTCGTCGTTCTCTCCGTCGGCGCCGTCGCCGCCGGCTGGGTAGGCATCCCCTTCGGAGCGTCGCTCATCGGACCCTTTCTGGAGCCGGCCTTAAACGCGGGTATCGAAGTCTCTCACGAGGCGCATCACGCCCCGGTCGCGACAGAGCTTCTGTTCATGGGGATCTCGATCTTGGTAGCGTCCGCGGGCATTTTCCTCGCGTGGAAGACGTACCGGAACAATCCCAAAGGCGACAACGCGTTCATCGAGGCATGGCCCGGCGTCCATCGGCTGCTCTACAACAAATACTTCGTCGATGAGGTTTACAACAAGACGTTCGTCGGAGGCACGCTCTCGGGCGGACGCGCCTTGCACGCGTTCGACGCGGAGATCGTCGACGGTACGGTGAACGGGGCCGCCAAGGTCACCTTGGCGGTGGCCGACGTCTCCTACCTCGCAGACGCGGGGCTCGTCGACGGGCTGGTCAACTCCGTCTGGAAATTTTTCGCGAGGCTGTCGATGTCATTCCGTCAGCTTCAAACCGGAATCCTGCAGAACTACGCGCTCATGATGCTCGTCGGCGTCGGGGCGATGGTTGGTTTCTTCTACTTCTACCTCTGGAGCTAGGGACCCTTTCATGCTCGAGAACAACTCATTCAATTTCAACATTCTGTCGCTGGTCGTTTGGTTCCCGGCGCTGGGCGCGATTGCTCTGATGTTCGTGCCGAAGACAGCGGAGGATTTCATCAAGAAGGCTGCGAACGTCATCACGTTCGTCGGGTTCTTGATCTCGCTGCCGCTGTGGATGGCTTTCGACAACAACGGTCCGCAGTTCCAGTTCCAAGAAAAGTACGAGTGGATCCCGAGCCTTGGTGTCAGCTATCACTTCGGTCTGGACGGCATCAGCCTGCTGCTCGTGATGATGACGACGATGCTCGGCTTCATCGCCGTTCTTTCCTCGTGGAACGCCATTACCGACCGGGTGAAGCAGTACTACATTTTCTTGCTGTTTCTCCAGACGGGCATGCTCGGCGTCTTCGTGGCGCTCGACTTCTTTCTCTTCTACGTGTTTTGGGAAGTCATGCTCGTGCCGATGTACTTCCTCATCGGTGTTTGGGGCGGCCCGAGAAAGCTCTACGCAGCGATCAAGTTCTTCTTGTACACGCTCGTCGGAAGCGTGCTCATGCTGCTCGGTATTCTCGCGCTCTACTTCGAGTACGCCGCGATCACGGGTAACGACCCGACGTTCAGCATCCCGGCGCTGTGGAGCGTCGACTACCCGGCTGGCTTGCAGTTTTGGGTCTTCCTCGCTTTCTTCGTGGGCTTTGCTATCAAAGTCCCTATGTTTCCTTTTCACACGTGGCTCCCCGACGCGCACGTCGAGGCGCCCACAGCAGGCTCGGTCATCCTGGCTGGCGTGCTGCTGAAGATGGGAACCTACGGGTTCGTCCGCTTCTCGCTACCTCTGCTCCCGGATGCAACGAAAGACGCTGCTTGGTGGGTCCTGGCGCTCTCGGTCATCGGCATCATTTACGGCGCGCTCGTGGCCCTCGTTCAAAAGGACTGGAAGAAGCTCGTCGCGTATAGCTCGGTGAGCCATCTCGGCTTCGTCATGCTCGGCGTGTTCGCGCTGACGCCTTTGGGACTTCAAGGCGGAATCCTTCAGATGATCAATCACGGCCTCGCTACCGGCGGGCTCTTCTTGATCGTCGGGATCATGTACGAGCAAACCCACACCCGTGAGATCGCGGCCTATGGTGGTATTGCCAAGGTCGTGCCCGTCTTCGCGGCTATGTTTCTCATCATCGCGCTCGCCTCGATGGGCCTTCCGCTTCTGAACGGGTTCATCGGTGAATTCATGATCCTCCAGGGCACGTTCGCGAGCACCTATGCGGGTTGGCGTTACGCCCTGTTCGCCGTCTCCGGCATCGTGCTCGGCGCGGCCTACCTCTTGTGGCTCTATCAGCGCCTGATGTTCGGCAAGATCACGGACCCGGATAACGAGAAACTCAAGGACGTGACCTTCCGCGAGAAGGTGACGCTCGTACCGCTCATCGCGTTTTGCATCATCATCGGTGTCTATCCGAAGCCGTTCCTAGAGCCGCTGCGCGTACCCGTCGAGGCGATCATGGAGCGCATCGAAGGCCCTCGTGCCGCGGAAGTTCTGCCGATCGAAGAGCCCGTGGTTACCACTCCGGTAGCCGCCGACAACTAAAGACGCTCCTGCCCCGGGAGGTGCACGCTTGGCCGACGAGGTCGACCGGCCGGAAGTATCGCCCCGGGCGCGGCTCTACAATCTCACGAGCCTCGCGTTCGTGTTTCCGGTGTCGATAGGCTCAGCGACGTTCGTGGGGCACTACCTGGACACGAAGCTTGGTTTCTTCCCGTGGCTGACGATACTGTTCTTCTTCTTCGGAATCGCCGCGGGCTTCGTCAGCTTGTTCCGCGCGATCCGTGTCTTCGACAACAAGACGTGAAGTTCGACCCCGAGTCGTCGCTGGCCCGGCTGCGCAAGGTGGCGCTCGGCTCCGCGATCCTGTTCTCGCTCGGAGGCGCGATTTTGGGGCTTCCGTACTTTCTGGGCGTCGTCGGGGGGGGCACGGTCGCGCTGGTCAACTTCGATGCGCTGGAACGGCTCGTACGCCGCCTCACGGCCGAGCGTCCGGGGCCGCTGTCCTTCATTGGGGTTTTCGGACTGTTGTTCCGCTATATCTTGTTGTGCTTAGTCCTCTTTGTTATAATCAGCGTTTGGCATGCGAACGTCGTCGCCCTCGCCGTGGGTTTCTCTGCGCCGGTGGTAGCGGTCTTCGTCGAATGTGGCCTCTATGCGTATCGGGAGCTGACGGAAGAGCGTTAAGACACGACCACGGTGAAACATCGAATCGCGCTTTGGTAACGACCGCACGCGCTTTCGAGCCGACCGCTTCCCCAACCACTTACTTGAACCAGAGGGAATTCCGTGCGGGCGACAAACGCCGCACCGTGACTACGATTTAGCTTATGGAGCAGTTAGAGCACAAGTCATTCATCTACGAGTGGCTCGAGCATACCTATCATCACGAGGTCCTGCCGGATCACGTGATCATGGCTTTTCTCATCGCGATCCTCCTCTCCGGATTCGCGATCTGGTTTCGCTCGCGCATCAGCGTCGACAACCCTGGAAAGCTGCAGCTCTTCCTCGAAGTCGTCGTCGGCGCTTTGAAGGACATGCTCCTCGATAATGTCGGTACGAGGGGGCGTCCGTTCCTGGGGCTCATCGGCACACTCGGCATCTTCATACTCGCGTGCAATTGGATCGGGCTGTTTCCGTACTTTGCCTCGCCGACGGTCAATCTGAACTTCACAGTTGGATGCGCCGTCGTAGCGTTCCTCTACTACAACTATCAGGGCATTCGTGCCCAAGGCGCGGCGAACTACTTCAAGCACTTCCTCGGGCCGCTGCCGGCTCTAGCGCCGCTCATGCTTCCGATCGAGATCATCAGCCACTTCAGCCGGATCGTGTCGCTGTCGCTGCGGCTGTTCGGCAATATATTCGGAGAAGAGCTGGTCATCGCGGCGCTCGCGTTCATGGTGGCGTACCTCGTTCCCGTACCCATGATGCTCTTCGGTGTTTTCGGCGGTATGTTGCAGGCTTTCGTCTTCATCATGCTCACCATGGTCTACCTCGGAGGCGCGGTCGCTTCCGAAGAACATTGATCTTAGTAACAAGAATTCGTATTCGTGATGCAATCCAAGGAGGAACTCAGGTGACTAGAAAAATCGTGCTCGCGGCCCTCGTCTCGCTTGCTTTTGTTGTGCTGGCCGCTCCGGCTTTCGCACAGGACGGCGGCAGCACATGGACGCCCGAAGTCTACAAATGGGCCTTGATCTCCGGAGCGTTCGCGCTCGGACTCGCAGCGTCGTTCGGAGCCTATTCGCAGAGCCGGGCGATTACCGCCGCTTGCGACGGGATCTCGCGGAACCCCGGTGCCGCAGGACAGATTCGTTTTGCGCTCATCCTTGGATTGGCGCTCATCGAATCTCTCGTGATCTACGTTCTTCTGATCGCGTTCATCATCTTCCTCGTACTCTGGGGCGGCTAGGTCTCTTCAGACCTCTTCGGTCAGCCCGCCGCCCGTCGTGGCGGCGGGCGGCCGAGTCCCCAGAACACAAGCGCGGTAAACGGTAGGAAGAACTGCGCGAACCCCATCCAGAAACCGAAGCCGGAGATGGCTCCGGCGACGTAACTTACGGGTGCGGTAGCGGTAAAGAACAGCCAGCCGCGGTTGTGGGTGTAGGCCCCGAGATAGGCCGCCAAGACGAACATCACCGGCAGGACCTCGGGTGCGACGAACAGCAACCCCACGCTCGCGAAGAGTGCTTCGCGCGGGATCTGCCCCGAAGGGTTCTTCGTGTCGATCCGCAGCGCTCGGACGGTGATAACGGTGAATCCGACCCCGATGGCGAGGGCCAGGGGTGGCCACGGGCTCCGGGTGACGAAAAGACTCGCAAGTGCCGAAAGCACTGGCGTTAGACTTCCGCCGACGAGGCCCTCAGGTGGCCAGCCGATCCGCTCGAGCCAGGTGGCCCCGACACCGACGCCCGAGAGCCACCAGCCGGCAGTGCCGATTCCGACGGCCAGCGCGCCGCGAGAGCCAAGCAGCCGCGTCATCAGAGGGGCCGTCGATACCAAAGTGAGAGGCCCGGTGAGGCAAGCTCCGTACAGCGCCGCCGCGCCCGCTCGTTGTCCTTTCTGCGCGCGCTTTATGGACCATAGTAGAAGAAAGAACGCGGCGAGCTCGAGCCGACCGCGCCCGGAGGACTCGATGATAGCGAGCGGGTTCCAAGCGTGGACGACGACGAGCGTGACCGGTAGCCCCGCGGCGGTGAGCAAGGAGGGGGCGAGCGCCATCGCTGCCACGTCGAACCCCGTTGCCGCGAGGCGGCGCGTGGTCTCGCTCGGGAGCAGTTCGTTTCCGAGCGTGGTGAGCGGCGTAGGAGACTGTAGAAACGCGGCGCGAGGCTCGGCGTCGAAGGCACTCGACCACAAGACGATGGCTCTGAACGCCAGTGCCGCGACGATGATGACCGTCATCGCCGGGCGTCCGCCACGCGCGTCGCGCGCCAGGTGTACCGCGATCGCGTACAGACCGACGAGTCCGAGCCATAGCACCCAGAACTCGACCGAGCATTCGTAGGACGGTGCGTCGTACCACTCCGAAGAGAAGTAGGCCGCACCGGGAAGAGCGCTCACGCGCGCGATCACCGCATAGAGTGCGGCGCTCGCGGCCGATAGAGACACAAGCTTGAGGGTCACGAGTTTACTAGGCGCATTCGCGCCAATCTACCATGCTCCATTGCGGGAACGCGTCGAACGCAGCTACACTGCATCGGATTTTAGGAGGGATACGTGTTCGAGACCATTCGCTGGGACGGCGACGCCGTCGTTCTGATCGACCAAAGATACTTGCCGGGAAAAGAAGACTATCTCCCCTGCCGCGACGCCTCGGCCGTGGCGCGCGCCATCACGGACATGGTCGTTCGCGGAGCGCCCGCGATTGGCGTCACGGCGGCCTTAGGTATTGCGCTGGGCGTGAAGCAGGCGGACGCCAAGGATGTCGACGGGCTGCGTGCGGAAATGACGCGCCTATGCGACTTGATGGGAAGCACTCGACCGACGGCGGTGAACCTGTTCTGGGCGATCGACCGCATGAAAAAGCGCTTCGAAGAGCTCGCCCCGCAAGGCCTCGATTCCCTCGTCGAAGGGTTGGAACAAGAAGCGGTATCGATGAGGAGTGACGATATCGACATCAACCGGCGCATGGGCGCTCACGGTGCGGAGCTCGTTCCGGACGGCGCACGCATCTTGACCCACTGCAACGCAGGCGCGCTCGCGACCGCAGGCTACGGGACCGCGTTGGGCGTGATGCGTGCCGCCGTCGAAGCGGGCAAGAAAATCCACGTTATTGCCGACGAGACTCGACCCTTTCTGCAGGGCGCTCGCTTGACGGCCTGGGAGCTCGAAAAGGATCAGATCCCGGTAACGCTCATTACCGACAACATGGCCGGCTACTTCATGGCGCAAGGCGAGATCGATATGGTTATCACCGGCTCCGACCGCATCGCGTCGAACGGCGACGTCTGCAACAAGATCGGCACCTACACCGCTGCGGTGCTCGCGAAGGAGCACGGTATTCCTTTCTATGCGGTCGCGCCCGTCTCTACCTTCGATCTCAGCATTGGCTCCGGTAAGGAGATTCCTATCGAGGAGCGCCCGATCGAAGAGGTGACGCATGTCCACGGCGTGCGTTTGGCGCCGGAGGGGATCTCGATTCGTAACCCCGCCTTCGATGTCACGCCGGCCTCGATGGTAAGCGCAATCGTTTGTGAGAACGGAGTCGCCCGCGCCCCGTATACCGAGTCGCTGCGACGACTCGCGAAGAGCGAGCAAGCCGCGTAGCGCCGTCTTCTCGTGTTGGTACTCGGGATCGAGACCTCCTGTGACGAGACCTCGGCCGCGGTGGTCGAGGATGGACGCCGGATCCTCTCGAATGTCGTCGCCTCGCAGCACGAAGTCCATCGCCCTTATGGAGGGATCGTGCCTGAGCTGGCGTCGCGCGCGCATCTCGGCAAGATCGGCCCGATCGTCGATCGTGCGCTCGCGGATGCCGGGCTCTCCCTAGACGACGTTCACGCGGTCGCGGTCACTCAAGGCCCCGGGCTCATCGGGTCCCTTCTCGTCGGCGTGTCTTTTGCGAAAGCGCTCGCCTTCGCAAAGAACCTCCCTCTCGTCGCAGTGGACCACCTCGAAGGGCATATCCGCGCGGCCTATCTCGAAAGCGAGGAGCCCATCCCGCACCCCGCGCTTTCGCTCGTCGTGTCGGGTGGACATACGAGCCTGTTCTTGATGAGCGAGGAAGACTCTTACGAGTTGATCGGAAAGACTCGCGATGACGCAGCCGGTGAGGCCTATGACAAAGTGGCCAAGCGTCTCGGACTGGGTTATCCGGGAGGGCCGGTCCTCGACCGACTGGCGGCTCTCGGCGATCCGAGCGTCTACCGCTTCTCCGTTCCCCGGTTTTCGGATGGCAGCGAGGACTTCAGCTTTAGCGGCCTCAAGTCTGCGGTGCTGCGCAAGATTGTCGAGACCCCGGTCGATCCGGTTGCCGAGGGGGACGACCCGACCACACGCCAGGACGTTTGTGACCTCGCCGCCGGATTTCAAAGGACGGTCATCGAGTGTTTGGTGCGCCGCAGCGAGACCGCGGCGAAACGTCTCCACGCCCGCGCCATTCTCGTCTCCGGCGGTGTTGCGGCGAATAGCGAGCTTCGAACGACGTTTGCCGCTCTCGGACTAGACCTCGGAATCCCGGTCGTGCTGCCGCGGGTCTCGTTGTCGACCGATAACGCCGCGATGATCGCGGCCGCCGGCTATGCCAAGGTGTCGAGAAACGAGCTTTCCTCGATGGACTTGAGCGCCGATGTCGAGCTCCATCTCGGAGAGCCGCTCGAGCGGCGGACGACCCGCTATCGTTGAGCGGAGACGGTGGTCGAGTACAAGAGCACGTAGACGGCACCGCTTCCAACCTCTTTCCACTTGGCGGAGGCAAAGGCGGCTACGGTGCGACGCATCTTGCGTCCGCCTAGCCAGCAAACGCCGAGCTCGGACCATGATTCCATTCTATGCGTGCGAGCGCGCTTGACCGGCACAAGAGCCCTCGCTAGGATGAGTTGATGCGGTTCCGCGCGACGATACTGTGGGCGGTGATGAGTCTTGTTCTCACCACATCGGCCTACCCGCAATACGGCCAGTATCAGGGCCAAGAGCCTTCGAAGGTCAGTGTCGATGAGCTCGTGTCAGTGGGCTCCCGGTTCAACGAGCAGCCGGTCATCACTCAGGGCGAGCTGCGGTTCGGCGACGTCGAAGATCAGGCCGTCAACATCTTCGAGCTTCGCGGCAGCAACTCGCTCCGCAACTTGCGCGTCGCTACCGGCGCGAACTCGATGGAAGACCTTCGTTTCATGGTCGGCCAGAAGGTCGAAGTCACAGGGGTCTTCTTCGATCTCAGCTTCGTGATGGACATCCAGCGCCACCCGTTGCTCCGTTACTATCCCGGGGCGCAGCGCACCGATTCGATGGGTTTCGACAAGAACCTTTTCCTGGCGGTGACTCACATCGAGGTGATGGTCGAGCTCGAGAGTGATATCGCCCCTGACACCACCGGCGAGAACTCCGCGATCTCGGACCCCGACATACTCGTGGGAGACGTGCTTCACGTGGACTTGAGAAAGCTGATCGTCGACCCGGGCGAGTATGACGGGCAGCAGATCGCCGTCCTCGGCAAGTTTCGCGGCAACAATCTCTACGGTGATCTCTCGATCCGCCACAAACGCACGCCTCGCGATTTCGTCATCAAGACCGCGGATGCGGCGATCTGGGTTACGGGGCGCAGGCCGCGCGGTAGCGGTTTTCGACTCGACCCGAAAAAGCGCCGGGACACCGGCGAATGGCTCACCGTGATCGGAACCCCGTGGCAGCACGAGGGCTCCGGCATCTACTACCTCCGCGCAGAGAAGATCGAGATTGCGGATGAGCCGGACAACGAGGATCTCGAGCCGGTGAAGGTCGTCTCGCCGGAAGAGCTCGAACTGGGGCCTCCTCCCGAGGTCACGTTCACGCTTCCGCTCGCGGGCGAGCGAGACATTCCGCTCGATTCGGAGTTTCACGTCCAGTTCTCGAACGACATGGAGCGTGACAGCTTCAACCGAAACGTTGACCTGCTCTATACCGATGATGACGGGATCGGGAATCCCTTTCCGAACCTCGAGGTCAGCTATGACGTCGACGCGCGAACGCTAACGGTGAAACCGAACAAGACGCTCGACCCGGGCCGAGAGATCATGCTGATCCTCTACGACGCCATCACGGACGATGAGGGGCAGCGGATCGCGGCCGACCCCAAGGCTTCCGAGTTCGAGCCCGGCGCTGCCGTCGTCCTGACCTTCGCGACACTGCGCTAAGCCCGCAAGCCGCGCGAAGTCTCAAAGACAAAGAAGAAACGGGAGAGGTCCCTTTACTGGTCGATTTCCGGCAAGGGCTGTCCTCGATTCGTGTTCTTGTCGAGGTACATGCGCTCATCCGCTAGCTGGATGAGGGCGTCTTTGGTGGGTGCTTCCGTCGGGAAGGTCGCAAGCCCGATACTCGCGCCCAGGCGCGCGTGGATGCCCTCTTCTTTCAAGTACGTCGAGTGCAGGATCAGCTGGCGCATGCGCTCGCCGAGCCGCAAGCCTTGGTCGTGATCCGTGTCGGGCAGGATGACGACGAACTCATCACCGCCATAGCGGGCGGCGATGTCGGTCTCCCGGATCGCGGCCCTCAGCAGGAAGCCGACCTCTCGGAGGACCTTGCTTCCACGCAGGTGGCCGTGGGTGTCGTTGATCTGCTTGAACTTGTCGAGATCGATGAACAGAAGACTCAGGCGAGTCTTGTGCCTCGTGACGAGTTTGAGCTCGCGCTCCAGCGCCTGATGAAAATAGCGAAAGTTGAACAGCGAGCTCACGTCGTCGAGAATTGAGGTCTCCTTCGTCTGTTGATAGAGCTTTACGTTCTCGATCGCGACCGAAATCTGCTTGGAGAGCTGCGTCAGTAACGGGAGGTCCTTCTCGGAGAACGCCATCGTCTGACACGAGCCCACGCCAAACGTGCCCGCGACCTGCCCTCGCGAGTGGAGCGGAAGAAGGATGTAGGAGCGGACCCCGTCCTCGAAGAGAAACTGGTCCTCGATGAATCTTTTTTGCCCCTCGGTATCGGGTTGAATGAAGTGCGTCTCGTTGAGCACGACCCATCCCGGCCCGGTCCCGACTACCGGCACGAGAGACTCCATCCCCCAGCCCGAATCCGTTCGCGAGCCGGATGAAAAGATTCGCAAATAGCTCCCCGAGCCGTCGAGAAAAGCGACCGACAAGCGATCGAAGGAGATGAGCTTCTTCATCTCGTCCGCGAACGCGTCGAAGACCTCTTCGATCTGCAAGCTGCTCCCGATGATCCGGGCGATGTTGTTGAGGACTTGAATTTGCTTGGCCTGCCGGGCCGTGCGCTGGAACAACACCGCGTTCTCGGCTGCCATGCCGACCTGGAGTCCGATGGCGGTGAAAAGGTCGAAGTCGAATGTCGGAAAGAGCTGCTTCGTCGCGATCGCGAGGATCATGACGCCGAGTACCCGGTTCTTGCTCTTGAGAGGGATTCCGGCAATGGCTCCGACGTCATCGCGCCCTCGAAGCAGCTTCCGCAAGCGCGGCTCGCGTTCCAGAGACTCGACGAGAATGGGCTCGTTGCTCCGAAGCACACGCCGCGCGAGATCGCTCGTGTTCGCCGGTAGCACCGCCTCGCTCGTGTCGCTGCGGACATCGCCGCGCGAGCTTGCGAGCCTTAGCTCCTGGGTGTCCGGCTCGACGATGAGAACTTCACCGTAGACGCTTCCACTCGCGTCCATGATGACTTCGAGTGCGCCCGCGAGGATCTCGGAGAGCTCGAGGGACTTGCTGATCGCGGACGATAGCGAGTTGAGCGTCGTCAGCTTGTGATTCTGGAAGAGAACTTCCCGCTGCAGGAGGCGTTCTTCCGAGATGTCCCGAAAATAGACGAGAACGACCTGGCGCTCGTCGAAGCCCAACGTATGTCCGCGCACCTCGACGGGAATCGAGCCGTCCTCTTTCGTCTCGATGCGGAGGTCGTCGTAGGACCGGACGCCACTTTTGAGGAACCCTTCGAAGTACTCGATCGCCCGTTGCCTGCTCGCGCGCGGATGGAGGTCCTCGATCCGTCGGTCGAGAAGCTCGTGGCGGTCGAATCCCGTGAGCGTCTCTGCCGCCTTGTTGGCGTCGAGGCAAAGCCGGTTCGCCGGGTCGAACAAGAAGGTGGCCAGCGACGCCCGCTCGAAAGCGGAGCGGTACTCCCAGACGGGTGAGTCGGAACGCTCACCCGCGAGGTGCTGGAACTTTGGTTTCGGCACGCTTCGTCGACCTGTACGAGCCGATTGAGGGGGGGGATTCTGCTCGCTCTCACAGGATATCGGAATCCGGATAGGGGGGTCAAACGGTGCGTGCTATAAATGGCTCCGTGCGAGACGAGGTCAAACCACCGGTGGCGCTGACCATCGCCGGCTCGGACTCCGGCGGCGGGGCAGGGATCCAGGCGGACCTCAAGACTTTCGCGGCCCATGGGGTCTACGGGACGAGCGCGTTGTGCGCCGTCACGGCACAGAACACCTGTGCCGTGACCGCTGCTTTCGTGCTGCCGGCGGAGATCGTTTCTAGCCAGATCGATGCCGTCGCGACGGATATCGGCGTCGACGCCGTGAAGACCGGAATGCTGGCCTCAGCGGAGCTCATCGCGGTCGTAGCGGAGAAGCTCGTGGCCCACGGTCTGACGGAGGTCGTCGTCGACCCGGTGATGGTCGCAAAGAGCGGAGATCGACTCCTCGAGGCCTCGGCCGTCGAAGCGCTCCGCAGCGAGCTCTTGCCGCTGGCTCGAGTCGTGACGCCCAACCTACCGGAGGCATCTGCCATCGTGGGCTTTCCCGTGGTCGATGACGACAGTGTTCGACGCGCGGCGCACCGGATCGTGGAGCTCGGCGCGCGGTCCGTGGTCGTGAAGGGTGGGCACGCCGGTGGTAGCGAGTCGAACGACCTTCTGTTCGACGGAGAGCGGTTCGTGACGTTCTCGGCGAGCCGACTCGAGACGCGAAACACCCACGGGACCGGATGTACCTTCGCCGCCGCGATTGCTTCGGGACTCGCGCTGGGATTGGATCTCGACAGCGCGGTCGGCTCCGCGAAGCGCTACCTCACCGAGGCGCTCACGCACGGCATTCCAATCGGAGCCGGACACGGACCGGTCGGCCACTTCCTCTCGCGGTCGGTGTGGCCGAACGACGAGTAAGCGCATCGCTCGTTGCAAGTCGTTCTGTTGCCCGTAGCGCTTGTTCGCCTCGTCGCGGCTGCGTTAATATCCCAAATCCATGTACGAGATCGTACAAGACATTCTTGACGTGCGCACTTTGGCGCAGCAGGTAGCGACTGAGGCCGACGGAGCCATCGCCACGTTTTCCGGGATCGTTCGGGGAACCAATAAGGGGAAAAAGGTCCTATTCCTGGAATACGAGGCCTATTCCGAGATGGCGATCAAGATGATGGCGCGGATCGGGGCCGAGGTAAAAGAGACGTGGGGCTTGGAAAGCCTGCGCATGCAACACCGAGTCGGGCGACTCAACGTCGGCGAGACGAGCGTCGTCATCGTCGTAACGTCGCCTCATCGCGAAGATGCGTTCGCCGCCTGCCAGTATGCGATCAATCGCTTGAAGCGGATCGTCCCCATCTGGAAGAAAGAAGTGTTCGAGGACGGCGAAGTGTGGGTCGAAGGCCCCGTGGAAACGGCGGAAGTGCCTTGAGAGTTCAGGTGCGGCTGTTCGCTGCTCTTCGCGAGGTCAAGGGCGTCGACACCATTGACGTCGAGCTTCCACTCGGCACGACCGTCGATGGACTGTGGAACCAGATGCTCGCCGAGGACGAACGACTCGAGCGCTATTCGGGCGCCGTCAGCTTCGCCGTCAACCACGACTTCGTGGAAAAAGAGGCGCTTCTCGAGCCGGATGACGAAGTCGCGTTCCTACCACCCGTCAGCGGCGGATGATGTCGCGGCGCTCGAATCGACACGAAGCGATTCTTCGAGTCCTCACCAATAAGTCGATCCGCAATCAGAGCGAGCTTGTCGACGAGCTTCGCGCCGATGGTTACTCGATGACCCAGTCGACCCTTTCACGCGAGCTCAAGTCGTTGGGTATCGCGAAGACCCCGGACGGCCGCGGGGGCTATCGTTACGCTACCGGGGAGATGAAAGGGACGGGTCCGCTCTCTTCCGTCGTGGCTTTCGTACGCAAGATCGAGCGGGCCAAGAACCTGATTGTCGTGAAGACCCCGCCCGGAAACGCTCAAGGCGTCGCCCACGGACTCGATGAGGTCGCGTGGAGCGAGGTCATGGGGACGATCGCCGGTGACGACACCATCTTGTTGATATGTCGCGGCGATGAGGAAGGCGAGCGGATCGAAGCGCGACTGCGCTCGATCGCGAGCAAATAAATAGGGGGACACAAAACCTATCTCTCTGACCTCAATTCCCCGAGATAGGTATTGTGTCCCCCTATTTATTTTATTGTGTCCCCCTATCTATTTGCTGAAGCCCGCTCCTCGGAGCACGTGCCCCCCGCGAGCATCCGTCAATCGCTCGTCCTCGACCGCGACGACCCCGTTGACCACGACGACGTCGAAGCCCTCGCTCATTTGATGAGGGTCGGCAAATGTTGCGCGGTCATGGACCCGTGACGGATCGAAGATGACGAGGTCTGCGGCGAAGCCTTCCTGGACGCGCCCCCGGGAGGGGAGCTTGAACGTTTGCGCGGGTAGCGATGTCATCCTCCGAACCGCGTCTTCGAGCGTCAGCGTCTGTCGTTCGCGCACGAATTCGCGGAACACACGCGCGTTGGTCCCGTAGGAGCGTGGGTGCGGCTTTCCGACGCCGAGCTGTCGGACGCCGCCGTCGCTTGCGACCGCCGCGTTGGGGTAGCGGTAGATCGTATCGACGTCCTCGATGCTCATGTAGTGATAGACCATCGAAACGCGACCGTGCTCCATCAGCTCGAGGATCGTTTCCATCTCGTCCGCCACGGTCGCGTCCCGGCCCTTTTCTCTGTTGATGGCGCTTATCGTTTTCCCCTCGAGGGCTGGATCCGTGGGATAGCGTGCGACGGTACCGAAGGAATAGTCTTCATAGCCTTGCGCGTCGAGCATCGCACGCATCTCCCGTAGGATCTTTTGTCGCGTCTCCGGCTCGTTCAGCCGCTGGCGGATGGCTTCGGGTCCGTCAGCGAGCGCCCAGCTCGGAAGGTTGACGGAGAGGCCCGTGCTCGCGCGGTCGTAAGGGTAGGCGTCGATGACGACATCGACACCCTCCTCTCGGGAGCGTTCGACGAGCGCGATGGCGTCGCCTATCGACCCCCAGCGTTTCTTCCCTTTGATCTTGAAGTGAGAGATCTGGACCGGCATCGATGCCTCGCGGCCAATCGTGACGGCCTCCTCGATCGAGCGATGAAGCTCTGCACCTTGCTCTCGGATGTGTGTCGCGTAGATGCCCCCGTGGCGGGCCGCGGCTTTGGCGAGCTCAATCACTTCGCTCGTATCCGCGTAGGTTCCGGGCACGTAGAGAAGGCCCGTCGAGAAGCCGACGGCGCCTTCCTTCATCGCGACGTCGATCAGGCTCTGCATGTGCTCGAGCTCTTCGGGCCGCGCGTTTCGATTCGCCGTCCCCATCACTTCGCGCCGCACCGAGTTGTGCCCGACGAGAGTCCCGACGTTGATGCCGAGCCCGAGCGATTCGAGCTTCTCGAACCAGTTCGCGATCCGGATCTCGGAGCCGCCGCAGTTGCCGGTGATGATGGTCGTCACGCCGTCCCTCAAGAAGTTATCGGCGCGCGGGGTCGCTTCGAGGCCTGCCCTCGAGCCGCCGGACTCGACGTGCGTGTGGACGTCGATGAAGCCCGGGGCGACGATGCGGTCCTGGGCGTCGATGACGCGCGAAGCCTCCGCGTCCTCGTCCGTCCCCACGAGGACGATGTGCCCGTCACGGATGCCGACGTCCGCCCGGAACCACGGGTTACCCGTCCCATCGACGACGCGTGCGTTCTCGATGAGGAGGTCGTATTGCGCCGCATCCGCGGGGACCACGAACAACAAGGCGATGAGTAGTTTTCTCATGGCGCATTCTAGCCTTGGTTGGAAGCGACGTGGGCGTTCGACTATCCTTTCCGCCATGCTTCGATCCGCTGGCGTTGCCTCCGCGCTGCTTCTTGCGCTTTCCGTGAGCGCGGAAGACTGGCCGGAGTGGCGAGGGGCGGGTCGTCTCGGTGTCTGGAACGAGACGGGAATCCTCGATCGGTTCCCCGACGAAGGCCTCGACGTGAAATGGCGTGTCCCTCTGGGCGGTGGCTATTCCGGCCCTTCGGTCGCCGACGGCAGGGTGTTCGTTCTCGACTTCGAGCCGACGCGCAGAAACGAAGGCTTCGAGCGCATCGTCTGCTTCGACGAGGCGACTGGTGAGATCTTGTGGGAGCACCGCTGGGAGACCAACTACACCGGGCTCCAGCTCGTCTATGCGAGTGGGCCGCGTGCGACACCGACCGTCGACGGTGACCGCGTCTATGCCCTTGGCGCGATGGGGAACTTGGTCGCGCTCCGCGTCGCCGACGGCTCCGTCTTGTGGGCCAAGGACTTCGTGAAGGATTTCGGCGCCGCCGTCCCGGTTTGGGGGATGCCGAGCGCTCCGCTCGTCGACGGCGAGCGGGTGATAGCACTCGCTGCGGGAGAGCCCGACGCGAAAGTCATCGCCCTTCACCGCGACACCGGTGAGGAAATATGGCGCGCTCTCTCTTCCGACTGGGAGCCGGGCTACACGCAGCCCATCATTTTCGACTACGCGGGCAAGAGACAGCTCGTCATCTGGCACCCGAGGGCCATCACCTCGCTCGACCCGGGCTCGGGCGAGCTGTTCTGGGAACAGCCCTACATCGTCTCGATGGGCATGACCGTCTCGACGCCGATCATGGGTGGGCCATTCCTGTTCGTCTCGTCTCTCTACGACGGAGCCCGTATGTTGCGTCTCGACGAGACTACGTCCGAGCCGACGGTGGTGTGGGAGAGCGATGGGTTCAGCGAAATCCAGACGGACAAGATCCACACCTTGATCAACACCGCGGTGATCGATGGGGACTACCTCTACGGCATCGATAGCTACGGACAGATACGATGCCTCGAGCTCGCCACCGGCCGGCGCATCTGGGAGAGCCTCGACGTGACGAAGGAGAAACAGCGCTGGACGGCGGCGTTCTTCGTCCGCCAGGGCGATCGCTACTTCATCAACAACGATCGTGGAGAGCTCATCATCGCGAAGCTCTCGCCCGAAGGGTTCGACGAGATCGACCGGACACCTCTCATCGAGCCGACGTCGAAGACGGTGCGCCGTCGCGAGCTAGGAGCGGTCCACTGGTCGCACCCCGCCTACGCGAACCGGCACATCTTCGTCCGTAACGACAAGGAGATGTTAAAAGCGTCGCTGGAAGGTGAGATTCGGTGAAGGCGCTCGTTTTCGCAATCGTCGTCGTGTCCGACCTTCATATCGATGAGCGCTTCGCCTGGACGGACCCGCTCGTCGCTTTCCTCGACTCGCTCGACGCCGGGACCACCCTCGTGCTGAACGGCGATAGCTTCGAGCTCGATGCCCCGGAACGGCTTCAGGAGATCCTGGAGTCGCAGCCCGCGCTCACCGAGGCTTTCGCGGCGTTTGCCTCGGCGGCAAACAACCGACTCGTTGTCGTGCCGGGACATCGCGATGAGGCGCTGACGTTGCCGGAGGTCCAGGCGGTCGTACGCGATCGGTTGGGTGGTGACGTTGCGAGCGAAGGTCGCTTCGTGTCGCCGGACGGAAAGATTCTCATCGAGCACGGCCCGGCGCGCGACGACGGTGCGGATGCCTTCTTCGCGTCCCATGAGGGCGACTACCCGCTGATCGACGACTTCGCCGACCGCTTGATGGGGCTCAAATACGGTCTCGCGACGACAACCGAAGTCGAGGCGTCCCATCTCGAGTCGCTGCTGATGACGATGTCCTGGCAGCAGTTTCGCCGGAATCTGGAGGAGGAAGTCGCACCTCCGGCTTGGGACCTGGCAGCGGTGCGTGCGGTGGGGGATGGTTTCCTTCGCGAGTCGCTCCCCAAAGACGATCCTCTTTACCCGCGGTGGGACGGCGTGGGCCTCTCTCTCGATGAGTTCACGGACGACGAGCTGTTGGCGATTTGCGACTACCGCGCTGCTGTGAGGCGTGCTCGGCGCCGCATGGAGCGAGGCATCTCTCAGCTCGCACGCGTCGGCCCCGTCGTGGCGGAATGCCCTCGAAGCGAGGATACGGCCGGACCCTCGTTCTCATACTACTGGTCCGCGCGCGACAAGCAATACGAGAGCGTCGGCGACTTCTCCGCTGTCGTCCGTGGCCACACGCACTTGGCCGATAGCGGCTTCAATCCGGGCCCCATGGAGGACGGCCCGCGCATTCTCAACGCCGGAACGTTTCGGCGCACGATGACACCGGCACGATTCGAGGTGCTGAAAGAGGAGCGCGGCGCATCGACCGAAGAGCTTCTACGCTCGCTGACCGATGACGACCTCGCGCCCTGCCACGGCTTCGTGCGCATCGACGCGTACGAGGGCGAGCCCGAGCCGACGCTGCACTACTGGATGCAGGGCGAAGACGGGGGCTTCACGATCGAGCGCCGCTGCCGCTGAGCGGGCGAGGCGTCAAGGGCACACGGGGCAGCCCGGCGTCAGCGTGAGCTGCCACTCTTGCGAGCCCCCGTCGATGACCCCACCTCCGGCGCGGCGAAACCGGACATTCCACCGAATCGGAAACACCGAGACGTCGGTGCATTCGCCTCCGACGCAGCAATATTGGTCGGACGTGTAGTTGAACTCCTTCGTCCCTTCGGATGGGATCGATGCGGAGAACGGTGCTGTGAACATCTCTACCCTGCCCGACGAAGTCGTGATCTGCTCGATCTCGATGGCGTTGATCTCGAGGGTCTCACACGATTTGTTCGTGAACGTCGCGACGCCCATCTGGCGTTCGCAGCCGAGCGTCGTCCGGCTTATGCGGAATGTTCCGGTTTGCGGAGCTCCCGGATAGACCGTCGGATCTCCTTCGTTGCAATCGAACCTGCCGGAAGCCCCGTCGCCGTCGGGGTCGTGGAGGGACGTCGGGCTGTTTGTGAGCCCCTCCGATGCCGATTGCGTACCAGCCTCCGAGCCTCCAGCGGCCACGGCGACGCCAGCGGCGGCTCCGGCTCCGCCGAGAATACCTACGAGCGCGGTGGTCGAGAGCCCTCCGCCAGCGCCGGCGGCTCCCGAGCCACCCGTCACCGACCCGGCCGAAGGCCCGAGGCCCGCCGTCTGGAAGCCCGTGGGCAAGGCCGCGAGGTCCGTTGTCGCGCGGAACACGGCGATCCCGGTGGTGAGGCTCGATACCGGCATCACCGGCGTGTCGCAGCTCGAACCCTCGTTTACGCGGGCGTCCCATTGAGGCGTGACGCCGACTCGAAACGTCTCGTCCGCGGCTTCCACGTAGAAGCGGACGCCGGTCGTCGCGGCGAGCGGGCTGGGCATGGGAGAGCAGTGCCCCGCCTTGGTCTCCGGCAAGTTGACGTAGTACCACTCATCCGTACCGGTGGCTTGGAAGTAGGCACGGACGTAGGCGAGTGGGGTCGTCGAGTCTACCGTGGCACAGAGTTGGTGAAAGGTCCCCGATCGCAGACAAGAAACCTCATCGGTCGCGATCGTTGGCCCGGCGGCTTGAACGGACAGCGTGGCGACCGCGATAGCGAGCAGTTGCATCGAAGCTCCTATTCCCTGACGACGTCCATGACCCAGACGTCCCCTTGATTTTCGTCCATTAGGAAGTAGATGTACCGCCCGTTGGTCCCGAGGCGGCCCCTGAGTCGCCCCGGAGCTCCTTGGAACTCCGTGAGCGGTCGCTCAATTCCACCCTCGAACGTCACGGCCCAGATTTGACCGTCTCGCCGGAAGTAAAGCTCGCTTCCATCCGGAGACCATTGGTTCCAATGCGAATCGTCGGTCAACTGTCGCGGCTCGCCGCCCGCGACCGGCTGCACATACATACGTTGACCTCTGCCGTCCCCGGCGCCGGTGTAGGCCAGCCACTTCCCATCGGGAGAGATCGTCGGCCGCATGGCGAATTCGAAGGGGGTCTCCATGTGGACGCGCTCGCCGCCCTCCGACGGGATTCTGTAGGCGCCGTCGCTCCCTTGGTACACGATTGCGTGGCCATCCGGAAACCAGGTCGGATACATACCCCCGTTCGTAGCTCCCGGAGTTAGGGGGCGCAGTGGCGAGCCGTCGAGCGGCAGGACCCATGGAAGCCAGGCGACACCGTCACGTCGTGACATGAAGACGATCTCGCGATCGTCGGGCGACCAACGTGGATTTCGATCGGAAGCTTCGTGGGTCGTGACCCGCTGAAGCTCTTCGCTCGCGAGATCCAGGATGTACAGGTCGGTGTTGCCGGAGCGCGAGATTCCGAGTACCGCTCTCGCGCCATCGGAGGACGGGTCGACGTCCGTGACAAAGTTTTGGTCTCTCGTGAGCGGTTCGGCTTCGGCCCAAGTGGCGGGACGTTCCAGGATAGGGATCCGCCACGCGTTCGAGCTTCTCTGGCCTCGTGAGAATGCCAGGCGGTCGCCCATCGTCGAGACAACCGCGTCGCGCAGGAGCATGCCGGATGTGATTTGCTCCGGGTTCCCAATGAGACTCCCTTCGCTCGCGATTCGTTGCTGCCAGAGATCCGCAGAGCCCCCGGCGTTGGAGACGTGGTAGAGCGTTCGTGAGTCGGCCGACCAACTCGGGCTCCACGCTTGGCGGTCGTTTGTTCCCAGCTGGAACGCTTCCTCGGTATCGAGATTCAAGATCCACAGGTCGCAGATCTCAGTCGCCGCGGGGTCGCACCACGTGGCGGCATCCACGAAGGCGAGTAGCTTCTGGTTGGGCGACCACGAGGGCGTGTAACGGAATGCAAAGTGTCCCGGAAGAGGAAAGGATTCGGTCTCGCCGCTCGACAGCGTCCGGACCTCGAAGACGATTCCCATTTCGGGGTCGCGACGCGTGTAACCGAGACGCTCGCCATCTCGAGACCAAACGGGGTAGCTGCGCGCGGTTGCGCCAATCCCTAGCGTGCCGGTAAGCCGCCGACGCTCACCAGCGAGCGAGCCAACCGAGTAGATCCCCGAATCGCTGCCGTTCACCGAAAAGTACGCGAGCTGAAGCCCGTCCGGAGACCAGGCTGGGCTCACGTCGTCACCGGGGCTCCCGGCCGTGCGGTTGATAGGGTCTCCACCGTCCGCTTGAACGACCCAGATATCCCAGTTGCCGCTTTGGTCTGATTGATACGCGATCATCCGGCCGTCGGGAGAGAAGACCGGGTTGCCTTCCACACCTGCGGCAGAGGTCAGCTGGATCGGGTTCGTGAGGCGTAGGCTCGAGGGCCGCACCGGCGCGAAGGGGCCGAAGTCCGTGAACCAGGCGAGTCCCGCAGCGGCGACCGCAGCGACGGCGACCGCGGCGCCCCACGGTATTTGGCGCGGAGTGGCCTCGAGTGCGGGAGCGCCGGTTGCCGCGGTGCCGGAGCGTACTTGCTCGGCCATCTCCTCCAAAGCGCGGCCGAGATCCTTGGCGGTGGCGTATCGAGCGTCGGGCTCCTTCTCCAGGCATCGTGTCACCATGTCGCCAAGCACGTGCGGAAGTGAGGGGTTCACTTCGTTCACGGGCGGCGGCGTGTCTTTGATGACCGACGCGAGTACTGCGGCCGGACCGTCGCCTCTAAAAGGCCGAAGCCCGGTGAGCATCTCGTAGAACACGACCCCCAGCGAGAAAATGTCCGTACGGTGGTCCACGCGCTTTCCTTGCGCCTGCTCCGGCGACATGTGCGAGATCGTGCCGACGACTTGCCCCTGTTTGGTCATGGTCGCCGTCTGGACGTCGCTGCCGACATCTTCCAGAGCGCCGCTAGGCGCTAGCTTGGCGAGACCGAAATCGAGGATCTTCACGGCGCCCTTGTCAGTCACCATGATGTTGTCGGGCTTGAGGTCTCGGTGTGTGATCCCTTCTTCATGAGCGCCCTCGAGGGCGTCAACCATGGGACGTGCGAGCTCCACGAACGCCTTCGCATCCATCCCGCCCGAAGGGAGCATCTTCGTAAGGGTCGTCCCCTTGACGAGCTCCATGGTGATGAAGTGGATGCCGTTCACCTCCTCCACCGAGTACACGTGGACGATGTTGGGGTGATTGAGCGCCGCGACGGCCTTGGCTTCACGCTTGAATCGCGAGCGGCGGTCTTCACTCTCCGCGAGCTCAGGCGGCAGAATCTTGAGCGCGACTTTTCGATCGAGCGTCGTGTCCAGGGCGACGTAGACGTCGCCCATGCCGCCCGCACCGATCTTCTCCAGAATCTCGTAGTGCGCGAGCGTTTGGCCAATCATGCCGAAGGCACGATTCTAGATGATGAATCGCTTTGTTTTCAACGCTCGTCGAAGAACTCTCGGATCAAGCGGCGGATAAGCGCCGCGGAGCCTAGCACCGCGATCAAGTTGGGCACCGCCATCAGGCCGTTGAGCGTGTCCGCGACTCCCCACACGAGCTGGAGGCTTCCGGTCGCCCCGAACCATACCGCTCCCACCCATGCGATCCGGTAGGGAACCGCCGCTCGCGCGCCGAGCAAGTACACGGCCGCTGTCTCCCCGTAGAAGGACCACCCGACGAGCGTCGAGAACGCGAAGAGCAAGATGCCGATCGTGACGACCGTGTGTCCCCACGCGCCGGGGAGGCCCAGCTCGAACCCTTTGGCCGACATCGCCGCCCCGTCCAGCGGAAGCTCCCAGGCTCCGGTCGTGAGAAGTACGAGGCCCGTTACGATGCACACCACGAACGTGTCGATGAAGACCTCGAACACGCCGTAGAGCGCTTGTCGAACCGGATGGTCCGTCACTGCCGCGCTGTGAACGATGGGCGCACTTCCGAGTCCCGCCTCGTTGGTGAACAGCCCTCGCGCGATCCCGAGTCGCAGAGCGTGCATGACACCGGCTCCCGCGAAACCGCCGACCGCCGCCGTCCCGTTGAAGGCGCCGTCGAACACGAGCCCGATCGCACGCGGCAGCTCGCTCGCGTTCAGGATGATGATGGTCGTCGCGCCGAGCACGTAGGCGATGCACATGAAAGGTACGAGGTACTGCGTCACCTCGACGATGCGTCGGATCCCGCCGAGGACGACCAGAGCAACGAGCGCCATCAGAACGAGACCGGTCACCTGTACGCTGATTCCGAAGCTCGCGCGTACCGCGTCCGCGACCGAGTTGGCCTGCACCATGTTGCCGATACCGAACGCCGCGAGGGCCGTCAAGAGCGCGAAAACCGCGCCGAGCCACGGGAGCTTGAGCCCGTTCTTCAAGACGTACATCGCCCCGCCGCGCATCGTGCCGTTTGCGTCGGTCTCGCGGTAGTGGATGGCGACGGCGATCTCGCAGAACTTTGTGCACATGCCGAAAACGCCTGAAATGACGAGCCAGAACAACGCGCCCGGCCCTCCGAGGTGAATCGCGGTCGCGACCCCGGCGATATTCCCGACCCCGACGGTGCTCGCGAGGGCGGTGGCCACGGCCTGAAACGGCGTGACCGTACCGGTACCGTCGCCTTTCGAGAGTACCTTTCCGAGGACTTCCCGAATCGCGAAGCCGAACCGGCGGAACTGAATGCCCCCGGTCCAGATCGTAAGGAAGAGGCCGGTCCCCATCAGGACGATGATGAGAGGGGCGCCCCAGACGAGAGCGTTGACGCGGTCGTGAATCGCGACGAAGTTTTCCATCATGGCGCGACGATGCTAATGGAATGTCGTCCGGATGGAAAGCGCCGGCCTGCTGGCTGAAGGCCGCGTCCAACGTCATGCGTCGTTTGGAATTCGACGTTTGGCTCCGGCTGACGTTGCTTGAGTGTATGCACGTATGCACGTATAATTGTCACGTATGGCGCAAGTGACGATCTACCTGCCGGAGGATTTGATCCAAGAGGCTCGGGCGAAAGCGAAGGCGGAAGACAGCAGTTTGTCCGCGTGGCTCGCTGATCTGGTTCGGCGGGAGACCGCCGGCCACGAATGGTCCAGAGCTCTCGTCGATTTGCTGACGCATGGCGAAGGCGATCTCGTCGAGCCTGACGATCCTCCTCCCGAGGAGGTGGAAGCGTTGTCGTGACCTCACTGCTGGATACAAGTGTTTGCATTCCGCTGATCAATCGAAACGAGGCACGATTGGCGGAGCGCCTCTTCGAGGAGTCGCCCAGGTCGGTCGTTCTTTGCAGCGTCGTCAAGGCGGAGCTGTACTTCGGGGCGCGAAATTCGCAGCGCGTTGCCGAGAACCTCGACCGCGTCGAGCGCTTTTGTGACGCGTTCGACTCACTCTCTTTCGACGACGCGGCCGCCGCGCACTATGGCGGAGTACGCGCGCAGCTGAAGCGCGAGGGCCGGCCGATCGGCGCGAACGACCTCATGATTGCGTCTATCGCCCTGGCGTCTGCCGCGACCTTGGTGACTCGCAACCTGGACGAGTTCAGACGCGTTCCGGGCTTGGAGGTCGTGTCTTGGTGACTGGCCCTAGCCACGGCTGTCCGGCGCGATGAGCTCGAGCTTGGGGAAGTATCCGCGGTATCGGGCGGCGTCACGCGTCAGCAATGGGATGGCGCTTATCGCCGCATGGGCCCCGATATAGAAGTCCGGAAGCGGGGAGCGTCTCTCGCCGCCTCGTTTTCGATACTTCACGAAGCACTTCCCGGCGAGGAACCCGGCTTCGTAGGGAAGCGACAATCGATGAAAGAGCGAGGGCGGAAGTGCGTCATCGAGGTCTTCGATGCGTGGGAAGCCCACCGATATTTCGGCATAGATGATCGGGTTGATCGCGACGTGGGCGTCGTCGGCCGCTCGCGCCAGCGCCTCGGAAGACCACGAAAACCACCTGGGGTCCTCGCCGAGCACGTCCAGGATGACGTTGCTATCGACGAGGACGGTGGTCATCGGCTGCCACGAGTCAGCTCGAGGATCTCGTCCGTGGTCATCCGCGTCTGCGACTTGCCCCGCATGTGATCGATGATCCGTTGACCTCGCCGCCCGATGGTTTTCGCCTTCTTGATCCGTACGGAACGGCCGACGATGTCGAACTCTACCTCCGTGTCCGGAAGGAGGCCCAACTTCTCGCGAATGTCGATCGGGATCGTGACCTGGCCTTTCGACGTGATGCGCATAGTAGGTAAGACTCTTACTCATACTACTCTTACTCTTTGATCCTTTTCAACAGAACTCATCCACCTGAGACGAAAAACGAAGAGATAGGCCTCCGCGGGCGGTATAGTTATTCGCCATGGCGCTGACTTCGGGCGAACGACTGGGCCCCTATGAGGTCGCCGAGCCCATCGGCGAAGGCGGGATGGGTCAGGTCTACCGGGCCCGGGACACGAAGCTGAACCGAGACGTCGCGCTCAAGGTCCTGCACGACTCCGTCACGGCGGAGCCGGAGCGGATGGCACGTTTCCAGCGAGAAGCCGAAGTCCTGGCGTCTCTGAACCATCCGCACATCGCGCAGATCTATGGTCTCGAAGACAGCGGCGAGACGACGGCGCTCGTGCTGGAGCTCGTCGAAGGGCCGACGCTCGCGGATCGAATCCAGCAAGGGGCGATCCCGGTCGATGAAGCGATTCCCATCGCGACGCAAATCGCCGAGGCGCTGGAGACGGCGCACGAGCAGGGGATCATCCATCGCGACCTCAAGCCCGCGAACATCAAGGTCACGTCCGACGGCACGGTCAAGGTGCTCGACTTTGGGCTTGCGAAAGCGCTCGACGATTCACCGACAGACGATCCCTCGGAGTCTCCCACGATCGCGACCGCGGTCACGGGCATGGGCGTCATCATGGGCACCGCCGCGTATATGTCGCCGGAGCAGGCAAGAGGCAAGCCGGTGGACCGGCGCGCGGACATCTGGCCGTTCGGCGTGGTGCTCTTCGAGATGCTCACGGGCAAGCGTGCGTTCGAAGCGGAGGATGTCTCTCTGACGCTTGCCGAGGTGATGAAGTCCGAGCCGGACTGGAGTGCGCTTCCTGGCGGCGTCTCGCCCGCGCTTACGACCTATCTGAAGCGCTGCCTCGAGAAGGACCCGTTGAAGCGCGTGCGCGATATCGGAGACATGCGCCTCGCGCTCTCCGGCGCATTCGACGTCGAGGCCGTGCCCGCGCCGGTCGCTCTGGTCACGAATCGCTCGTTGTCCAGCTGGTTCGCGGTGCTCGTCGTCGTCACCGCGGCAGTGGGTACGATCGCCGGCTGGCGACTCAAGCCCGAGGCGCCGAAGCGGATCGTGCGTTTTTCTCACCAGCTGGAGCCGAACCAGCAGCTCACGCCCGGCGCCTCCAATCTGACGCTCTCGCCCGAAGGGACCCGCCTGGCCTACTCCGCGCATGGCGGCTCTGAGCTTGGCTTCTTCCTACGAAGTTTCGATGAAACCGCGAGCCGGGTCCTGCTCGGTCTTGAAGAGGGCGTGAGGTGGGCTTTCCCCGAGTTCTCGCCGGACGGTCAGTGGGTGGCGTTCTACGCCGATTCCAAGTTGCAGAAGATCGCCGTGGCCGGCGGCCCCGCGACCACGATCAGCGACGTCACGCGTTTCCGCGGAATGGATTGGTCCGAGGATGGGACCATCTATTTCTCGGCGGACAACGAGGTATTTCGGGTATCCGAGAATGGGGGTAGACCGGAGCGGGTCAGCGACCGAGCCCTCACCCTCCCTCGGGTGCTGCCAGGTGGAAAAGCACTTTTAGTCGTCGTGCCGAGCTCCGCTGGAGGGCCGTCACGGATCGCCTCGATGTCGATCGCAACCGGAGAGCTCCAGGACTTATTCGAGGGCGACAAGGCGTTCTATGTCTCGACGGGGCATGTCGTTTTCTCGCGTGAGAACACGCTACTCGCGGTGCCGTTCGACGCGACCACTCTTCAAGTAACCGGAGGAGCCGTCGCATTGGTCGAGAGTGTCGGCGATGGGAGGCATTCGGAGGCTGGAGTCGTACAGTTCGCGCTCTCCGACGGCGGTACGCTCGTATACTCGGACGACGTAGGGCCAACGGTGCTTCGTCGTCAGCTCGGACTCGTCGACCTTGCGGGGGGGGAAGGTATCGATCTCCTGGCGGTTCCGGCTGCGGAATATTCCAACCCCAGGCTTTCACCGGATGGATCCCGCGTCGTCGTTCAGACTCGACAGGAGGATGACAGCCACACACTTTGGGTCTATGAACTGGGAAGCGAGCGCGCTCTTCGGCAGCTTACTTTCGAAGGCGACAATTCTCGCCCCGTGTGGACGCCTGACGCACAACGCATCGCATTCACGTCGAGCCGTGACGGGACGGCGAGCATCTACTGGAAAGCCGCGGACGGTAGCGGTACGGCGGAGCGTCTCACCGTAGCGGACGAGGGCGTCGCTCATTTTCCTTCCTCTTGGTCTCCCGATGGCCGCGTTCTCGCCTACATGGTGCGGCGGACACCTGGGAGCGACTGGAGCGTTTGGACGCGGTCGGCGGAGGGTGAGCAAGAGCGACTCTACGACGACCCCGAGTCCGTCTACATGTCTCCCGAGTTCTCTCCTGACGGGAACTGGCTCGCTTACCAATCCGGCGAGGCCGTGGCCGATCAGTCGATCTACGTCGAGCCCTTTCCTCCTACGGGAGCGAGGCACAAGATTTCTCCCAGTCTCGGTTTTTTTCCAGTGTGGTCTCCGAAAGGGACGCAATTGTTCTATCGCCCGTCGAGCGGTGCTGCGGAAATCAACCTAAGGTCGGTGGACATCTCCTTCGCGTCCGATTTCGGGTTCAACTACGAACGCTCGTTATCGCTTCCACCGTTCGTTGTCGTCAGCTATCAGCGTGATTACGACATCACACCAGAGGGCGATAAGGTACTGATGGTGTTTCCGGCAGACGAAGGCGAACGGAACGGTCTGCCGCAGCGGCTCCAAATCGTCGTCAACTGGGCCGAGGAATTGAAAGCGCGCGTCCCGGTGCACTGATGGTCTTACTAAACGGGCGTTCAATTAAAGGGACACAATACTTATCTCTGACCGAGGACGGAGAGATAAGTATTGTGTCCCTTTATTTCCGCGGGGCCGTCTCAATCGTCACGGTGCTCCCTTTTCGAGGCGCTTTCGCAGTCGCTTCTCGCGGTGCACGAATCCGTCGCGCCACCGCGTGCGGAACGCGAGCGTGAGCGAGTAGTTCTCTTCCAACCGCGAGAGGGCGTCGGCACACTTCTCGAGGGCGCTTTCGTAGTCTTTCTCGTGGTGCTCGAAGACCATCGCGAGCTCGTGGAGCGCAAGGATCGACTCACTCGAATCGCCGTCGACGAGCTCGCCCCACAGCTCCCGGGCGTCATCGAACTCTCCTCGTTTCTTGTGCTGTGACGCGAGCCCCGTGAGCGCTTGCCGCCGTGCGACCCCGGACACGCCGCCGTCGACCGCGCGTCGGAAGTGGAGCATCGAGCGCTCCGGCTGGTCGCTCCGCTCGAAGAGCTTCCCGAGGCTGAAGTCGTCGATAGGATCTTCGGGCACGTAGTTCTCGTCCAGGAGGTCCGAGGCGCATACCGTGAGCGCCGCGAGCGAGACGATGTCGTCCCGGTTGTGCTGGAACACGTGATGCATCTTGGTCGGGTCGCCGCCGCGGACGAATCTAAAGTAGATGTCGGGAATGAACTGGCCGGGGATGTCGTCTTCTCGTTCGAGTCCGAGGAGCCTGTGCTCGAGCTCCATCAGCCGGCAGCTCTCGATGCGCGCCTTCCACAGACTCCGCGCGGGATGGAGCAGATCGAAATGCAGCATGTGCTCGAACGACAGGCGCAGGCGCGAGAGGATGAATCGTGTTTCGAGAAGCGGGATGTCGAATGTCTTCCCGTTATAGCTGACGAGAATCTGGAACCGCGCGAGAAGCTCGCCGAGCGCGTGCAGTACCGCGGGCTCCTCGCCGTAGTCGCGCATGAAGAGCTGTCGCACGACGAAGTTGTCGTCCTCGACCCAGCCGAGCCCGATGAGAAACGGACAGGTTCCCGAGCCCCCTGCGAGTCCGGTCGTCTCCGTGTCGAGGAAGAGCGCTTTTTCGAGATCGATCTCGACGCTGTCATCGCCGCGTGACAGCAGTGAGAAAGCCTCGCTCGGCACACTCTTCAGTCGCTCGAGCTTCATGCGACCGTGGTGATGGACGAGAGGGTAAACCCGGTCGACTTGGTAGAACTTGCCAAGCTCGTTCTCGACCTCGTCTCCCTGAAGCACCTCGTGAACGTCGGGGATCGGGCCCGCGGCGATCTCCTGAACCTTCGGCTTCGGTGGACGTGCCGCCGTCGCGGCGACGAGTCTTTCGAGTCGCTCCTTGACCGACAGCCCGCCGTCGGCGACGGATGGGTTTCCGAGAACCTCTTTCTCCAGATTGTAGAGAGCGTTCTTCGACTTCGATTGCGGAGCCGGAAAGAGCCTGTCGAGCTTGTCCCTAGTGTTCGGCATTGAATAAACGGCTCGCTTCGCCGCTCGCCTTTTCGGGCGCACTCGCGCCCGGGTCGCGGCAGACGCCTTTGGCGCCGCTCCGGCCCGCACGACACGGCTCTGTATCTATTCGCAAAGCTGTTCCAGTATGAGCAGCGCTATTTCTTTTCCGCGCATCCCGACTTCGCCGACGGGACCGACGCATGACGGACAGCCGTCGTGACAGGGGCAGCTCTCGATGAGCGTCTTGGACTCCGAGACGATGCGCGGGTGGAGCTCGTACAAAGGCTCGGAGAATCCGATCCCGCCGGGGTAGTTGTCATACAAGAAGATGTTGGGCTCGTAAGAGGGATCGAGCGGCTCAGCTGCCGTCTGTCCGCCCGGTCCGAGGCGTTTGAATCCGCGCTCGACCTGGGCCGTCCCCTGCGCGTTGTCGCCGAGTGCGACGCCGATGTCCGAGCGGTCGCACATCAGGAACAGCATCGCGACGGTCTTGAGCGTGTTCGCGAGTCCGACGACGCCGTCGCGCCTCTCTTCGGAGCTCGCCGGCAGTGCCGCCATGACGTCCCGGGGCACGGTGAGCCAGTAGGAGGTCGTGTGCATCTCGAGCTCGGGCATCTCGAGCTCTCCGGAGCCGACGTTCTCGAGCGTGTAGAACTTGACCTTCTTGAACCCGACCGTCTGAGAGACGACGTGGACCTCGCCGTGACTGCGCTCGCCCGAGACCCACTTACCGCTGTCGAAGCGGTCGAGGATGTTCACCTTCGTATAGGTGATGGCGTCCGTGTAGTAGTCGCTCTCCCATGGACGCACCACCGCGCGCCTTTCGTCATAGTCGAAGCTCTCGACGAAATATTGCTGGCCCTCGAGGATGTAGATCGCTTTCGGGTGGAGCATCGTGTGCGCACTGACGAAGTCGACCTCCGCGACGATCTTGGGCTCGCGCGTCTCGTCATAGACGACGAAGTTGTCGGAGCTTATCGAGCGCAAGCTGACGCTGTCGGCGGGGTAGGAGTCGCTCGTCCAGTGCCAGCGGTCGTTCGAGCGGTGGAGCACTTCGCGCTCTTCCAGAAAAGAGAGAATCTCCCCGAGGCTCTCACCTCCGAAGTCTTCACCCTCGCGAAAGGGAAGCTCGAACGCAGCGCACTTCACGTGGTCGACGAGCACCGAGAGGTTGTCCGGGTTGATGAGGCCGTGCTCGGGTGAGCCCGAGAAGAAGTACTCGGGATGGTTCACCATGTATTGATTGAGCGGGTTCGAGTTCGCGATGAAGACCGCGACGGAGGCGCCGGTTCGACGGCCGGCGCGCCCGGCTTGCTGCCACGTCGAGGCGATGGTGCCCGGATAGCCGGAAATGACGGCGACGTCGAGCGCTCCGATATCGATACCAAGCTCGAGCGCATTCGTCGACACGACGCCGAGGACGCTGCCTTCGCGCAGTCCGGACTCGATCTCTCGACGCTTCTTCGGAAGGTACCCGCCGCGATAGCCGCGGATGAGGTCCTTTTGCTGGACGCTCTTCTCGATGTCGTTCTTCAGATAGGTGACGAGGATCTCGGTGTTCAACCGGCTCGTGGCGAACACGATCGTCTGCAGCCCGCGTTTCAAGAACGATCCGGCGATCTGGCGCGTCTCGTTGATATAGGAACGCCGGATGCCGAGCTCCGGATTGACGATCGGAGGGTTATAGAAGACGAAGTACTTCTCTCCCCGAGGCGCGCCGCTTCGGTCGATCAAGTGAGGCGTGCGTGCGATGAGGGACTCGGTGAGCTCTTTGGGGTTCGCGATCGTCGCGGAGGAGCAAATGAACTGGGGTTTCGCTCCGTAGAACTGACAGATCCGATCGAGGCGACGAAGGATGTTCGCGAGGTGGGAGCCGAAAACGCCCCGATAGGCGTGCACTTCGTCGATAACGATGTAGCGAAGGTTCTCGAACAGCTTCACCCACTTCGGGTGGTGCGGGAGGATGCCGCTATGGAGCATGTCCGGGTTGGTGACGACGAGGTGTCCGCGTGAGCGGATCGCCTTGCGAGCGTCCTGCGGGGTGTCGCCATCGTAGGTAAAAGTACGTATGTCGGCGCCGATATCCTGTATGAGGGTATGGACCTCCGCCAGCTGATCCTGTGAGAGCGCCTTCGTCGGGAACAGGTAGAGCGCGCGTGCATCCGGCTCGTCCAGGATTCGATTCAGGACGGGAAGGTTGTAGCAGAGCGTCTTTCCCGAGGCGGTCGGCGTCACGACGACGATGTCATCGCCCTCGGTGACGCGCTCGAACGCCTCACGCTGGTGCGCGTAGAGGCGATCGATCCCACGTCGGCGTAGGGCATCGACGATCTCGGGACGCAGTCCGTCGGGAAAATCTTCGAAATGAGCGGGTTGCGCCGGGAAATGCCGAAGCGCCGTCACCGTCGGTAGGCGTCCCGACTGGCTCGAGATCTCGTCGATGACTTTCTGAAGAGCGGTGCCGCGGTCGGCCGGAGCCAGGATTTGTGACATCAGCACCGCGAGTTTACCGCGAACCCAAAATGAGAGACAAGGTCGCCCGTTTTCTCGTCCTCGGGCCGTCCCGAGCCGCCTATTCTACAGACCCGTTTGAACTTGCGAGGCAGGGGGGATACACTAATAAACCCAAATCCGGCCTCGGCCGAGCAGGTGAACTGTCGTTGGTCCTATTCAACTACGCGCTCAAGGAGCTGACCGCGAAGATCGTGTACTACGGTCCCGGTCTGTCCGGCAAGACCACGAACCTGCAGTACATCTACGAAGAGCTCCCGATCAAGAACAAGGGGCGGATGCTTACCCTCGCCACGGAGACCGATCGCACGCTCTATTTCGACTTTCTACCCGTGGATGCCGGCGTCGTGCGCGGTATCAAGACCCGGGTCCAGCTCTATACCGTTCCGGGGCAGGTCTTTTACAACGCGACTCGTCGGATGGTGCTCAAGGGCGCGGACGGCGTCGTCTTCGTCGCGGATTCGCAGAAAAGCATGATGGAGGCGAACGAGGAGAGCCTCGAGAACCTTCGCGACAATCTGGTAGCGCACGACCTGCAGCTCGAAGAGATGCCGATGGTCATGCAGTTCAACAAGCGTGACCTCGACGATACCTGCACGATCGAGGAGATGAACGAGGTCATCAACGACCTCAATGCACCGTTTTACGAAGCGGTCGCCAAGGACGGCGTGGGCGTCGAAGACACGCTTCAGGCTATCAGTAGCCTCGTCCTCAAATCCGTCATCGACCGCTACGGCGGCGAGCGAAACATGAACCCGATGGGGCAGCTCGAGAAGACGGCGCGCGACGTGAACGAAGGCGACCCCGATGAGGGTGTTCCGGCCTCCGCGTTTCCCGATACGGACTCCGTGCCGCCGGGCGAGGTGACACCGCCGAGCGTTTCGGTGCCGCCGTCACTCAAATCGTCCGCTCCGGTCAACTCCGGTGGGCCTGCCGTCCAGACGATGGAGACGGACCCGAGCAATGCCCCGTTCGAATCGTTGAACATCGAGGGGATGCTCGACGATGCGCTGAGCCTCGACGAGCCCGAGCCCGAGCCCGCTATGCTGCCGACGAATCCGAGCCCTCTGCCGCCCTCGACCACGGACCCCGGAAGTCCGGTGTCCCCGGTCGGGCCTTCTGCGGCGGCGGCGTCCAGGGCCTCCGCGGAGAGCGATGCGATGTTCTCGGGGCTGTTGGACGACTCGTTTGGCGTCGAGAAAACGGAATCGATTCTGGGCGACGGCGTGGTGCCGGAAGAGTCGTTCGTCAAGATGCCGAGTGAGGGGGCGTTCAACTCGAACCCGGACCTCAAACCGCTCGACAACTTCGAAGCCGATTTCGATGGCGATTCTCTCGAGCCCCTGGGTGATATCTCGGGTGCGAGCCTCTCGGAGCTCATCAAGACCAAGGTCTCCGTTCCGGAGATCATGAAGCGTGCGGCCATGAAAAAGCCGGAGGCGAAGGACGCTTCCGGAATGCCTTCCGTCGCGCCGCGAAGCACGCCGTCGCCACGTAGCAGCGAGGCCGCAAGTCCGCGCGCCCGGCAAATCGAAGTGCCCGTGACGGTAGAACTCGACGCCGATACCGAGGAGCAGGAGGTCGAGCTGCTCCTCAAGATTCGGTTCAAGCGAAAATAGCGCGAGTAGATGCGCTCTACTCGGCAACGTCGGGCAGAACGCCATTCGAGAGCGAAAGATGGCCCGCGTTCTCATCGTTGACGACGAAGCAGGCTCCCGTCAGGGACTGTCGGAGCTCGCCCGCAGCTGGGGCTACGAGACCGATACCGCTTCCGATGGTGCCCAAGGCCTGAAGAAATCCGAGGCCTTTCGGCCGCAAGTCGTCATCGCAGATCTCGTGATGCCGAATCTCGACGGGATCGGTTTGCTCGAGGGATTGGGCCCGGAGCTCGATCACATCGCGGTGATCATGATGACGGCGAAGGGGAGCATCGCGACGGCGGTCGAGGCGATGAAGAAGGGCGCCTTCGACTTCCTGACGAAGCCCGTCGACACCCAGCACCTGCGCCGTGTGCTCGAACGGGCTCTCGAGAGAAGCGCCGCCCATGAAGAGGTCGAGCGCTACCGGAGGCAGCTCGTCGAAAGCGGGAAGTTCGGAAGCCTCGTAGGGACGAGCGCCCCGATGAAGGCGATGTACGACCTGATGAGCCAGGTAGGTCCGTCCGCGGCGTCGGTGCTCGTCGTCGGCGAGTCCGGTACCGGAAAAGAGCTCGTCGCGCGGACGTTACACGACCTTTCGCCGCGAAAAGACGGGCCCTTCGTGGGCGTGAACTGCGCCGCGATCCCGGACACTCTCCTCGAGAGCGAGATCTTCGGTCACGAGAGGGGCTCGTTTACCGGTGCGGAAGGCCAAAGGCGTGGGTTGTTCGAGCTCGCCGACGGCGGCTCATTGTTCCTGGACGAAGTGGCGGAAATGGCGCCGGCGACCCAGGCCAAGCTCCTCCGGGTTCTGGAAGAGCGAGCGTTCCGGCGGGTCGGAGGCTCGGACGAGATCCGAGTCGACGTCCGCGTTCTCGCCGCCACCAACCGCGCGCCCAGCGACGCTCTCGAGCAGGGGAACTTGCGCGAAGATCTCTTCTACCGCCTCAACGTGTTCACGTTGAATCTGCCGCCCCTTCGCGAGCGGGTGGAGGACGTGCGCTTGCTAGTGGAGGCGTTCATCCGTGACTTCAACGAGCGCGACGGAAAATCGATCCGGGGCATCGATGACGAGGCGTTGCAAGCGCTCTCGGCCTACGGTTGGCCGGGAAATATTCGAGAGCTCCGAAACGTCGTCGAACGCGCCGTCATCGTCGCGAAGCACGACAGCGTCCGGAAGTGCGATCTCCCGCCCACGGTCATCGAACGGAAGCCGTCGTCGAGCGCGAAGGCCGGCGGCGTTGACGTTCGCGTGGGCACGACCGTCGAGCAAGTCGAGAAAGATCTCATCCTGAAGACGCTGGAAGCGACGGGACAGAACAAAACCCGAGCGGCGGAGATGCTCGGTATCAGCCTCAAGACGCTACACAACAAGCTCAAGAAATATCGCGAATCGTCGTGAAGGCAGCGCTCGGTTTCAGAGGCAAGCAAATTGCGAGTCTGACCCTGGTTGCCGCTTCGGTCGCGCTCGCGACGAGCCTCGCAAACTTGACCTCACTCGCACGCATCAGCGTGTCGGAGACCGAGTCCGCGGCGACGCTTCTGGCGGAGACGCTCTACCACCAGGCGTCGCGGGTCATCCGCCGTAACGCCAAAGACGAGATCCGGCAGGCTCTCGCCGGCGACGAGGCCCTGCGGAACTACGCCGAAGGGATCGTCGGCTACTCGGCGACGACGATGTACGTCGCCGTCACGGACGAAGCCGGCTTCGCTCTCGTGCATAGCAACCCGCTCGAGCTCGGCGATAAGCTCGTTGCGGCGCCGTCCCTCGAAGCGTTCGCGTCGGACAATCCGTTCTCGCAGCTTTGGGCACTCCGCCAGGGGCACAACGTCTTGGAAGTCGCGATGCCGTTCGACGTGGACGGCGAGCCGTACGGTACGGTCCGAGTCGCGATCTCGACGCTTCTCTTGAAACAAGAAATCTGGGGCGCGGTCACGCAGAACGTCACGCTCGCGACCGGTGCCGTTCTGGCGGCGTTCCTGCTCTCGCTGTTCTTTGCGAACTGGTTGCTGGCGCCCATCGAGATGTTGCGTCGTGAGCTCGGCCGCATCCAAACGGCGGAAGGGGAGCCGCCGCTGGATCTGCGCAACGAAGAGGATGTCAGTCGGATAGCGGACTTCTTTGCGACGATGAGCCAGAAGCTCGACGACGAACGGAGTCCCCGTGACGGCGGGGCGAGCTGGCTGGGTGCGATGCTAGGCGGTCTCTCGGACGCAGTCGTCGTCGTGAGCGGCGAGGCGCGGGTCCTGTCTTTGAACGAGCCCGGCGAAGCGCTCCTCGAACATCCGGGGGAAGAGCTTTCGGGGCGACCCCTCTTGGAGCTCTTGCCCGCCGACCATCCTGTCGCGGCGATCGTGTCGCAGGCGCTCGAGCGCGGCGAGCCGGTCGGACCGGTAGACGCCCAAGTCAGAAACGGCGGACGCCCCGTGAACTACGTCCTGAGCGCGCAAGTTCTGCGGGACGACAGTGGAGTGTCCGGCGTGATGGTGAGCGCGCGGGACATGGAGAAGCTCTCTCGTATCGGATCGCACTTGTCCTATTCGCAGAAGCTAGCGGCCCTCGGGAAGCTGACCTCGGGCGTGGCGCACGAGATCAAGAACCCCCTAAACGCCATGGTCATCCACGTCGCACTTCTGCGCGAGAGGCTGGCGCGCGCGTCCCCGGAGACGCAATCGTCGCTCGATACTCTCGAGCGCGAGATCCGGCGCCTCGACCAGGTCATCCAGGGCTTTCTTCGATTCACGCGCCCGGAGGATCTGCGTCTCGCAGCGGTACCGATCCCGGAGCTGTTCGATGAGGTCGAACGGCTCGTCTCCGCTCAAGCCAAAGCGTCGGGCATCGAGATCGAGACCTCGTTCTCGGAGGCGCTACCTCACATATATGGGGATCGTGAATTGCTCCAGCAAGTGTTCTTGAACCTCGCGCAAAACGCTGAAGAAGCGATGCCGGACGGCGGGCGGCTCGCGCTTCGGGCTTCCCGGGTCGAGGACGGGGTCGAGCTTCTGGTCAAGGACAGCGGAGTAGGCATCGAGCCCGAGCTTCGGGATAGAATCTTTGATCTCTACGTCACCACTAAATCAACGGGAAGCGGCATCGGTTTGTCCATGGTGTACCGTATCGTCCAACTCCACGGCGGAGAAATCACGGTAGAATCGGAAAAGGGAAGTGGGGCATGTTTCACCATCCGCCTGCCCGAGGTCCCGGTCTAGCGCGCGTGAAACTAAGAGGGTTCGTCTCGTTGATGATGGCGGCTTTGCTCGCCTGCCTCTCGGGCTGCACGCGACGCGTCAAGGCGGATTTTCCGAGACCGCCGGTCACGGCGTCGACACCGGACCCCGTCGCTCCGGAGGCTGCGCCCACCGGGGAAACGTCGCCCGTCCTCGCCGAGGCGGAACCTACGGAGAACGGTGATCCCCCGCCCCAGGTGGTCGAGCCTCCGCCCGAGCCGACACCGGTGCCGGTGCGGCCGGCTCCTTCGAAGCCCGCCCCCGAGCCTCCGCCCGAACCTCCGTCGACACAGCTCGCGGGTGGCGGAGATCGCAATCCCGAATGGACGTCGAAGATCGACCGCGCGGGAGACTTGCTCGGTTCCGTCGCGGGTCGCCCTTTGTCCGAGAGTCAGCGCTCCCAGATCATGGCGGCACGGGGCTTCGTCGCGCAGGCAAGGCGCGCCTTCGACGAGGGCGACGAGCGTCGCGCGCTCGTACTCGTCGACAAAGGGTTGATTCTCGTGGAAGACGTCGAGCGCGCGAGCCGTCCGTAAGGTTCTCTAGGGCGGCTCAGTCGTCGGTTCGACGATCTCGAGCTGCGCGTCAACACTCCGGACGCCGCTGACGCTCTCCACGCGTTTCCGGATCCGATCCGCCAGCTCTTCGGTGTCGACGGTGCCCGTGAGAACGACGGCGCCCGCGTCCACGTGGATATCGAGCTCGATGGCCCGCGTCTCTCGATCCAGATGAAGCGCCGCTCGGACCTTGGTCAAAAGCGCCGTATCGTCGAGTCGTTGCCCGAAGCTTCTGTCGTCGACTTCTCCGTCTTCCGGGTCGGCCTCCTCGGTGAGACTCTCGCTCACGACGAGACGGCTCGTGACGGATTTCACTCCTTCGACGTTCGAAGCGAGCTCGATGGCGCGCGCGGCCTCGGCTTCCGACGCGACGGCCCCCGTCAACGTGACGACGGTGCCTTCCGTGTCGACTCGGATGGTGCGCTCCGAGAGGTCCTTGTGGAGCTTGATGGCCGCCATGACGGACGCCGTTACCGCCGTGTCTTCGATCTTGCGCTTGACTCCGGGAAGCTGTCCGCTGTCGTAGAGGTAGTAGACCGCCAGGATGACCGCCAGCAACACCAGAAAAGAGATGACCCGAAAAATCAAGCGGAACACGAAGCGAATCACGACGCGCCCAGTTTACAACACGCCCATCGTCGCGGCCGCCCGGCCGCGGGCTATAATCGACGCCATGACCAAACCAAAAACGCTGGGAGAACTGTCTGCGAGCCGCCCAGGGGGCGTCCGCGACGAGATCCGGAGAAACCTCCTCGAGAAGGTCCGTCGGGGAGAAGAGCTCTTTCCGGGAATCGTCGGCTACGACGAGACCGTTCTGCCGCAGGTCGTAAACGCGCTCTTATCGCGCCACCATTTCATCCTTCTCGGACTTCGCGGCCAAGCCAAGACCCGACTCGTCCGAGGGCTCACACGGTTTCTCGATGACGAGATCCCCGTCGTCGAGGGCTGCGAGATCCACGACGACCCGAGAAGCCCGATTTGCTCCGCATGTCGAGCCCTCGTGAAGGAAAAGGGCAACCAAACGCCGATCCGCTGGCTCGGGCGCGAAGACCGCTATGTCGAGAAGCTGGCGACGCCGGACGTCACCATCGCTGACATGATCGGTGATCTCGATCCGATCCGCGCGGCGTCGAGCGGGCTTCATCTGGCCGACGAGCTGACGATCCACTACGGGCTCGTCCCCCGCGCTCATCGCGGGATCTTCGCCATCAACGAGCTTCCCGACCTCGCCGGCAAGATCCAGGTCGGATTGTTCAACATCCTTCAAGAGGGCGACGTCCAGATCAAAGGCTACCCCGTGCGTCTGCCGCTCGACATCCTGATGGTGTTCACGGCGAATCCGGAGGACTACACCGCACGCGGCCGGATCATCACGCCGCTCAAAGATCGCATCGGCTCGGAGATCCGTACCCATTATCCCGCCTCGATCGAGCAGTCCGTCGCCATTACCCGCGACCAGGCCTGGACGGGACGAGGCGAGCCCGGAGAGGGGCAGGTGCCGTACTACCTGCGGGAGATCGTGGACGAAGTCGCGATCCAGGCGCGTCAGGACCGACGTGTGGACAAACGCTCCGGTGTCAGTCAGCGCCTTCCGATTTCTCTACTCGAGAACGTCGTCTCGAACGCGGAGCGCCGATCGATGGCCGAGGGCAGCGACGGCTATGCTCCGCGCGTCCTCGACGTGTACGCGTCGCTTCCGGCGATCACCGGAAAGCTCGAGCTCGAATATGAGGGCGAGCTCAAGGGGGCCGAGGCTGTTGCACGCGATCTCGTCCGCAGTGCCGTCGGCCGTACGTTTCAAAAATATGCCGCCGAGGCTGACTTCGAAAAGGCGATCGAGTGGTTCGACGGCGGTGGCTATTTCCGCATGCCGGAGACGGCCTCATCCGAGGACGCGCTCGCGACGCTCGCTGAGATACCGGGGCTCGTGGACCAGGCCGCCCTCGTGGGAGCGGGGCCTGACGCGAGCCCGGCAGAGCGCGTCGCCGCCTGCGAGTTCTTGCTCGAGGGGCTCGCCGGCATCAAGCGAATCTCGCGCAGCGAAGAGCGTGGCTTCCATCGCAGCGAGGAGCGTCGACCGGAGATTGGTTACGAGGAGCCGCTCGACCACACCAAATCACACCTCAATTAAGAGACCCGATGTCGTCGACCAAATACAGCAAATATCGTCCGGATCTCTTCGACGATTTCGACATCTCCGACCTCTTGGATGAGATGTCGGACTATTTCCTCGATAGCGGGTTCCAGAATATGTACGGCTTCGAGGAGCTCACGGATGACATGATGCAGCGGCTGCGTGAAGCCGTGCTCCGTGCGCTCCTGAACCAAGGGAAGCTGACGGAAGAGGACATCGAGCGTCTCATGGGCGATGCCGAAAGCTTCGAGGACTCCGAGCTACGTCGGCTGCTCGATCAGATCATCGACCGTATGCAGCAAGAAGGCTACGTGCAGGTGAGCCCGCACGACCCGAACCTCTCGGCCGCCGATGTCGACGAGACCGATCGGATGGGCGATATCTCGGAGCCTCGAGCGATGAAATTCGAGCTGACCGACAAGTCGGTAGACTTTCTCGGCTTTCAAGCGCTCAAGAGTCTCCTCGGGGGGCTGGGGCGATCCAATTTCGGTCAACACGAGACCAAAGAGCTCTCGACGGGCGTCGAGGTCGTTGGCAGCTCCAAGCGCTACGAGTTCGGAGATACGCTGAACCTCGACGTCTCGCGTACCTTGCTCTCCGCCGTCGGCCGTGAAGGCTTAGGTGTTCCCCTCAAGTTGAGAGCGGAGGACCTCCACGTCCACCAGGCGGAGTACCGCAGCTCGTGCGCGACCGTTCTGATGCTCGATTGCAGCCACAGCATGATCCTCTACGGCGAGGACCGGTTCACCCCGGCAAAGCGGGTCACGCTCGCGTTGTCGCACCTCATCCGGACGCAATATCCCGGCGACAACCTTCATCTCGTCCTGTTCCACGACAGCGCGGAAGAAGTGCCGCTCAAGAAGCTCGCGAGCGTCCACGTCGGCCCGTTTCACACGAATACCGCGGAAGGATTGCGCCTCGCACAGGAGATCCTGATGCGCGAGCGCTCGGACATGCGGCAGATCATCATGATCACCGATGGAAAGCCGTCCGCGCTAACGCTCGAAGATGGCCGGATCTACAAGAATCCATTCGGTCTCGATCCGCTGATCATCGACCAGACGTTCAACCAGGTCGTCGAGTGTCGCCGTAAAGGCATCATGATCAACACTTTCATGCTCGCACGGGACTATTCGCTCGTCGCGTTCGTCAAGAAAGTCACCGAGATCGTGCAGGGAAAGGCCTACTTCACGACCCCCGAGCAGCTCGGCGAGTACGTGTTGATGGACTACGTCAAGAAGAAGACATCCAAGATCCACTGACACCCGCCTCTCTCGAACCTCGTGCGCTACACCAGCGCCACCTCGGAAGTTGCTCCTGCAAAAGGAGGTCGGTATGATTCTTCTACAGGCACAAATTAGTAAGAATTGCGCTCGGACCCTATTCCAGGCCGGAGGAATTCCATGTCGCAAGATTGGCAAGGCAGCGAACGCCGTGAGCATCCGCGCGTCTCGATGGACGGCGAGCTCCGTGGACAAATCGAGAGCGCCATCGATGCGCCTCTCATCGACCTCTCTCTCTCGGGGGCGCTCGTCGAGGTGCCCCAAGCGCTTCCCGCGAATGCTCGTTACGACTTGAAGCTCCCCGTCGGGGCCGAGGGCTCACTGCAGCTACGGGCGGAGATCGTGCGCAGCTACGTGCACGGCTTCGACCACGCCGGTCCGGGCAAACCCGCTGTGCGCTACCGGGCGGCTATCCGATTCGTCGACGTCGATGCGGCGCAGGAGGCCAGCTTGAAGTCCATCCTCGAGCAAGGACAAAGCGAGAGTCTGCGCGCGGAGCTCTCCCCCTAGTCGATTGCCGTTTAGAAGTATTGCTATTGCGATAAGGCGGCTTCGATTTGCGCGCAACGAGCCTTCGTGCCTACTATGATGATTGAAGTGGGCGAGGGTCCATGCCGAATTTGACTGATTGAGACTGGGACCATGTTGCCGCAAGGCAACGCACTTCTTTTTACCAACTTCCTTCTAATTTACCCCCCTGAACTAGGCCCTCGCTCTTCCCAGGCGGTGGCGGTCGCATTGACGGCCCGCCTGCCTTTGGTTACAGTAGAGGCCGACCTACCTTGTGGGGCTGTGGCGCAGTTGGGAGCGCGCCTGAATGGCATTCAGGAGGTCACGGGTTCGACCCCCGTCAGCTCCACCAATTTAACCATTCACTTACAGTGAGTAGGGGACGGCGAACGAGGCTGCGGGTCAAGCGGCTGTTTTGCTCGCCTCGCGGAGCGCCTCACGTTAGTTGATTGGTTGATGCGTGACCGCCTCGAAGGAAAGGACCCGAAGAGTGGCCGCGTCTAATCATTCAGTGTGAGCGAATCTCTGTCGACTTGTTCACCCCGCAGGAACAGGTGCCGTACGTTGCGCGAATCCGATATGTTGTCGGCTGGGTTTCCTTCGACTAGCAGGATGTCAGCGGACAGGCCTACCTGCAGCGATCCAAACTGGTCCTCTCTCCGGAGGATCTTCGACGCGTTGTACGTGCAAATCTTGATGGCATCGATTGCCGGGATGCCGGCCATGACCAGTAACTCGAGTTCACGATGCATGGACTCTCCAGACCAGAGTGACGGGTACGCAGGCGCGTCGGTGCCTCCGGCTATCAGCACGCCCGCATCGTAGGCGCCCTTGATATTCTTCAGAAACGCGTCGCGAAAGCCTGAGAGGTCGCCAAAGTTATAGACCTGGTAGAAGGAGTCGGGTCCTTCATAGAGGTTTTCGCGTACATCGGGATAGCTCGCGTAGAAGTCGGCCACCACTTCCTCGCCCCATACATCCACGATCAGAGGGTTGTTGAAGAAGCTCTGGTTGTTGCCATCGTCCTTGACCCGTAAACCTGACAGTTTCTCGCCGACGTTCGCAGTGACGATGACGAATCGGTCATTGGCCGCCATCCATTTGTTAGCTTCCTGGGTGACTATGAACGGCGAAGAGTGCGCCCAACCGTCCAATCCGGTCATCTTCATCCAGTCGGCGTCCATGTTGAGTTGCCAGAGGTCGGCAACCGCAACGATCCCCCGCTTCTTCGCCTCCCGAAGCAAGAACGTCGCGCCCAGCGCCGAAGTCCCGGAATAGAGCTTGATGATCTCGATGTCGTTCTCGACATAGATGTCGAGCGACTTGCTCAGCTCGTCAGGATCCGGCGATACGACTTTGGTGCTCAATTCCACGGGGTCTGGCTCTCCGACCGTCTCGGCCCTGACCGCGCCGTCCCAGCCGGACGGATCCTGGCTGAATGGCATTCCGGTCGTGAAGAAACGTGGACCGAGGAGCTCTCCACGCTCGATTCGCTCCCTTTGGGTAGCTGCCCAGACCGTCGGATTCCCTACGTCAAGTACCGTCGTGACTCCAGAATAGAGGAAGGCAGAGAGCGTCTGCTGCAACTCGGGGTCCGTCCGACCCGCGGTGTACTTGTCGGGGAGCGCGTTGCCCCCGGTCCAACCGCCCTTGAGATGGATGTGCATGTCGATGAGGCCCGGGATCGCTGTCATGCCCCTTCCGTCGATTCTCAGAGCGCCAGCTGGCGCCTGAAGTGAGCCACCTGGGCCAATCGCGGAGATTGTGCCATCGACGATGCGTATGTCCTGGTTCTCGACCAGACCGTTGCCAAGTCCGTCGATGACTCGAACATTGGAAATCAGCGCAGGGCCGTCATGAGCGTAGCGAGGCCCCTCTTGAGCTGGAACCGCTGATGCGATCACAAGGACTAGGGTCGCGGCCCCCGCCGTTCTTGGCATCTCGAATGCTCCATCCTTTGATGTGCTCGGTGAACAAACCGAGTGGATTGAAAAACCTGTCCATATTAGTCTACGCGAGAAGATCCTATGAGGTCCGCAAGAAAACCACGTGACTTGGCACCGCACCAATAAGGTGAGCTCCGGGTGGCATTCAGGAGGTCACGGGTTCGACCCCCGTCAGCTCCACCAACCTAACTCGAGGACTGGGTCCCGGCTTTACGAGCTGGTGATTGAGTTGAACCGTCCCGGCTTCGCGGAGTCGACCCCTTTTCACGTAGGTCGCTTC
>Ga0315338_1000736_pt1 | contig 59734 bp, 44 predicted proteins | sample ASW8metaG_FD_204518 | JGI IMG/M metagenome (GOLD analysis project Ga0315338, IMG submission 204518) | Ammonia-oxidizing marine archaeal communities from Monterey Bay, California, United States - ASW #8 | ecosystem: Environmental > Aquatic > Marine > Coastal | place: USA: California | collected...
CGCCGCCATTTGCCGTGCCGCCATTGTCTCGAAGTGTCAGCGTCATCTGAGATGTACCGCTGGCATTTGCCGCGGCAGTGAAGGTCAACGCACCGTCCGATGACACGGCAGGAACGGAAGAGAACAGCGCCAGATTGGTGGTACCTGTAACGGTAAACGTCGCGATCTGCCCGGCTTCTACTGTAGTAATGTTCGTCAGCCATCCGCTGATAATCTGGGGACCTGCATCTTCGGCTACGGTCTGGTCAGGACCTATCGTGAAGGAAGGCGCGTCGTTGATCGAGGTGACGGAAAGCAATCGCGAAACTGTATTGCTCGGTACATTCGGCGTCGGCGCCAGGGGGGCTGCACCGTCGTCGATTGAGAACGTGATCTCACGGACTGCAACGGCGGGGTCGTCGCTTGTATTCTGATAGGTCACCGCCCTCAACGACGTTTTATAATCCGCAGAAGATGCGGCCCCTTTTAAGGTCAGGATACCCGTTGATGCATCGAAGGTGTGCGTAATCGCTCCCGGCAGGGGCAAGGCCCCACTTGGCACACTCAGAACGTCTGCGCCATTTTGATAATTGGCGGCAATCCGGACCGTCGCCTGATTCACCGTTGCCCCGTCATCGCTGAGAGTAATGGAAGATGTGAGTTGGACAGGCGGATCATTTTCGTTGTAGGCCAACGTAGTAGGTTCGATATCGGCCAGTATCGGCGGGTCGTTCACTTCGACGACGGTGATATTGAAGGTCTGCGGCGTACTGGTGTCAGCGCCGCCATTTGCCGTGCCGCCATTGTCTCGAAGTGTCAGCGTCATCTGAGATGTACCGCTGGCATTTGCCGCGGCAGTGAAGGTCAACGCACCGTCCGATGACACGGCAGGAACGGCAGAGAACAGCGCCAGATTGGTGGTACCTGTAACGGTAAACGTCGCGATCTGCCCGGCTTCTACTGTAGTGATGTTCGTCGCCCATCCGCTGATAATCTGGGGACCTGCATCTTCGGCTACGGTCGGGTCAGGACCTATCGTGAAGGAAGGCGCGTCGTTGATCGAGGTGACGATCACGGTGAACGTCTTCTCCACGGTGCCGTCGTCGAGACTGCCGGGCACATCGTCCAGGCCCGCATCGGTCACGATCACCGTGACGATGGCCGCGCCGCTGGCATCGCCTACAGGCGTGTATACCAGAGAGCCGGTCAGATCCCCACTGTTATAGATCACCACGGGGTTCGCAATAAGGGCCGGATTACTAGAAGTGGCGGTCACCGTCAGGGTCTGGCTCTCACCACCCCCGGCGGCGATGCCCTGCAGGTTCACCGTCTGCTCAGGGGCATCCTCGTCGATGGCGGCAGGATCTGGGATATCTGCAATGGTAGGCGAATCGTTGACCGCATTGACGGTCACGGTGAACGTCTTCAGCACGCTGCGGTCGTCGGCATTATCGGCGTCGGCATTATCGGGCGTGCCGTCCAGGCCGTCATCGGTCACCTTCACGGTGACGATGGCCGTGCCGCTAGCGTTGGAAAGAGGCGTGTAGGCCACAGAGCCGGTCAGATCCCCACTGTTATAGATCACCACGGGGTTCGCAATAAGGGCCGGATTACTAGAAGTGGCGGTCACCGTCAGGGTCTGGCTCTCACCACCCCCGGCGGCGATGCCCTGCAGGTTCACCGTCTGCTCAGGGGCATCCTCGTCGATGGCGGCAGGATCTGGGATATCTGCAATGGTAGGCGAATCGTTGACCGCATTGACGGTCACGGTGAACGTCTTCAGCACGCTGCGGTCGTCGGCATTATCGGGCGTGCCGTCCAGGCCGTCATCGGTCACCTTCACGGTGACGATGGCCGTGCCGCTAGCGTTGGAAAGAGGCGTGTAGGCCACAGAGCCGGTCGTATCCCCACTGGTATAGGTCACCACGGGGTTCGCAATAAGGACCGGATTACTAGAAGTGGCGGTCACCGTCAGGGGCTGTATCTCGTCTTGACCGGCGGTGATGCCGGACAGGTTCACCGTCTGCGCACCGGCATCCTCGTTGATGGCGGCAGGATCTGAGATGTCTGAAAGGGTAGGCAGCTCGTTGGCCACGATCTGGGTGCCGGTGTGCGTACCCTGCGGCAAGGCAACGGCATCCTCATCTGCGAGAATCACGTCGCTGAAAGCGATTGGGACCGTGCCGGTGCTCACCCTATGAATTTGCAACGTAGCGATCGCTCCCGTTCCATCGGGAATAATACCTCCATTGAGGTTGATAATGATCACCTTAAGCCCTTCAGACGTCTCTTCGGCCGACGCTGAGAACCCGGCGCTCGCTGCCCGACCGACGGCCGACGCTGAAATATCGACATATTCGATAGGCGTTGAAGACGGACTGTTGTCGACCAGCGTGAACTCTATACCCGCCACGCCACGCGCCCCGGTGAGCAGTGAATTGTCCATATTGATGGTGACGGTTCCAGTTTGATTAAGTTTGATCTCCGTTTCCGCGTTTTCAAAGCTCAACGTCGTAGGCGGCGTTTTTACTATGGAGAAAACGCCGGGCGGCGTAGTAGTAACAGGGGAGATCTCCGATGCCGTCGGATCTGCAAGCACCACACCACTCAAAGTGAGATTGTATGGGCCTGTAGCTCCGTTGGCTACATTGTAAAGGACCTCTACGATGACGCCGCTACCCGCCAACAGTGAGTCAAGCTCCAGATTGATCCCGATTATATGGACTTCATCTTTTCCAATATTCCCATCCACATCATTGTAAATTTGGAAGTAGTCACTCACTGGAAAAAGACCACTTAACCGTGGACCGGCGCGAACACTTTGCGGCGTCAGATCACCGGTGTCATCGGTCAGAATAAACTGAAGCCCGGCTACATCGGTATCGTTAGCAAGTTCTATACGTACCACCACGCCGTTATCACCCGGATCGCCGGATGCATCCCGTACAGTCATTGTATTCTGGGCGAAGGCGCTGGCCGGGAAGACCAGCGCGAAAGTAAGAATCGCCAGCAGGCCTGATGCAATACGTTTCACGAGTGTCGCTCCTTTTGATGTGGTGCAACAATAAACATAGTCGGAGAGGACATAATACAAACGTACGTGCGGTAAACTCTAAATATATAAAAGATCCATTTTCATTAGTATACCGAAATATAACTGATATTTTTACTCTGTGCAGTGACACTGGTCACATTTGGATGAAAATAATACCAATTGTTGAATTTATGAATTATGAATTATGATTGATAACCTTATTATCAGTTGGCTTTATGACCGGATGCAGTTGGGGACTCGATTACAAACTGTCCGTTTTTTACGACGACGGGTACGGCACGACCTTCAAGGTTTGACAGGACAACGCCTTCTGCTGTCAGGCTTACCGCTTTAGCTGCGGCCGTCGAAGCGGCGTAATACCGTATGTTCAAAATCGGTCCTTCGCCTGGTTCGATCATGTGTTTCAGCGCAAAGTCAATCATCAGTATTTTGCCGTTTTTTGCATTCCATTGTACCATCATACCTTCGGTTCTGGTGGTGGCGCCCACGGTGTCGATGATTACCGTGTTCGCACCAATCTTCAGCGCCAATTGCAGGCCGGCGATCTTCTGAGCGTTGGTCAGCGAGATGGTCGCCGATTGCTGTTGTCCTGCGGCGCCCGTTGTACTTCCGACAGTCAGCGTATCGGTCTGCGCGGCCGTTGTATGGCCGGCTACGATGAGGACCACGAAGGCCGATATCACCCGGCTTACCGATTTACGAACGATGGCATGTAGCATATATAACATTTGACTGACGTTATTTCAACAAGGTCATGCGTTTGGTATCGACAGCGCCTGCGCTGCTGGTCAGGCGATACAGATAGACGCCGCTGGATACGCTCAGACCGTTTGCATTGCGGGCATTCCTGGTCACCACATACCGCCCCGGTGTCTGTACCTGGTCCACCAGTCGGATCACCTCTTGCCCCAGCAGATTATACACGGTAAACGTCACCTCCGAATTCTGGTCATCGTCAAGAACGACTCTCGGTCCCAGAATGGTAAATTCGACCACAGTCCGGGCTTGTCCAACGGGGGTGCCTATCAGGAGTATGGCGAGCACACCGAAAAACATAACAGTCAATCGCTGGCACATAGAGACCCTCACTTTGGCAAGGTGGACAATTTCCGAAAAATTAATAACTTCCAATAACTAATTAAAAGGCTGATATTATGGCAGGTTCAGGCTATTTCTAAAACAGTATACCATGATTTGTAATCAGACGCCGTGATGTAGATCACGCCATGTAAAAAAATTATAAAAAGACAACCGCTAAAAAACATAAAGATTTATAAAATTCATCTGCTACTTTTCCACTGGTCATTGATCGAAGATACTACCCATCATATCGCTATAAGATCTCAATCCGTCGGCAATATTTTTACTGAGACGGGAGTTCTGATGGAGCCCTTCCAGAACGAATTCCATGGCCACTGCCTGTTCAACCGGACTATTCGTTTTAATATGTTTGTCTGCAATTTCCCGCAAACCATCTACCTGATTTATTTCCTGATGAAAAACGTCATCATCCAGGATATCTGAGAGTTCAACCTTATTACCATTTTCGAACCAGCCTAAAACATGCTGATAATATGATTGTTCTCCCAGAGCCGTATTATCAGCTTCAAACGCATCAGGGAAATATTGTATAAAGACCGCTTTTACTGCCCGACCGATCAATACTTCGGCGACGATTACTTCCCCCTGCTGTTCCCCTTCATAGACCAGTTCGAGCTTACCGGTCATCGCTGGAACCACTGCGGCCAGGTCGCAAAGCCGGGGGACCACGACTTGCTGATGCTGCAAGATACCGCGCTTCTCAACATTACTGATCAAATTTTCGATGGCGGCTATTGTCATACGTGTGCTGACCCCGGATTTCTGATCTATGAATTCACTATCTCTGGCCTGGAAAGCAATTTCCTCCACAATCTCACGAAAATAAACCGGCATCATGACCTGCACCTCGTGGGGTCGTTCAGTCCAGGCTTCCTGGTCTGTGATGGCTGTTGCATACGTTCGATTAACGGGATAATGCGTAAGGATCTGTGAATCAATCCGATCTTTCAGGGGTGTGATGATACTGCCCCTGTTGGTATAATCTTCTGGATTGGCGGTGAAGACAATTAATACATCCAGGGGGATTCTGATCGGAAAACCTCGTATCTGTATATCCTTCTCTTCCATGATATTCAGCAGACCGACCTGAATACGGGGTTGTAGATCGGGCACCTCGTTAATCGCAAAGATACCGCGATTCATACGTGGAATAATACCAAAGTGTATAACCCCTTCATGCGCGTAATGCAAGCGTTGAGCCGCCGCTTTGATAGGATCAACATCACCAATCAAATCGGATATCGTCACATCCGGTGTGGCCAACTTTTCGCCATAACGCTGTTCTCTGCCGATCCATTCAATGGGGGTATGGTCTCCATTCTCGGCCACCAGATCGCGGGCGTGTTTGCTGATCGGCGTATAGGGATGGCTGTTTATCTCACAGCCTTTGATAATAGGGATATGCTCATCAAGCAGCGTGGGTAACGCGCGCAGAATACGTGTCTTTGCCTGCCCTCTCAGGCCCAGCAGGATAAAATCGTGCCTGGAAAGTATGGCATTGATCAGTTCTGGAATAACCGTCCGATCATATCCGATGATACCGGAAAAAACCGGTTCGTTTGCGGTCAATTTACGAATCAGGTTGCCACGCAGTTCGTCCTTTATGGAACGCTCTCCATATCCCGATGCTCGAAGCTCGCCTATAGTTTCAGTGGTTGTATAATCCCTGGTTGGCATGATTATCTTTCTTGGATGGTGGTGTGTCAGGGCATGTTCCGGGTAGCAGGTGATATAGACATTACCATAGGGGTATATGGCAACCTGATACTCGCAGAATTAACAGCCTCAGTCTACGGTGAACAGATGGTGCTGTCAACTATTATTTGGATGATTTACTATGTTTTTCACCGTGTATTTTTCGTTGACAAAGGCCTTGGGTGCAACTATGTTAGGTCGGGTTGCGTTCGCCTACATAGACACCCTGTTTCAGGGATCCAACTCGACTTGATAACTATATTGAAATTGGTTCTATGAATAGAAAAAAAACGATTATCCTCATCGCTGTGATGTGTGTGCTTCCTCTTCTATCCATTGGGGTAGAATTACGATGGCATTATGCCGAACGAATCATCGGTTCATATCTGGAGTCTCGCAATGCAGAACGAGACCGGCTGGAGCGGTTCGTACAACAGGAAATACAAACAAGCCAGGCCCTGGAAGATGTGAATCGTTTAGTCGAAATTCGCACCCAGGCTGAGCAACGTCGACAAGAAGATCCGGCAGGGAAAACAGAGGCGCCGGAGATTCTTTCTGACGTGGTCAAGCTGGATCATGGTCAGAAGCTCATTATGACCCGCACCCGTTTTCTGGATGTACAGAAGCAATTCAGGCGAACCGAGCATGCTATTCCCCGCATGACCCAACTATCGAAATCCGCCTTTCTGAACGGTTGGACGCGGACCATACTGATACGGCCGGGCTGGTTACAGACCGGTGAAGTGTTTTTTGTAGATGATGACAATTACATTCTTTACCGCATGCCTTTATCGGCTGGCCAGTTTGATCGGTTCGACACGTATGCCATGAATACGGATATGCCTTTTGCGACTGATGTGAAGCGTATATATATGCCCCCACGTTTTTTTGCAATGCTACGCGGTCTGCCTGCCGAAATACGAGATCAAGTCATCAATCCATCTCAATTTCTGGAGTGGGAAGCCACGGCAAAACGGATCGGCATATCTGATACCAAACGGCGTATCTATATCGAACGGATCATAAGCGGCCAGGTAGGAATCATACCTATTCCAGTGTCGGCTGATCTGCTTCACCAGATAGACGTAGCTCTTGGAGAAGCATGAAAGGCGGTAGGCATTTCAATCAACAAATCAACCAATTGGGCAAGGGATACAAGGCATGCTGTTTCGGATTTTCAAATGGATGGTGTATAGCGGATTTACGGTGATGGTTATAGGCGTTATTGCTGTCGTGGCCATGCTATATCAGATCATACCTACCATTCCCAAATTACCGGATGATCTGAATGATATTTTCGGTCAGACGACCAAGGTCTATGCCTATGATCAGGAGGGAAATCCGTTTCTTGTCCATACGCTCGGTGGTCACCGCCGGGTCCCCCTTGATCAAATCTCCACACATTTCCAGCATGCGGTTGTTGCCACCGAAGATGCGGATTTTTTCAATCACCATGGTGTGGACAAACCTGGGATCATACGTGCATTTACGACCAATCTTCGTGGCGGTCGAATTGTCGGGCAGGGCGCCAGCACGATAACGCAACAGCTGGCGCGGCATCTCTTTTTCACGAAGGAAAAACAATGGATCCGAAAAATAAGAGAAGCCATGGCATCAGTGCAGATAGAGGCACGGTATAATAAAGAGGAGATTCTATCCGCTTATATTAATAACGTGTATTACGGCGCTAACGCCTATGGTGTTGAAGAAGCATCACAACGTTTTTTCAGCAAACGTGCCGGTGCGTTATCTCTTGGAGAAGCAACGCTGTTAGCCGGCCTGGTACAGCGACCGAGCCCCTATAATCCGTATTACTATATGGAGCGTGCTTTAAAACGGCGGGAGACAGTCCTGCAACGCATGGTGGAAAATCATTATATCACAGTGGAACAGGCCACCCAGGCTCGGGCAGAAGAAATCGTCTTGAAGGGAACCAGCATCGGCCCTGCTCATGGCCCTTACCTCCTTGATTATGTTGAGGATGTGATGGTGGGTAAGTACGGGAGCAATCTGGTCTATAATGGTGGATTGAAAGTGTATATTACGATGGATCTTGAGATGCAGCAAGTTGCAGAGGAGGCGGTACGAATAAAATTAGCTTCCCTTGATTCTCTTGTCAATGATCCTGTCTACAGCACCGCTTCCAGAGAAGAGCGCATACAGTCGCTGGAAGCCGCCCTGGTTTCTATTGACATCCACACAGGGGCGGTTAAGGCGTTGGTAGGGGGGCGGGATTATACGACCAGTGAATATAACCGGGCGGTACAGAGCAACCGCCAGCCGGGATCGGGTTTCAAACCGATTATCTATCTGGCAACCATAGATCGCCTCAGCTACTCGCCCAATACGGTGGTGGTGGATGAGCCGGTGGCTTATACCACAGATATCGGGGATGTCTGGGAGCCCAAGAATTTTAACCGGGCTCATGAAGGCCCTATCATTCTCAAGCGGGCGCTCATGCGGTCCATCAATGTCATTTCAGCCAAATTGATCAACGAGGTCAGCCCTCAGGTGGTGGTGGATTACGCCCGGCGTCTCGGCATCACAAGTAAGCTCGATCCGGTCCTGTCACTGGCCCTGGGCACCAACGGCGTCTCACCGCTTGAGATGGCTTCGGTTTTTTCCGTATTCCCTACGGGAGGCGTCTATCATCCGCCCTACATTATTTCTCGTGTAGAGGATGCTGAAGGACGTGTGCTTGAAGAAGTCAACGTGGAACATCGCCGGGTAATCAGTGAACAATCCGCTTACTTAATGCTGGATATGTTACGAGGCGTCATCCTGGCCGGCACAGGCGCCAGTATCCCGATTCGGTACGGTTTTACCGTGCCGGCCGGTGGGAAAACCGGTACGTCGAGCGACTCGAAAGACGTCTGGTTCAACGGTTTTACTCAGGACCTGGCCACTTCCGTATGGATCGGTTATGACGATTCTCGGCCTCTAAAATCTATTATGGGCCGGGAGACGACCGGCGCTTCAGGGGCCATTCCGGTGTGGGTTGAATTTATGAAACAGGCGACAGATCTTTTGACCAGACGGGCGGAAGAGAAAGCTGAATCAGCATCCGACCTGCCACAGGTGTTGCAGGTAGACGAACAAAAACAGATCCGGTTTTCGATCCCTCTGGGCATTGAGAGCCAACTGGTTGATATCCGGACAGGCAGCACGCCCGGCAATCCGGACTCTACGCTTTACGTGGCTATTCGCGGCGCGACGCCAAAAGAGAAAGCGGAAGGGCAGGAGTGAGGGCGTGATAGATATCATCACGATTCCTAAGGAGCCTTCATGCTGAGATGTGTGGAGGCTTTTTTAACGCCGTTTCGGTATGCAGCGGATTTGAAGAATGGCGACGACCGTCCAGGCCAGGATTTTGGTATCAAGCCACAACGACCATCGCTGAATGTACTCGATATCGAAACATACTTTTGTTTTCACATCATCCAGCGAGACGTCGTATTTATGATCGGTATGAATCTGTGCCCAACCCGTAATACCCGGTCTGGCCAAGAGTCGTTTTTCATAGCTCGGCACTTGATTTCTGAGGCGCTCTACAAAGTAAGGTCGCTCCGGTCTGGGACCTACCAGACTCATATCCCCTCGAAGGACATTAATCACCTGCATCGTTTCGTCCAAACCAAAGCGACGCATGAAACGCCCAATTGGTGTTGTTCGGGGATCCGGATTGGTCGCCCAAATCGGTCCGGTATTTTCTTCTGCGCCGTCGACCATAGAACGAAGTTTATACAATACAAAAGGGCGGCCGCTCTGGCCGATACGGATCTGTTTAAATACAATCGGTCCCCGAGATCCTATCTTAATGACCAGGGCCAAAACAGTCCAAATAGGAATCAAAAACGGTATACAGAGGCATGAGAGGACCACATCGAGCCCTCGTTTGATTGAAAGACGAGTCCCTTCATCCTTTTTCGGGCCCACATCGGTCTTCTTGTCAAGATTGTCGGCCATGAAAGTGCAATCCAGGCAGGTATCTGTATCCGGGTCCAAACAGTCCTGATGAAACAAACGCCCGCAAATAGCACAGGCGTATTCATCATCCATGCCGATGATATCATCACATTCGGGGCACTGCGGCACGGACATATCAGGTAAGAGAGAGGGCACGTATTTCTCCAAACAGGGTCTAAAGCCGCCGATAAATTAGCAGACCCTTCGGTGTCAAGGGCTTTCTCCACTATCGGCGGAAGTCTCTAAATCATCTAACAAGCTCTCACTCGCGGTATCTTTATATTGATCGATCGCCTCACGTATGGCAGGAATAAGAAACACATCATCAAGTGGAAACTGAGCAAAAACACGGCCCAAAATCTCAATTCGCCCATCGATATCCAGACGTTTATTTATTACAATATGATACTCATCCCGATAGCGGCATAGTCCGCCGCCGCCATCCAACTTACCGTATCTAATACGGATCGACATACGTTCGGCCAGATCTTCAAATTCTTGTAGTAGAGTTGTGCTATCCATGGGTATGAGGGGTGGGTGATTTATACCACTTGCACGTCATCGAAAATAAGGAGCGGCTCATTCGAGGTATCATTAAGAACGCGCTTCGCTCGCTTTGCTCTTGGTGATTGTAATAAAACATATAAGGCAGATGGGTTCTGGTCAAGCGAATATGCCGCCTTGTTTTTTGAAAGTGAAACAGGGCCATCAGGATTTGTTTACCGGTTAAAGTCTAAAGAAAAAATCCTTGACATTAGAACGGTTATCCATAATATATGTTACTCTATTTTGATAGCGAGTATCTTATCGAATCCTCTGCGGGAGTAGCTCAGCGGTAGAGCATCACCTTGCCAAGGTGAGGGTCGCGGGTTCAATCCCCGTCTCCCGCCTATTGATCTGGCGGCATAGCCAAGTGGCTAAGGCACGGGATTGCAAATCCCTGATCGCCGGTTCGAGTCCGGCTGCCGCCTTATTACCGGGTTAACTGGCCGCTCCTTCTTGGAGCGGCTTTTTTATGGCCCACGACGCGCCATGGGCATACGGACCATGATTAAAGGCCAAGATTTGAAGTGCGATACCCGGTGATATGCAGGATGCCCGGGCTGCATTGAATCCACAGGTGATCGTCTTCAGTAAACGTTGGACTATTCAGCGTACCTGATGCTGTATAATCTATCGCCTCTTTGACCCGGTAACGATACCCATCACCGTGAAATTCCAGGGGTTCGGTCCGTTTTCCGATCCCTTTGATAAAATTATATGCCCATTGTGCCGACCTCTCGGGGGTGATCACCCGATCCAGCTGATCCGGCCATGAAAAATAGCTGCTCTGTTCTTTGTTCTGCGGTCGAGAGACCAGATGGCCTTTCCCCAAAGCAGTGATCACCTCAATAAACAACCTGCCGCCGGCTTCGGCACAATGAGCCAGCAGGGATTTTTCCGACACGCCGTTTTCAATAGTCCAGGCCGATTGGGCTACCACATCACCAGCGTCTATACGTTTCGTCATGTGGTGTACGGTCACGCCAGTTTGCCGGACGCCGTGATAAAAAATCCAGAACAGAGGATCAGGGCCCCGGAATTTCGGTAACAGGGCAGGATGCAAGTTGAAACAGCCGAAGGGGGGCATTTCAAGGATATCTTCAGGGAATCGCATCGGAAAACAGGAGGCAAATATCACATCCGCCATACAGGCGTTTATGGCTTCCTTTACAACCGGATCTGTCATCTTTCCAATTTCATATACGGGTATACGACGGCTATGGGCGGCCTCCACAGGATTTTCTTCTGACGACATCGAGAAAGTATACATCGGCAAAGGCTCAGGGAAAACGGGGTTGATTTCTATCCTATGTCGTCTTGCCAGAGGCGCCGCCACCATCAACGCACATATTTGTACACCATGATCAAACAATATATTCAAAGGCGTTGTAGAAAACCTGCTGTGACTGCCCATGTATAATACCCGTAGAGGTCTTTTTTCGGGTGTTCTTGTGGTGTTCAACGGTATTCCCTTCCTGCTTGACAAAGTCTATGACAGGGTGTATAGTTTGGTGAATGGTGAATGGTGAATATATATGGATTATTTCCGGGAGGATCATATTATGGCGCGTATGGTACAGTGCGTCAAGCTTGAGAAAGAGTTAGAGGGACTCGAATTCGTGCCGTTTCCCAACGAGCTTGGTCAACGTATATACGATAATATCTCCAAACAGGCGTGGCAGATGTGGATCGATTTTTCGGTGATGGTCATCAACGAATATCGACTCAACCTCGCGACGGCGGAAGGTCAAGAGATTTACGATAAAAACCTGGATGATTTTTTCTTCGGCGAGGGTGCTAAGATGCCGGCAGGATACACGCCGCCGAAATCGAAATGATTTGGTGATGGATTTCGCTATGCTCAATCGAAAGTTATGAAAAATCGTGCGCTTCAGTATACGGGACCATCATGAGGCAAACAGGTGATATCCTTCTCATTTCCTGCTATGAGCTAGGCCATCAACCCCTCAGTCTGGCTTCTCCGCTGGGATATTTAAAATCAGCAGGCTATCCTGCAACAGCCCTGGATGCGGCTGTAGACAAAATTCCGGAGACAGCGATCAGGCGTGCCCGATTTATCGGCCTTTCCGTGCCCATGCATACCGCCATGCGGGTGGGCATGGACATCACCCGCCATATACGAACGATCAACAAAGAGGCGTATCTTTGCTTCTACGGCTTATACGCCTCTCTAAATGCAGACTACCTCTTATCGCATGGCGCCGAGGCGGTAATCAGCGGTGAATATGAACAATCGCTTCTGGATCTGATTTGCACCCTGGAAACCGATGCGCCTATAATAGTGCCCGGTGTCCGTACCCTTCACCATATATCCCCGCCTCATCTCGCCCGTCAATCCTTTGTAAAACCGGATCGTAGCCAACTGCCCGAACTTAAACGGTATGCCCATTTGGATACGGGAAACCATACCCTCCTTGCCGGATACACGGAGGCGACCCGAGGATGCTTGCATACCTGTCTGCATTGTCCCATCACGCCTATATACCAGGGCCGTTTTTTTGTGGTGCCCCGTGATATCGTACTCGCCGATATTGACCAACAGGTGAGCCTGGGCGCGCGTCATATGACCTTTGGCGATCCGGACTTCCTCAATGGGCCAACGCATTCCTTGAACGTACTCCATGCTATGCATGAAGCCCACCCTGATTTAACCTTTGATTTTACAACCAAGGTAGAACATATTCTGGAGCATCCCGCCTTTTTTTCGGAAGCCAGAACATTGGGCGGTCTCTTCGTCATCTCGGCTATCGAGTCAGCGAGCGACCTGGTCCTTGAGCGCTTGGTAAAAGGCCATACGCGTATGGACATTGACCGGGCCGTGGAAATTCTTGAAGGAGCAGACCTACCTATGCGTCCTTCCCTGGTGGCGTTTACCCCCTGGACGACGCTGGATGATTACCTGGACATGCTGGTCTTTATCGAGACGCATGATCTGGTCGATCATATCGACTCGGTTCAATACACCATTCGCCTGCTGGTCCCCCCGGGCTCTGCCCTGCTGAATCATGAAGAGACCTTTACATGGCTTGGTTCGCTGGATGAAACGGCCTTTACGTATCAATGGTATCATCCCGACTCACGAATGGATCGGTTACATCAGGATGTATCTGCGTTGGTGGAAAAAGCGGATGAAACCAAAGAAGACCCTGCCCTCACATTCTATCGCATCAAACAGATGGCATCAGCCCTGAGAGAGGATGCCCTTCTCCCGTTACCAACCGTCGTCCCCTTCTCAAAACGGCGGCGCGTCCCCAGACTTACCGAAGCGTGGTTCTGCTGAGCGGAGCCTACGGCGAACCGGCAAGGTTCGTTTATTTGACCTAACCCCCATCCCCTTCCCTTCTTCCCATTTATTCTTTTCTTAATGCGTTTATTTCCCAGGTTAATATGTCTTTGATATCGGGACGATAGCCAACGTGGACATACTGGATGGAACCGGTCTTGTCGATGACGTAGGTAGAAGGGATCGAAGTCACCTGATAGGCTTGTCCGGCGGCCCCGGCGTAAAATACCGGGAAGGAATAGTTGTTGGCATCGATATAGGGCTGGACTTTTTCTTTATCCTGGTCTACGCTGGCGATCATAAAGACCACGTCCTCCTGATTCTGGTAGGATCCCCATAAGGATTGCAGATCAGGCATTTCCTTCCGGCATGGCGGGCACCACGTCGCCCAGAAATTGATGACCACCACCTTGCCCTTCAAACCCGTCAAGTCAACCGCCTCACCGCCGAGTGAGGTCATGGAAAAATACGGCGCTTCGGTATTCAACCGGTTGGACACAATTTTCCGCATCTTACGAGCATCCGCCCGGGTCTGGGCAGCCTGCATTTGCGTCTTCAGTTGCAAACCGGCGGATACACCGTATTTGTCTTTGAAAACACGACCTAATTCGTCCAGGGCCTCTTTTTCCGGTTTTTCCACCGTTGCAGCCATCAACAGGGCATCTATCGCCTGATCTGTATGATCCAGGGCGATATGCACCATGCCGAGATGATAGAAGACGGTACCGTTATCCGGCAGGAGATCTGCCGCGTCGGTCAAAGCCCGTTCTGCATCCTGCCTGGCCTGACTTTTATATTGTATCCAGCCCATCGTATCAAGAATCTGTCCCCTTATGTTGCTCAATTGGAGGCCCCATTGCTCTTCTGTTACGTTAGGCGGCGTATCCGAAGAAGATTTGATCAAAGCCAGGGCTTGCTGAGAATAGCTCAACGCTTCGTCCAGATGCGTGCCCCGCCTGCTGAATTCATAGGCGACTTCGTTATATGCTTGAGCCAGAACCGGATTACGCATCGGGAGCGGCACGCGCGCATCAACCAGCACGGTGACCGCTTCCACAAAACGTAGGCCGACATCCCACAGTTCATCATCATTACCGGTAAACGTTTTACGGCCTAAAAACTGTAACCGATAGACATCCGCCCTAAGGGGGGTCTCCGGGTATATAGCGAGGAATCGTTCAAGGGCGTTGATCTGTTCTCCGGCATTCTGGATTTTAACAATGGCCTGTAGCTCCTGCAACTGTTCCTTTGGAATGGGCAATGTGTCTTGTGCGAAGGCTGCGGGGGGCGCTCCCACAGCGATGCATCCTGTTATGAGGAAGCATGTGATGAAGAAACGTATTCGGGGACGCATAACGGGCTCCTTTGGCGTTTTAGTCCCGGCAATGTTGGGATGATTCCGGGGCCTGATATTGAACGCGATGATCCGGGGTTTCGATGAGAACACCACTTTGTTGTCTGGATGTCAGGCAGTGGTCCAGAATACCGCATACCGTCAATGTGCGTTCCACCGGGATGGGGGAACGACCGGTTTTGAACATCTCTTCTATTTTGGCCACCAGGCATGCGGAGTAGGTCACTGGCGGGGTGGGCGATAGGAAAAACTGCGTCGATTGTAAATTTGGATGGTCATTGAGACGTGCGGCAAAACAGTAGTCGGATACGGCTCCATTCAGCATGAGCAAGGTGGTTTTCAATCCATCCCGATGTTCAATAAAATACGCGGCCGGTTTCTTGACCAGGCGCGGCAGTTCTCCGGTACCGACCAGATCCTGCGTACGACCATCGTCCTTCGTGTAGCCTTGCGGTGAATCACTACGTGACAGGGCAGAGACCAGTAGATCTGGGGCATAACGCCCTTGTTTTCCGGCCTCCCAAACGGCATCTCCCTCAATCATTTCGACGGCTTTGACGCCGGTCTCGCCCCCTTTACGCCGCTCGATCATACACTGCATGGCTTCCAACGCATGATAGTCCATCGCATCCGATCCGCCGACGCCGACCATCAGCGCCGCTTCGATCTCACATCCTAACGGGAGTTCCAGATCCGGCAGACGCCAGGTGACTGGCAGGCTTGAGCCGGCGAGCACGGGGAAATCAAGCCGTTTGGCATCAGCCACCATCTCCAACCCTTTTTCAAAACTGTAAGACAGGTTCTTATCGTTGTAGATCGGCACGGACCGCCCGTCTTGTTCGAACACCTCGACACATTGCTTGAACATCTCGTAGCGGGGATATTGTTTCTGCCCTTTTTCGTTATTCGGATACTCGCCATGCTCAGCAATAATCAGGATACCATCGACGGATAGGGCATCCCCACCGCATCTCAATGTCTCGGCGATGGACGGGTACACCTCGAAACCGAACTCCTGCGCACGGGCCCGGCTTTGATCCCCTTCAGGCGACTGGTCTGCAAACAAGGAGACCACTTTCATATTGGGCCGATGCCAGTGTCCGCCACACGGATAGCCTACCAGAAAACGGTCCGTGAAATGCTGGGCATGGGACAGATAGCGATAGATGGTACAGATTACAGCGAGTCTTTTGGGTGGTTGGTCGGGCATGGGACTCCTGGATTTGTTGATTTGGTGATTTGGTGATTGAAAAGATAAAAACCAGTTAATCTGCGAATCGGTGAAACAGAAATCAGGCTAATATCTCCAGAAAGTTGACGTTTCGGGTGCGGGGTAGGTGATGTTCAGATGTGGGGTCTCCAGGCGTATCTGGTCTTCGTGTAGGCTGTCTACTCCGGCGGCGGTCAGGCCGGTTGTCAGCAGCGTACGTTCTAATGGGTACGTCGGTTTCCCGGTCAGGAACATTTGCTCCACATTGTTGACCTGCGGCGAGAAAAAGTTTGCCAGTGAGCTACGCGCCGGAGGCATGGGCAAATACATCTGAGTAGATAACGGTGCTTCCTGCCCCTTCAGGCGCGCTGCGAAATTGAAATCTTCGATCAGGCCATTCATGAGGATCATGGTACACCGCAGTCCATCAACATGTTCGTACGTGTAGGCGATGGGGTCGGCAACGATCCCCTTGAGCTCATCAATCGTCGGAAATATATGATTGAAACCGTCCCTCGCCGGTTTGAGGGTATGGCTTCTGCACAGGGCGGCTTCGAACAATTCGCGCGACCAGACCTGGTCGTGGTGGGCCTGCCAGAAGGCTTCTCCCCGATAGGCTTGCAGCCATTTCACCCCTTTTTCTCCGCCTTTACGACGCTCGACCATACACTGTATGGTTTCGAGCGCGTGAACATCGTAGCTATCCACCCCGCCGTAGCCAACGCCGACGGCTTCTTCCACTTCCGCGTGCAGCGGCATATCGATAGAAGGGGTGCGCCAGGTGACCGGCAGACTCGATCCGGCCATGAAGGCAAAACCCAGCCGCTGTGCGGTGTCGTACATCTCCCGGGCCCAATCCCAATTCCAAGATAGATGCTTGTCGTTAAACACCGGTACCGACCGACCGCTGGCTTCGAAGACTTTGACGATCTCCTGAAACATCTCATATCGCGGATACTGCCGCTGCCCTTTTTCGTTGGTCGGATACTCGCCATGTTCACCGACCAGCAGCACCCCGTCAACGGCCAGCGTATCTCCACCTAAAGTCAGGGTCTCCGCGATAGAGGGATAGATTTTCATCTGAGGAAACCGTTCGGCGCGGTCTCTGCTCAGATCGCCTTCCCCGACCTGATCCACGTAGAGAGAAACCAGGTCCATGGGCGGATGGTGGTGCGTACCGGCCCAACCATACCCTTCCAGAAAACGATCTACAATATGTTGCGTATGGGAATATTTGTGGTAGATCGTTGTGATCGCGGCGATGGACGGACGGTGGGGCATGGAGGGCTCCGGGAATGATGATTGGTGATTGGGGGTGAGTTAAATCCTTTATTTGCGATCGTTTTGCTTGATGACGGTCATGGCGGAGGCGATGATGGAGCTGACATCGCTTAAGTCAGACGGGATAATCAGGGTGTTGGCCTCTTTGGCCAGGTTGCCGAATTCACCGATATACTGTTCCGCTACGCGAAGTTGCACCGCCTGGTCACCGCCTTCCGCCTGGATGGAGGCGGCAATAGCGGTGATGCCTTCAGCTGTGGCGCGGGCTACGAGCAGAATGGCTTGGCCTTCGCCTTCCGCCTCGTTGATCTGCCGTTGTTTGGTGGCTTCGGACTCTTTGATCACTTTCTGTTTTTCACCTTCTGCCATGTTAATATTCGAATCGCGATCGGCTTCTGAATTCAGGATGACCGCCCGTTTTTCACGTTCGGCCCGCATCTGTTTTTCCATGGCTTCCAAAACATCTCTGGGGGGGTTGATGTTCTTTATTTCATACCGCAACACTTTGACGCCCCAAGGATCAGAGGCTTTGTCGAGTTCGCTGACCACGGAAAAATTGATATTGGAGCGCTCTTCGAAGGTTTTGTCCAGATCGATTCTACCCACTTCGCTTCTGAGGGTAGTCTGAGCAAGCTGCGTGATGGCCATGTGATAATCGCCGATACCATACGATGCCCGTTCGGCATCCAGTACCTGCAAATACAGTACGCCGTCCACACCGACCTGCACATTATCCCGTGTGATGCACAATTGTTCAGGGATATCGACGGACTGCTCTTTCAGCGTATGCCGATAGGCGATCCGATCAAGAAAAGGGACCAGAATATGCAATCCCGCATTGATCGTCTTGTTGTATTTCCCCAGCTTTTCAACAATACGCGCTTCCTGTTGCGGTACGACTACGATCAGTCGTTTGAAGAACCAGATAATGGCAACGGCGATGACGGCTACGACGAGAAGATTATCGGACATAATGAGACTCCTTTTTGACCTATCCCCGACCCCTTCCCCGTGAGGGAAGGGGAGGAGGTGGGGTTTACTTGATTTACCTTCCAACAAGGTTGTAGAGTTGCACAATCTATGCTATTTTCCTCGGACGCGCAGTGAGATCCCTTCTACGCGTTCGACGGTGCACTGCTGGTCTTTCTCGATGGGCTCGTCTCCTTCATTGTGGGCGTTCCATCCTGAGCCTCTCATTTCTACCTGTCCTGTACCGCCCGGCGGTATATTTTCAAGCGCCGTACACACCTGATCTGTTATGGTTGTTACGCGTCCCTCCGATTTTTCATTCGTCAGTTTATCCAGCAGGGTACGACGGAACAGCACCAGCGCCCCCAGGGAAAAAATGGAAAGGAGCAGCACCTGCACCCAGGGTGTCTCAAGTAAACCGGTCCAGGTGAGTATGCCGACGACGATGGCACCTGCTCCGAAAAACAGCAGGAAAAACACACCCGGGGTCAGTAGCTCCATAAGACAGAGCGCCACACCACCGATTATCCAGGTCCACCAGTCCATAGGCCATTCTCCTTGTGTGTGAAAGATGTTATGGATACATTCGGGTATAAGAGTACGTCATTGCCGCGAACAGCGGACATCCAGCTTCTCCAAGCTATGGATGGAAGTTCCCCTGCGGGGCGACTTCGAGCGCTTCGCGGTTCCCGCTTAAAGCCTGCGGGGATGACCACCTTTTCAACTTTTGTCATGAAATATACAACCGTTTATAACCCTTTACTCTGTCCATATAGTCGTTTAGAACCCTTTACTCTGTCCAGTGTTTGATCGTCTGATCTTTTGAATTTCTACGACTTGTTTCGGGGGTTTTCATGCGTACAGATCTGGCATTTCCCAACTTATATATCCTGGATGACCATGCTCTGATTTCTCATAACCTGACTCAAATGCGCAAGAAAGAAACGCCACCGGGACTGTTTCGCACTTATCTCCATACCATCAGTATACTCATAGGGTATGAACTTACGCAACAATTACCGATGGTGACCGCATCGATTGAGACGCCGATTACCACCATGAATGGCCAGGTTATCAATGAGCATGATATCGGCATTATTTCCATATTGCGTGCCGGTCTGGGTATGGCGGATGGGTTGAAAACCATTTTGCCCCATGCTACAGAAGGCCATATCGGCGTCTTTCGCGATCTGGTAACCACCCGACCGGTAGAATATTATACCAAATTACCAGATGTATCCATCTCTACCTTTATTGTGGTTGATCCGATGGTGGCCACCGGGTATTCGGCCATACATGCTATCGATGTATTGAACAAAGCCGGTATCGAGGACCAGCGTATTCAATTCATGGCCTTGATCTCAGCGCCCGAAGGCGTCCGGGTGTTTCACGATGCGCATCCTGATATTCCCCTCTACACGGCCGGTCTGGACAGCCATCTTAATGATCACGCCTATATCGTGCCCGGGCTGGGAGATGCTGGTGATCGACTTTTTGGTACGGTGTAGGGAAACTACGAAGGCCTGATCCATTATCCATCGCCCAGTTTTATCTCCTCTGCATCGAGCAGGGAGCGGAACCATTCGGAATGGGAAATGACGACGATACCGAATCCTTTGGATGACATCTGATCTATCATGCTTTTAAGCGCAAGGGCGGATGTATGGTCCTGCCCCAGGGTCGGTTCGTCCAGGATAAGCCATGGACAGCCCATAGCCAGGGTTGCCGCGAGGGCAATCCGTTTTCGGATCACGAACGGCATTTCGAGCGGGTGGTCCTCTTTCAACCCGGACAACCCGAAGGCGTTCATCAAAGCCTCTGTGCGCACCTCGACCTGGCGCGCCTCGACCTGTTGCGCTCCTGGTCCGGCGGCGATTTCATCTTCAACATGGGTAGAAAACAGTTGTAAATCCGGATTTTGAAAATGATACCCGACCTGACGACCGGGATTCGACCAGGCATCGTATATCTCCTCATTCAGCCTGATATGTCCCTGATCGGGCTGTAACACGCCACACAACAATTTGGCCAGGGTACTTTTCCCGACGCCGTTTTTACCGGTGAGGGTATACAGCCGGCCGGGTTCAAGCGTCAGGTTTAAGTCCCGAATGACATGCGGTCCTCGCGGATATTGAAAATCAAGATGGTCGAGCGTCAGCGAGGCCGTGTCCTGTATGCTTAAGGGCAAATCGATTTCGGCGTTTAACGGCGCGATGGACAGAAGACGCTGCTTATCTGGCGTGTGGATATGGTCGGGGATAGGCACGGTTTCCTGAATTTCGGTGTATTCCGACATTCGATTGTCGGCCAGGAAAAAAGAGGTGCCGGGAAATACGCCCTTCATAATCCGGCTTGTGAGCTGTTTGCGGTTTTCCGTGCTTACCTGTTCAAACGCAGAGTCGATTGCGAGGCAACCGGGTGACAGACCCAGGGCGCAACTCAAGGTTAACATGGCCTGCTCTCCGCCGGACAAGGTCACCGGATTACGTTGCTTCAAATCACTCAGCCCCAGGATTTCGTTCATCTTTTCGAGTTCTTCTTTATACCTACTGCCGGCCATATGAATATTCAACTCTTCTTCCACCGTAGGCGCTAACCCGGAGATCGCATTATATATTTCCGGTCCGATGTACGCCGCCCCTTGCCCCTGGGTATTGCTTTGTGGATACCGACCGTCCACATCAGTTTCCAGGCCGGTCATCAGACGGAGAAGATAGGTGCGGCCACTGAAGTTAGGACCGTCGATGGCCGTCAATTGTTGATTTTTCAGGGTGCTGAACATATCGCTCAATTATATCTCCACCAGATTAATAACCAGCCACACCAGACTGATACCAATTAATGCCGCCCCGCTCAGACGTGATCCTTCATATGCATGACGGATGTGACCGACCCGGTCCAGCAATCGCTTCTGATCCCATAGTTCGGATCGTTGAATTGCTGCACGTAACGACCAGACCAACAGAGGGCGCAGCAAATAGGGCAGTTGACGAAACCGGGTGATTAATCGTCTGTCGGGGAGGAGGCCGCGGGCATATCTTGCCGTGATGATCTGCTCCGCCCGTAGTTTAAGTTCCGGCCAGATGGTAAACGCGCCGATGGCAACAATCAGATGATCCCTACGAATGCCCCAATGCCAGAAGGTAGACAGCAATTCCGCTTGCGGTATCGAGAGAAAACAGAGCTGAAAAATACCACCCACTACGGCCAGTCTGAATGAAATCAACAACGCATATTGCACGCCGGCTTCCGGGTTGGAACCGGGCGCCTGATCCGGCGGCGCCCCGACGATCCATCCCCATAGCGCCACTAACATAAGGCAGAGGGGCAGCACGACCATGCCATTCATCCTCATATGCTTACGACTGATCCCCGTAGTCATACAAAGCGGTACAATGACGGCCAGCCAGACGAAGACCAGAACCACGACGTTATCGGCCAGAAATACCCCTATGATTCCAATCAGCGTGGCCAATCCCCGGGCAACCGGATGTATCGATTGCGATGTCTTTTGTGACACCTGTGTTGCAGGCGCCCAGGCCGACTGTGTTATCGATACGGCATCAGCGCCGGCTTCTTTGAAGCGCTGCAACAAACTCTGCGGCACGCTGTTGATACACCAGACCGATAGGATACACTGCAGGGTTTTATCCACCGGTTCTGCCGCTGCGCCGGTCAGCAACACCGCATTGAGCACCTGGTCTCCGGCGGACAGCAGATACGCCGTCATCACACTGCGACCGGTAGCGAGGATCCCACCGAAGACATACACGATGATTGGCGCCGAAACAACCCCTGAAACGATCCCCAGGCCGATACCGGCCAGCACCGTCCCCCACATCGTTCGAAAGGCGCCTTTGCGTGCCGCCAGGTGCGTAAACAGCGCGATAGCCACAGCGGTCGGAATAAAATTGTAATAAATCGGGTTGATTGTTGCGGAGACGATAAACTGCGTTAAGGTGGCGGTCAGCACCCCCGCCCACAGGCCGCTCAATATGGTCACCACGATGGTCCCTATCATATCGAGATAGACAGGTAACTTCAACATACTTACAATCGTGCCGAGCGACATATTCAGGCCGATGCCTAATGGGATCAGGGCGAGCCGAAGAGAGCGCGTGGGAGGATGGGGGGATGCATTATCCATCGAGTAATAAGCCGGTCGGATCTTCGATTAATTCCTTAACCCGGACCAGGAATCGCACCGCTTCGCTGCCATCTACGATGCGGTGGTCATAACTCAAGGCCACATACATCATGGGGCGGATACCGACTTCTCCGTTGATTGCGATAGGACGTTCATCAATTTTATGCAACCCCAGGATGCCTACCTGCGGTGGATTCAGAATCGGTGTACTGAGCAAAGAGCCGAACACGCCCCCATTGGTGATCGTAAATGTCCCGCCTCGTAAGTCCCCTATGGCGAGCGAGCCGTCTCTGGCTTTTCCAGCCAGGATACGGATGGTCTTTTCAATATCGGCGAACGACATCTGATCGGCCGCACGCAGAACCGGTACAACAAGTCCTTCTTCAGCGCCTACCGCCATGCCGATATCGTAATGGCGCTTGACCACGAAGTTGTCATCCCGGATTTCAGCGTTGAGCAGCGGAAAATCTTTAAGACCACCGATGGCAGCCTTGACAAAGAAGGACATAAACCCGAGACGGACACCATGACGCGCTTCAAAAGCCTCTTTCTTGCTACCCCGTACCCTTATAACGGTGCTCATGTCGATCTCATTGAATGTGGTCAACATGGCCGCTGTATGCTGGGCGTCGACCAACAGTTTCGCGATGGTGCGGCGACGGCGGGACATGGGAATAATATCCTCCGCGGCCTCCGGCGCCGGTTCCGGGGCGGTCGGTTTCTGTTCCGGCATCGGTTGTTGCTTAGCAGTGGCGGACCGCTCCACGTCCTGCTTTGTGATGCGGCCTCCTGACCCTGTTCCTCCAATTCCGGCAAGATCAACACCTGATTCTTCGGCCATGCGGCGTGCTACCGGGGTGACCCGATCATCATGTTCGGTTGCTTCGTCCGTTGCTACAGCGGGTTCTTCAGGTTCGGACGGCGGCGTAGAAGGCGTCTCTTCCGGCAGTACGGCATCCCCGGCCTCGCTTGCTGTAGCTACAGCTTCGGCGCTTTCATCAATCACGCCTAGCAAATCACCAATCTGAACGTCCACGCCTTCCTGCTGCTCAATTCGCGCCAGAACCCCGGCGGTGGATGCACTGACTTCCAGGTTGACCTTGTCCGTCTCCAGTTCGACCAGCGGCTCTCCAACAGAAACAGGGTCGCCTTCTTTTTTGAACCACGTACCGACCGTTGCCCCAACAACGGATTCTCCCAATTCAGGCACAACAATATCAGTGGCCATGGATCATCTCCTAAAGGATGAGCAAGTGGCAGGTGGCGGGTAGGGGGTGGCACAAATTCAATCTGCTACCCGCTACCTGCTACCCGCAAACATTTCTCAATTCATTTCAATATTACCGGATGCGCCCATGGTATAGGCCATTTCGACAAGCACCTTTTGATTCCGGTTGTGGATCGCGGATGAACCTTCCGACGGGCTGGAGGCCCGTGGACGCGACACCTGTAGCAACGGCCAGCGGTCATCAACCGCGGACTCGAGAATCGTTCGCAAATAATCCCAGGCGCCCATATTATCCGGTTCTTCCTGGAGCCAGACGACCTCTTCCAGATTCGGAAACCGTTCAAAGGTCGGATTCAACAGGTCCCAGCGAATCGGATAGAGTTGCTCGATACGTGTTATCGCGGCGTGGGGTGAATTTTTTCGCAGATCGTGGTTAATCATATCGACAAACACCTTGCCGCTGCAGAAAACAAGTCGGCGTACCTGATCCGGGGCCTTAAGGGCTTCTTCATCCTCGATGATGGGCTGCCATGCGCCTTCCGCGAAATCCCGCGCCGGCGAAGCTACGCTCGGGTGTCGTAACAAACTTTTCGGCGTCATCACAATCAACGGCAGAGGATCGACTTTCAATAGACGAGCCTGCCTGCGCAGCAGATGAAAATACTGGGCAGCCGTGGTGCAATTGGCGATTCGCATATTGATATCAGTGGCAAATCCGAGAAACCGTTCCAGAAGACCGCTCGAATGGTCAGGGCCCTGCCCTTCGAACCCATGCGGCAGCAGGAGAACCAGAGAGGGTGTTTGTCCCCACTTGGCCCGTGCGGACACGAGAAACTCATCAATAATAATCTGAGCGCCGTCAATAAAATCGCCATATTGGGCCTCCCACAGTACTAATCTTTCCGGCGCCTGTATGTTATAACCGTATTCGAATCCGAGAACGGCATATTCCGATAAAGGGCTGTTACGCGTTTCAAAAGCCGCCGCCGCCTGAGGCAAATCGCGAAGGGGCGTCAGCCATTTGTCCGTTTTATAGTCGTGTAATACATTATGCCGCTGGCTGAATGTGCCCCGTTCCACGTCCTCGCCGGTAAACCGTATCGGCACGCCGTCTTCCAGGATAGAGGCAAAGGCCAGTATTTCGGCCAGTGCCCAGTCAATTTTTGGCGCGTCCGAATCATCCATCGCATGCCGGCGACGATCGATTAACCGTTTCATACGGGGGTGCAACGTGAAATCTTCGGGAAACGTCCACAGCGATTTGTTCAACTGTCGAAGCCGACGTACGGAAACGGCCGTACGCACTCGACTGGCCGCACCCGGCGGCGGCGGTGTAGAATACGGCTCGAGCAGCACTTCCTCCGGGTTCAGATTTTCCAGTGTTTTTTGAAGGGCATCCATGCGTTCCTGCACCATCTGGTCTGGTTTGTCCGCTTCGATGAACCCCTCCTGTATAAGTCGATCCGCCCATTTTTTACGCACGGTAGGATGTGTTTCTATTTTTTCATAAAGCAAAGGTTGGGTAAATCCGGCCTCATCGCCTTCATTGTGTCCATACCGACGATAACCGATCAGATCGATCAGAAAATCCTTCTGGAACTTAGCGCGGTAGGCGAAGGCCAGGCGGGCTACTTCCACACAGGCTGCTGGATCATCCGCATTGACATGCACGATAGGCACTTCAAATCCCTTGGCCAGATCGCTGGCGTAGAGCGTACTGCGAGACTGTTCCGAGGGCGTGGTATATCCCAACTGGTTATTGGTAATAATATGAATAGTCCCACCGGTACGATAGCCGGGCACACGATACAGCGTAAATGTTTCTGCGACGACGCCCTGTCCTGAGAAAGCGGCATCTCCATGAATCAGAATGGGTAGATTCCGTGCTGGACTTGGCCGGACGATACCCGGGTTATCGACCCGCGTTCCGATGGCCCGGGCCATGCCCTCCACCACCGGGTTGATGGCTTCCAGATGGCTGGGGTTGGGCGCCAGATAGATGAATAACTCCAGCTCTTTTCCTTTCTGATCCTGGTAAGCGCGCCGCGCCCCGCTGTGATACTTGACGTCCCCGGTCCATCCCATATCGTCTCCGGCCTTGTTATTTCGCAGAACCGGATCCTGGAATTCCGCCAGAATCTGATCGTATGGTTTGTTAAGCGTGTGCGCCAGGACATTGAGACGTCCGCGATGCGCCATGCCTAAGAGAATATTATAAATCTTGTTCTCTGCGGCCTCACCGATGACTTCATCGAGGAGGAGGATCATGGTATCCAGTCCTTCGATGGAAAAGCGTGTTTTACCGGAGAAGGTCCGATGTAAAAACTGCTCAAATACTTCCACCTGGGTGAGACGTTCCATAAGGGCAATCGGATTAATGGGATCTTGCGGCGGGCGAAACCACCCGCCCTCAGCAGCATCCCGCAACCAACCCCGTTCTTCAGGCACCCTGATATGGTTGTAGTCATACCCTATGGTGGAGGAATAGACCGCCCGTAGCTTTTGAATCGCATCCCAGGCATGAGTACTCTGTTGGGTGATCGAACCGCCGATCAGGGAAGCGGGCAACAGATGCAGGGACTCCTCAGTCAAGGCATATGTTTCCAGTTCAAGAGACGGGTCGCCACGGGCACACAAACCCAACGGATCCAACTGCGCATCCAGATGGCCATATTCGCGTATGGCCTGAGCGAGATTGGCCGTATGGACAATCTGATCTACCTGGGTTGAAGGCACCACGGCTGCAGGGGCAGCCCCACCATCTGTCACGCCATCAACCGGCGGCGTCCAATGGGAGAATTGTTCCCGGGTTGACGCATCGACTGATTCAGGGTCCTGGCGATACCGTTCATATAATTCAATAATATAGGCAGCATTCGGGCCATGGAATTCGCGTAAGAGATTCATGGGCGTTTCTTGGGAAACTACGAAGCTACGAAGCTACGAATTAGAGTACAAATCTTTATCACAGATCAGCGACCCAATGATGTTATTCGTCTTGATAAAAATTGATGCTTTCACGCTGCAGTGTTGTTACTCCTGCAACAGGTTAGAGGTCTGAACCTGAAGTGGAAAAATAATCATACGCTTGCAGTAACACAAGTGTTTGTTGCAGCAAGGGCAACAATGCTAAAATACGGGGCTGTAGATATACCTATTACAGACTTGACTTTTCTATTCAGAATACGTTCATTTGAGCAACTTTGCAGGTGTGCAGAAAGAATTTGGTGATGGAAGGCGCTACGCGTCATCGAAAGTCAGGCATTTCAATCAACAAATCAACAAATCAACAAATTGGGCAGGTGGGCAGGTGTGGGGATTAATCGTGAGAGGAAGAAAGAAGAAAAGAGGGTTATAATGACTGTAGAGGATTTAAAGGGGAAGACGATCGGGGCGGCGGTTTCGGGGGGCTTGGATAGTTGTACCATGAGTCACTGGTTGACAGAGCATGGGGTTGATGTGGTGGGTTTTACCGCAGACCTGGGGCAACCGGATGAGGAGCGTATCGATTACGTACGTGCCCGGATGATGCGGTGCGGCGCCAGTGATTCGATTATTGTAGATGCCAGAGATGCCCTGGCTCAAGCGGGGATCGAGGTCATTCAATGTCAGGCCATGTATGAAGGCCACTACTGGAATACCACCGGTATTGCCAGACATATTACGGTTCGGGCGTTGTTGCCCGAGTTGGAGAAACGTGGTATATCCATCTTATCTCACGGGGCAACGGGACGGGGCAACGACCAGGTTCGATTTCAACTCGTCGCCAATATGATCAATCCGGAAATTTCGGTGTATGCCCCCTGGCGCGACCAGCAGTTTCTGGATAAATTTCCCGGCCGGAAGGAAATGATCGATTATTGTGAAGATCGGGGCTTGCCGATACAGGCAACCCATGAAAAGCCATATTCTACAGATGCCAATATTCTCGGATTGACACATGAAGCCGGTCAGCTGGAATCCTTAAATACACCAGCCGGCTTTATCACGCCAGGTATGGGCGTTCATCCCAAAGATGCGCTGGATGCTTTCGAGATGTTTACGGTGCGTTTTGAACAGGGCAATCCGGTACAGATCAACGGCGAAAACGTCACGCCCTTATCGGCTATCGAGACCGCCAATCAAATCGGCGGACGGAATGGCATCGGCATCGGTATCCATGCGGTAGAAAACCGCTTTGTGGGTATTAAAAGCCGAGGGGTATATGAATCGCCCGCGATGACTTTGCTTGGTCAATGTTATGAATTTCTGTTACAGCTGATTCTGGATCGCCGCGCTCGCCGCGTCTTCAATCAAGCCTCGGCCGATATTGCTGAACAGATTTACCAGGGTTACTGGTATGCTCCTGCGACCCGGGCGCTTCGGGCCGCGATAAGTATATATAACAGATTAGCGATTGGGACCATCATCGTGGCCTTATACAAAGGACAAATATCCTTTCATTCTGCGGATGATGTACCCCATTCCCTCTATTCAGAAGACACGGCGTCTATGGAAGGGGTGGGAGATTTCGACCATAAGGATTCAGAAGGATTTCTGGGGGTCCTGGGGGTCAGTGCGAGGGCGTTGAATTCGGCAGGACAAAGTGAATAAAATGGGGAGTTGGGGAGTTGGGGAGTTGGTGATTGAAAAGGCTAAAATCAACCAATCAACCAATCAACCAATCCAAAGAGAGGTGTAATATGCCTGTGGGGACGAAGAATAACGTTATTGCGGGGTGCGGGACGCATCATGTGGCGGTTCAGACGCGGGACTGGGAGGCTTCTTTGCGTTTGTACAGAGATGTGCTGGGGATGACGACGGTGGCAGAATTCGGATCGCCGGAACGTAAGATTATGCTGCTGGATACGGGGGATGGCAGCCATATGGAATTATTCCAACCGACGGCAGAAGCACCGGGAGTGGACAGTCCGTCTGCTAACGATCCGATTACACATTTTGCGCTGGCCACAACAGATACCGAGGGCTCAATAGAGCATGTTCGCCAGGCCGGATATGAAGTCACGGTTGAGCCTAAGCAGTTGAATCTTGGAGGGCTGGACGTCACTATCGCCTTCTTCAATGGGCCCTGCGGTGAGTCGATTGAATTTTTCCAGGTGCATGAGTAGGCCATGTGGGTAATAATGCATGCGAGATGAAGGCGCTATTTAGATCCTAATGAACCTGTCACACGCCATGGAAAGGTCCTATGTCCGAAAAACTTATGAGGTTCTTCCGCTTTTCTATTATCCTGTACGGGGCGGGAGGTATCATCACCGCTTTTCTCTGGGATTTGAGAGATGATTCAGCGCCCGGTATGGGATTGTATCAATGGGTTCTGCTTTATTCCAGCATTGCCCTAACAATGGTCGGCTTGCTTGTGGGACGCCGAGTTCTCTTTCCGATCTTTTCAGTTATGACTTCGTATCTTATTATTGAAGTCGTAGTTACTTTCATATCTGTGTCCATTGGTATTGTTTCGACAGGAACTTCAGTCTTTATATTTGAGGAATCCGGTAAACCGTTGCGGTTCGACCCTGTCCGCGGATATCGGTTATCGACGGTCCCCTCAAGATTTGCAAGAAAGACAAACGGGGTGATCGAGTTTGTCGGTGAATTAAGAGGTAATAATCAGGGATTTGCCGATAGAGATGATTTCTCACCAGAGCGAGATGCAACAGGTATTAAACGTCTGGCGGTTTTTGGTGATTCATTCACCGCTGCTCAATTTATTAAAAAAATTGGCCGGACGCCGTTGAAGATATAAACAGAGGTCATACACCGATACAACTCTTAAATTTTTCTATTGATGGCGGCGGACTGGCTAATTGGTGGAGTATTCTGACTCATCTTATTGATCGAGAAAATTATGAGATCGACGGGGTTGTTTTCGCTGTATATGGGAGTGATCTACGGCGCAAATTTACCATTCAAGACCATCAAGATTCAGATAGCCATTATTCTGTCAGAGTACCGTTTTGGGATCCGGAACAATTTCCCAAGACACGGGCGGAAGGTTATCAATATATGCAAGTTTACACCGTTCCTACTTACATCGTTCCTACGGAGACGTTTGATCATTTTATCCAAGGGGACTATATGCCGCCCAGCAAGAAAAACCTCCGACCATTTTTTGCAGAAAAACTAATAGAATATATCAAAAGAGCAAGCCGCGCTTCAACTGATGCCCAGACCCAGAAGCCATCGTCTGATGAAGCCTCTTTGTCCGGCTTAATAGAATCAGGTGCCGTACCTCTAATAGAGGATATCAAACGATATATCAATAGCCATAAGATCCCGGTCATGATTGTGCATATTCCCAGCCGGTACAGCCTCTTGAAGGAGGACTTCGATATACCGGAAAGCGTCTTGTATTTCGGCCGACTATTGGACGCTGATTTTATTAATGGGGCAGAGGCCTTTCGCCATTTATCCGATAGTCAGATACGGGACATGTACTTTCCCTTCGACGGCCACTGGAATCAGAATGGTTCTGATCGATTTGCCGCCTATATTGCGAAAAAATTAGCTCAACGGCCTTGATTTGTTACACGTATAAAAAAACCTTATAACGATCTGAATAAAGAAAAGAGGTTGCTATTGTTGCCATATGCTCTATAGTATTCTTGAAAAGGTAAACCCTATTCGGTCCGTAATAGCCGTAAGATTCATCATTGTTTAACAGATCGTCTCATCATGTAACGGTAAAACTCATGGCCTCAAAATCTTGCTTATTTTTCGTTCTTTTTTTCACCTATACTTTGCCGGTGCATGCACAATATCTGGATGTGTCCCTGTTACAGACCCGTGCGGAGTTGTCCGACTACCGTGAGACGACCCGGTATACTGAAGTGATGGGGTTTCTTGAAGCGGTGGTTCTTGCCTCGGAACAGTTGCATCTGACATCCTTTGGATATACCACGGAAGGCCGTACGCTGCCCTTACTGGTCTATGGCGATGTATGGGATGCCAGTTCGGAAGAGGCGATACAAACGGGTAAAACCCGGGTATTTATCCAAGCGAATATCCATGCCGGAGAGGTATGCGGTAAAGAAGCGCTGCTGATGCTTGCCCGTCAACTGGCGGCCGGCGAATATACACAATGGGCAGATTCTCTGGTGCTGCTCATAGCGCCCGTATACAATGCCGATGGCAACGAGCGCATCAGTCTGTATAACCGTTCCCGGCAGCATGGCCCGGTCGGCGGTATGGGTCAGCGCCCTAATGCGCAGGGGTATGACCTCAACCGGGACCATATGAAGTTGGATTCTCCCGAAGCGCGTTCTCTGGTTCAGCTGATTCATGGATATAATCCGCATGTGCTGATCGACCTGCATACGACCAACGGCACGATTCACGGCTATCATCTCACCTACTCTCCCCCGCTCAATCCCAATACGGCTGAGCCGATTATCGACCTGTTACGCAACGAATGGCTGCCGGAGGTAAGTAAACGGATCAAAGCGACCTACGACTGGGATTTTTATTATTACGGCAACGTGCCCCGTTCTGGAGGAACGCGTGAGCGAGGATGGTACACCTTTGATCACCGACCCCGGTTCAACAACAACTATATCGGCCTTCGAAATCGGATTGCTATTCTAAGCGAAGCGTATTCCTATGCTACATTCGAAGATCGTATCCTGGCCACGCTGTACTTTGTGGAAGAAAACATTAATTATGCCTATGAACATGCATCTGCCATACAACAACTGATTGAAGACATAGATCTTCAGACGATTGTAGGTCAGTCCCTGGCGGTACGATCTACGCATAAACGATCGCGAGAGCCGGTTACTATTTTAATGGGCGACGCCATGGAGGAACGAAATCCATATACCGGCCGGGTCATGTTACGCAGACAGGAGACCCGTAAGCCGGAGCAGATGTATGCCTTCGGAACCTTTCAACCGACAGAAACAGAAACGGCGCCCAAGACCTATTTTATACCGGCCGCGCTGACCACGGTAATCGAACGTATTGAGGCGCACGGCATATGGGTAGAAACACTTTCGGCGCCACGGGAACTGGTACTTGAAACTTTCAGAATAGACTCAACGCATGTGGCGGACCAGCCATTTCAGGGCCGGCGGGAGAGAACGCTCTTCGGCGCGTATGAATCGGTCACCAAAACGTTGCCTGCAGGCACATTAATTGTCCCCGTGGATCAATCCCTGGGCCGCCTGGTCTTTTATCTTCTGGAACCTCGATCCGATGATGGCCTGGTGAACTGGGCATTGATGGACGATGCGCTTGATGGGGTTCGATACTATCCTATACTACGGGAACCGGCGAATTGATCAATCAGTGAAGAGTACAGAGTGGATAGTACAGGGCGATGATAGGATACGCACTGTGTACGGAAGATATTTTTCATGGTGAGACGGGTTATTCTTGATACGGATACGGGGGTGGATGATGCGCTGGCGATCTTGCTGGCTATGCGGTCGCCGGAATTACACGTTGAAGCGATTACGGCGGTCAGCGGCAACATTCATGTGGACCACTGTGTCCGTAATATTTTGATGACGCTTGACGTGCTTGACCTGGACACCATGCCGGATGTAGCCCGGGGCGAATCGCAGCCGCTGGTCAATCCGCTTACGTTTGCGGATGACATTCATGGCGGTGACGGGCTTGGTAATATCTCTGATCTATTGGATGCCGACGGTGTTCGGTTGTACCCGGATCCGGCCAATCGGGTCAGTCCAAAGCATGCGGTAGACCTGATTCTTGAGCGTATCCATACCTATCCCGATGAATTATCGCTGATAGCCGTAGGGCCGCTTACGAATGTGGCGCGGGCCATTATCAAAAACCCGGTGCGCATGCGTAGATTGAGCGAGATCATTATTATGGGCGGCGCCTTCGAAACCTACGGCAATATGACGCCCACCTCCGAATTCAATTTTTACGCCGACCCGCATGCTGCCCAGGTAGTCTGTGATGCAGGTATTCCTCTGGTTTTCGTGCCGCTTGATGTGACCATGAAATCCATCCTCACCACAGATATGATTACCCGGTATGCTGATCCGGGCACACCGGCTGCTGTTTTTGTTCGTGATTGCACCAAACGGTATATAGAATTTCATCGGCAACACCGCGATGTAGACGGCTGTTTTCTTCATGACCCTCTTGCCGTAGCCGTGGCCTTTCAGGAAAATCTGGTCACCATGGCGCCCGCTCGGGTCGATGTCGAAACGGCCGGTGATTTAACGAGCGGCATGGCGGTCTCTGATTTGCGGCCTTCCGCCGCCCTACCGCCCAACGCACGGGTCTGCATGAAACTCGATACCGATGCCTTTGTCACGCTATTCTCAGAACGGGTTCTTTCATGATGTTCAAAGATCAGGTAGCCATCGTCACTGGCGGGGGACAGGGCATAGGTCGGGCCATCTGTGCCGCCTTTGCCAATGAGGGCGCTACCGTCGTGGTGGCAGATATTGACCTTGCCCAAGCTCAGGAATCCGTCCACACGCTGGAGGCAAGCGAATCGACGGCGCTCGCTGTCCAGACAGATGTGTCGTGTGCAGCAGCGCTTGAAGCACTTGTTCAAACCGTCCTTGCCCGCTTCAACCGGATAGATATTCTGGTAAACAATGCCGGCCTCGGCCTGTTTCGATCCGTTGAATCCTGTTCGGAAGAAGAATGGGACCGCGTCCTGAATGTGAACTTGAAAGGGCCTTTCCTATTATCCAAAGCCGTTATGCCAATCTTGAAGGCGCAAGAGAGCGGCGCCATTATCAACATGGTTTCCCTCGCCGGTAAAACCGGCGGTATTGTAGCCGGCGCCCCCTATTCCGTTTCGAAAGCCGGCCTTGAATGCCTCACGAAAGCACTGGCCCGCGAACTGGCTCCGTACCGGGTCCGTGTAAACGGCATTGCACCGGGTATTATCGATACCCCTATGGCGGCACATCATCCACCGGCATTCATTGAGGCTATTCCATTAGGTGAAAAGGGGCACCCCGAAGATGTGGCCGCAGCGGCTGTGTTTCTTGCTTCGGAAAACGCTCGGCATATTACCGGAGAGATTCTCGATGTCAATGGCGGATTGATGATGGATTGAAGCTACGAATCGGTGAGACGATGACTCCGATGATATCGGCACTATCTGATTGCATCATTGTAGATCTGACGACGCAATTGCCGGGACCCTATTGCTCCATGCTCCTGGCTGATATGGGCGCTCGTATTATCAAGATAGAGCCTGTAGACGGCGATCCCTTGCGCACCTTTCCTCCCCTATTTGCCAGTGTCAATCGCGGAAAACAAAGTATTGCAATCAATCTAAAAAAAGAAGCCGGTCGTGAAGTCCTGTCCAGATTATTCAAACAGGCCCATGTGGTTCTGGAAGGCTTTCGGCCGGGTGTGGCCGCGCGATTAGGCGCAGGCTATGATGTCTCCTGTGCCGCCAATTCGGCGATGGTCTATTGTTCGATTTCCGGTTTCGGTCAAGAAGGACCCTATCGCACGCGGGCAGGCCACGACATCAACTATCTTTCCATCGGCGGCATGCTGGACCAGGCTACGCCCCCTGTTGCCCCTCCGGTATTGATTTCCGATTTATCTTCGGGTCTTTACGCCGCACTGGCGGTTGTTGCCGCTCTGACGCATCGGTTGAAAACCGGTGAAGGACAATACATTGATCTGTCTATGACAGATTGCGTTTTATCCTGGATGGCGCCGGAAATCGCTCGGGCAGACGCTGAAGGTCAGGCGTCGAACAATCCCCTTTTGAGCGGCCTTCCTCACTATGATGTATTCAAAACGGCGGATGGCCTGTTTATCAGTCTGGGTATTGTCTACGAAACGCATTTCTGGCAGCGTTTCTGCGATCTTACCGGGCTGACCGTATGGCGGGATTGGTCTACGGAGAAACGGGTGGCGCATACGGAAAAAATCAAGACCCGGCTAAAGACTATTTTTTCTACCGCAACGCGTGATGAATGGAATTACCGTCTCCAGGCGGCGGATATTCCATGTGGTCCGGTTAATGCGCTTGATGAACTCGCGAATGATCCTTATATAGAACATCGTGATCCATTTTTCGATCTGACCGCCTCCGACGGTTTCAAAAGCCGGCAGGTTCGTTCGCCCTATCGGAGCAGTCAGGCCACGGAACATTTTCCCGAACCGCCACCGGTTTTAGGGGAACACACGCATTCGATTCTGATCGAAGCCGGGTATAGTGTGGAAGAGGTAGGGCAGATGGTGGAGCAGGGGGTTGTGGGGAGACGGGGGAGAAGCGGGGAAGAAAGGAAGAGAGGAAGAGAGGAAGAGTGAGGGCAGGAACAGAAAAATCACTAATCAACAATCACTAATCAACAATAAGGAGATCTCATGGGCATCGTGGTACTTAATTGGAGGGATCAGGGACCCTATGTGGGGCATATCAATGCACTGGTTTGGACGTTGTTTCGAGGAAAAGAGACGGAAGATTCTCCTGAAACAGCGCTGCTCCACGGTATGAATGCTTTCGTCAAGCATGGACTTCAGGGGCGTCAGCATTCTGACCATCATCATCATACGGATATAGAACAGATGTACTTTGTCCTTAGAGGTCGCGGGCAGCTTCTTATAGGCGATGACAAGGTAGATGTTCAGGAAGGAACGGCGGTCTACATGCCGGTCAACGTACCCCATCAGGCCTTCAATGACGGGGATTACTGGATGGAACATCTCATCGTCAGTTGTCCGCTGGATGAAATCCGCGAGGGGACACCGGCCGTGAGGGATTGGCGGGACGTCACGCCTGTCATAGAAGAGCATAAAGCCATTGCCTGGCCCTTGCTTACCCGAGAGGGGGAAGCGACGACGACCGACGGCGGGGTGTTACAACGCATGCACAGTGTGACCAGATATGCGGTGCAGGGACGCCAGACGACCGACTGGCAAGTGGGGGAAGATCTGGAAATGGTCTATTTTATCCTTTCCGGTCATGGTGCCATCGAATCAGAAGACAAACAAGAAATACTCACCGAGGGCACAGCCGCCTATGTACCTCCCAACACGTTTCACCGTTTTATCAATCAGTCGGAAGGGTGGCTCGAATATGTCGCTTTCGCTGTGGAAGTAACGGTTGAAGAGGATGAGGAACAGGAAAGCGTGGTGGATGAAGAAATAGATCTGGACGTGGTTGTAGATGGGAACGACCAGATAGACGATGACGAAGAAGGTGAACAAGTAGTGGGAAATGAGGATGACACAGGAAACGATGACGAAGAAGGTGAACAAGTAGGGGGAAATGAGGATGAGGAACAGGAAAGCGAGGAGGATGAAGAAATAGATCTGGACGTGGTTGTAGATGGGAACGACCAGATAGACGATGACGAAGAAGATGAACAAGTAGGGGGAAATGAGGATGACACAGGAAACGATGACGAAGAAGGTGAACAAGTAGGGGGAAATGAGGATGACACAGGAAACGATGACGAAGAAGATGAACAAGTAGGGGGAAATGAGGACGAGGAACAGGAAAGCGAGGAGGATGAAGAAATAGATCTGGACGTGGTTGTAGATGGGAACGACCAGATAGACGATGACGAAGAAGATGAACAAGTAGGGGGAAATGAGGACGACATAGGAAACGAAGACGAAGAAGATGAACAAGTAGTGGAAAATGAGGATGAGGAACAGGAAAGCGAGGAGGATGAAGAAATAGATCTGGACGTGGTTGTAGATGGGAACGACCAGATAGACGATGACGAAGAAGATGAACAAGTAGCGGGAAATGAGGATGACACAGGAAACGAAGATGGTGACGGAGAGCCAGTTGATGGGGATGGGGATGGGGATGGGGAAGCGAAGATAGAAGAAACAGACAGCGAGCCATATCAGGATAGTAACAGGACAGATGAGGATGGCGAGGTAGAGTCGAATAAACCTAATCTATAATAAAACGTCAAATGGGAGATAGCAGACGACCACGATTCAGCCACCGACAATGGATGTTTCTGTTCATCCTGCTGGCAGGTCTAATCCTACTGTTTTCAGGACGTTTTCTTGCCAGGCAAGCGGCATATTATCTGATATCCACCGACGAGTTGGAACCATCAGATGCTATTGTTGTACTGGGTGCCTATGCACCGGACCGTATGATGACGGCGGTGGATTTATATCAGCAGGGCTATGCGCCATATATCGTGTTGAGTACGGAGGAAAGACATTCGGCAACGGTGTTTGATAAGATGGAAGGCCTGGGGATTGTTATCCCTGAGACGCATGATATTTCTCTTTCTATCGCGACACAACGAGGCGTTTTCTCATCCGCCGTACTCATTGCAGAGAACCGAGCCAATAGTACACGAATGGAAGCGCGGAAACTCCGTCCTTTTCTCAAACAGCATCAAATTCGGTCTATCATTGCCGTGACGTCTAAAACTCACACGACACGTACCGGCAAGATATTTCGGCAAGAATTAGGAGAGGACATTCGGGTCATCGTCCAGGTCTCCTCGTACGACGACTTTAATCCGGATGCCTGGTGGCAAACACGCTGGCAGGCACGCAGTGTGCTCTATGAATACCTGAAATTGATCGATTACTACCGGGTATCGGTTACGAGATGGATGAATCCCGGCGGAATCGCTGAAGGTCTATAGGATCCTGCAACGATGAAAGATGAAGGCGATATGAATACCTTACCCATACGATCCTTTGGCCGGACCGGCATGCGTCCGGCGGCGCTGGCGTTGGGCGCGGCCTACCTCCATGGCAGCGAAGATATCGTTGAGGCCATCCATCTGGCATTGAATCTGGGGATCAACTACTTTGATACCTACCCTGGGCATCATGAAGAAAAATGGGGGATGGCGTTAGAAGGCGTGCCTCGTTCCTCCTACTATCTGCAGGCGAAAATCGGCACCCACCCGGACCGGAAAAAAGATTTTTCCGGTGAAACAGCCTATTGGAGTGTCGAGCAAAGCCTGAAGGCGATGAAGACGGATTACCTGGATGCTGTTCTGGTTCACGATCCGATAGATATTGAAGAACCGCTCCGTAAAGGCTATGTATTCGATGTGTTGTGTAAGCTGAAGGAAGAAGGCGTCATAAGGCATATCGGTCTGGGTGCCCGGTCTCACGATTGCCATGTTCGCCTGATCGAGACAGGGATATCGGATCTGGCCTTGACCTTCCTCGATTATACGCTTGTCAATCAGTCGGCGGCCTCTACGATTTTTCCTATAGCCCGACGGCAGGGTGTTGGCCTTATTCTCGCCAGCGCTCAGGGAATGGGTCTTTTAACCGGTCGGGTGCCTGATCCCGAACGCGAACGCGGTATGTATCCCGGTTGCGAACCACAGGCGTACCAGATGTGGGCCTGGTGCCGGGAACAGGGCGTAAGCATCCGTCACCTGGCGATTCAGTTCTGCCTGGCAGCTCCCGTCGATAGTATGGTCATGGTCGGGCCGTCCAATATGCAGCAGGTTCAGGAGGCATTTGAGGCGGCGACTTCGCCTGTCCCTGAAGAGGTATGGCAGGCGTTCGAGACGACGTTCGGGGTGAAGAGGGAAATGTGGGCGATGAGGGAGATGAAGCATGATTAAGGAATCAAATGCTGTTCCAGCAAAGATTTGTAAATTGTCTCTGCTGTCAGGCGGTGACCTCTGGCTTTCCAGTGTTTATTTACCATATACCACAATTCGCGGGTCCGATCAGTTCGGTTAGCCTCCACAAAAACAGGCGATAGATCAATAACCGGCATGGTGTTTAAAGAGGCCATCGCCTTATACTGATCCCATTGGGGCTTCCACATAGATTCAGGATTGGCCACCTGTTTAATATCCGGGATGAGCAGCATCACGGCTTGCCCCCCATTCCCCCTGGTTACTTCGGCGATCTCTCGAAATAGTCGGCTTGTTTTTTTATCAACAATCGGCTTGGTGAGGGTAACTGGTTGGTTCGATTGATCTTGACTCTCGTCGGCTCTCTCCTTCTCCCTATCTCCTACATCCGATAACGGTGCATATGTCCAAGAAGATTTGAGCTTATGGTAACGATCCGCCAGAAATCGATAGGCATGAAGATGAGCCCAGAGATAACCTTTGAACGGGATCGGCAGACCGCTTTTTTCGGTTTGAAGCACTATATTATACCCCTTCTCATCGTACAGATAGCCGTAAGCCAGAGCATAACGGTTTATGGGTAGTTGATTGTCCCTCAAATCATTGAACGGATAAAATCCTACCAGAACCAGATCCGGTTCCAACGCCAGCCCGGCTTCTTTAAGAAGTATGAGTTCCTGATGCGTACTATATCCAGGGGCGCCGCCGTTGATCACCTCAAAAGTTTGTGCGGTCTGTTTATTGAGCATGGATTCCAGAACTTTCGAAAACACTTCATGGTTCTGCACACCGAGACCGAAAGTGAATGAATCGCCTATGGTGAGAATACGAAATACGCCCGGTGGTTTAGGCCCATAGCTCCGATCCCGGAACCCCTGTTCGTTAATCGTAATTCGAACGGTAAAATCGACAAACGTGTGATCTCCGTCAAACTCCGGCGTGAGTTGACACCCCCGTGTATCACTGAGCTGCCACATCCCATTCGGATGGATTTCATGGATCTGGGGATTAAACAGGCGTAACCCTGCTTCGAAAAGGATAAGTCCGACCACGCAGGCTCCAATGGTCAAAGTAAAAGACAGCAGGCAGGTGTAAAGGCGTTGCATTATAGGGGCGGAATCCTGATAAAATTAGTCACAATTTCGCTGATGGGATCACCTGTAACAAGGCGATAGATCCACTGAGGTAATTTCCACTGGAAATAGGGATAATGATCGGGTACAAACGGCACGACGCTCAAGAAATTTCCGGTTATGTGCAATAGGATCATAGAAATACCAAGCACCCTGTTTTTCTGCATGATTCGCGCTGTCAGGTATCCGACCAATAGAAAACCAAATACGAATGAACTGGCTAAATAGCGTGTCCACGGCATCCGATATTGAGGCACAATACAGTAAGTAAACATTACCCCTACCAGAACAATTATGAGTAAAGCCAGAGGATGGGAAAATGATAATTTTCCATAAAAGAAAATGATTGCCAACCCCGTACAGCAAAATAGAAGCAGCCAGGAGCGAGCGTCTACCACTCTATTGAACCACCAGGGAGAGAACGTCGGCCAGGCCGTATCCAGTATGATTCCTACGATGTTTTTCAGGATGGCATCTCCCAGTGGGCTTAACATAATCAGGATACCGCTACACAGTATAATCGTCCACCATACGATAAATTTGTTCCATTGTTTACGATAGACATACACATAAATAAAGATAAAGGACACGGGCATGCTTATAAGATTCAGCTCCAGGAGATATACGTTAAGTTTATGAACGATGGTGATATGGTCCATCATCCAGAATTTTTGATGCCATGTGAGATACCAAGATGGTCCGGCAATATAATTATCGGGGGTAAGCCAGGAGACGCCTGTTAAAAATATCACCAACACGCCTGTGAGTCCCCACAGGCGAGGACCACGAAAATACCATATGGCATGACATGTTATACCGACCGCAATAGGAAGAAAAATATGGAAGGCGGTGAAGAAGAACAGGAGCGCCGCACCGGTCAATTGCAACAGGCCATATTTTTTCCGATCCAGGACTTCGAGATAAGCCCAGGTCAACCACAAGGTAGCCAGAATCGTTAGCGATGTATACCGCCCCTGTCGCATCAAGAATATTATGGGTGCGGAGGTGGCCAGCACCAAAGCGCCTAACAGGGCCGGGATAGTATGATGAAATATACGGCGCGCAACGCAGAAGAATGCAGGGATCACCGCGAGGGCAAACAGAACGGAAACGAGCCGAGCGGTCCAGGTAGAAACCCCCAGCCACTGAAAAAAAGCGACCGTCAGAAATATATTCAAGCCGGAATAGGTTTCAGGCTGATAAAATCCACGCTCTCGAATGATGTGTTTAACCAGATCCCATAAAGTCGGCGTCTGGGCATACACATCCAGCGTCCATTCAATGATAAGCGCTTCGTCAGGATCAAGTACGAGATCACCCAGTCTATAAAAGAGGATACTCGCACTCCAGACAGTCATGGCAAATACAGCGCCCCATGGGGTTTGAAGCATCAGGAGGATTCGATTTGGATAGGGGGTAATATGGTTAAACAGGGTATTACTCATTAGGTTCTTTAAAAATAAAGACCGATTCACGGCCGCCTGTAAATACAGGCTTGTATATGGTAGGTCTGGATTGCATCCATTCAGTAATCGTATCAAAACGCCATTCAATATCATTTACCCGACCTTTGAAATCCCATCCGATAGCCAGAAGATAAACAAGATCGATATTCTGTTGTTGCAATTCCATCTCCCAATTCATGAGTGCTGATTGTGTAATTTCCGGTGACTGAAGGGAAGAAATTATCGGCATCACATGTACCAGCGTATTTTCCAGATCGTAACCAAAGATAGGATAGGGGGCGGTATTGTAGGTTATACGGGCACCCTTCTCGGTTGTCAACTCTCCCACAAAACCCCAGCCGGTACCGTAACCGAATTTAGGCGGCCATCGGGCGTATTTCATATCGCGATAAGCCCATTCCCAGCCATGCAAACCCCAAAGGCCTATACACATAAATCCTAACAACCCCGATAGAGACACCACGTATCTCAGGAACCCTATCGGCCATGTTCCTGTCTGCCGCCAGCCCCGCAAAAGGCACCAGATACCGAGGCCTGTCAAAATACCAGCTAAAAGGGATAATAGGTCCGTATGTGGCAGATGAATAAACCATTGGCGCCAGACGCCCAATCCAGCATTTATGATGATAAACAGCACGAGACCCCATAATCCGTATAGCCGCCAGCGTTCGTTGAGATGGTGGACGCTCCAGCCGGCTAGAATGATGCATAGGGCCAGTGTGCCCAAAAGATGTCTAATAGCCTGCGCCCCTTCGTAATACCCATAGAGGACATAAATGCCGAGAGAAAAACACAGGGGCAGAAGAATAAATACGGGCAAAATCAACCCACGCCCATTTGTACGAATCACATTTTTTAGTATCCCGAACAATACGAAAAGGCTGAGGAGTCCCGTCAAACCCATATCTTTTAAGCTTTGAGGTGAAGTAAAGAAAAGCCATAAGCTGAAGGAAGGCCTAGTAATACTGGGACTATATGTCCCACCGAAAGGATACATGGTCTGGGAGAGAAAAAATTCATATACATAAGCAACACCACCGACGCTGATCGGAATGATAAAAAGTAAAAACCCATGCCCTGCATACGATACAAAACGAGCGACTCCTGCTTCTTTCAAACCCAGAGCCCATGCATAGATCATCAGCAGGACAAGGGGAACCCCATAGTAAACCGAATTGTATTTCGCACTGAGTAACTGACCGAGTGCCAGTGCCAGCAGGATGACGGTACTGAATCGGTAGCTGCGCGCCAGCGATAAAGCAAAATAAAGAGAAACCAGACAGGCGCCGGCCATCTGCGTATCCGGGTCGGTCAAGGCAATCCCATTGGCCAGGTATGCCGGCATCGTCAAGACGGCAAGTGCGGTCACGAGGGATAATGTGCGGGACATATCCAGGATTCGGCAGATGCCATAGCTGGCAAGCGCCCCTAACAGGATAAATGGGGTCTGAGAAAATCGGGCAATAAAATCATGGTGGAAAGGGTAGAGACCCCACAAATATACCAGAGGATTACCGTGAGGATAAGCAAAATAAGTTTCCAGTTTAATGGGAATATATCCGGTTTGCAGCCAGTATACGGCTTGCACTAAATGGAAAAATATGCTGTCAATACCGATTGGTGGATTTAATGCACTGACTGCAAATACAAACATAAACGTAAAACCGGAGACCACACAGGCGATCACACCCACTCCATGACTGCTGCATACGCCGGCCGCCTCCTGGATGGCCATCTGTCCCCTTGTAAGGCAACTCTGCCAGTCAGGGAGACGCATCCATCCGATCCATACTGCAATCAAAGTTAACCCCAGACAGCCCATTTGTGTCAAGACCACCTGGGTGAGGCTTAAATAACCGAACAGGCCGGGATAGAGTTGGGTCACGGTAATCTGAGAGAGCGCAACAACGGAAATACCCAGAATATCATCAAGGTATCGGTAAGATGTCCCCAGATTATGATAGATAATAACGGCATTAACCAGGACCAGCCCATTCATGAAAAAGAACAGTAAATAACCATGAAAAGGAGGACTGATAAACGTGCCGATCACCAACAGAATACCAAGATATACCCCTATCTTTTTTTTCATTGTGGCCTTCCTTAAATTGATTCTCTCAGTGTGGTTATCGCTGCCTGGGAACGATTGATATCCCCACAAAAAACCCCGGCGAATGTATTTGCCGGAATCTCATTGTTTATGGCCTCTGCTTGAGCCCGCTGTAGTTTATCGGCGCAACAGGATAAATATAAAAACACGTTTGTTCTGGAAGGAATAGCACGGAAATAAGTGGACGGATGACTGACCACTTGAACAATGGTAGATATGGTCAGAGGATCATTCAACTGAAGTCCGGTCAGGTCAGCTACACGATCAGGGCGATGCACATATTTTTCGCTGAGAGGAAGTCCGATGGCATGTAGATTGACGACGACCATGACGTGGGTCGTCCATACAGGCACGACCGGTTCATGATCACCCGGCGCTTTAAACAACCGGGTTCTTGCCCCGTCGGCTTTAACCAAACAGAGATCCGGCCGGCAAGCCTTCTTCAGTACATCCAGATCCTTCAGACTCAATCCACGTAGTTTATCGGGTCGTGGCCGGCCTCCCAGCACCGTTACATGTTGGTGCCTGTCTAGCTCACCGGGTATTATTTGAAGCCAATTCGATATTTCTTCCGTGATATATAACCCATTGGTCTGGAAAGAGGTAGGCGGATGGAGGTGAGTCGTGGATGTGGTTATAACTGTATAGCCCCGGCTGACAGCTTCTGCAGCCAGACGATACATGAGCGTCGCCTTGCCTCCACTTCCGGCAATAGCGACGGTATCCCCGGCTTGAATGCCGAAAGCATCCAGAAACGGCGAAGGCAACATCATATAGACAATCCTGATCCTTTATCTCAAACCCCGATAAATCCAGTCTGAACAGTTTATAAACCACAAAGACACAAAAGGGTCAAGATAGAGTGATTGTCAAGCTAATCTTACCAGCGGTACACGACTGTATAGGTCACTTCCACCTCGCCGTCGGTTTGTACCGGGACATTGAATTCGATGGTGTGGGCATTCAGTCTTTCATAGGGGTTACTGGATTCTGAAATGGACCAGGTCTGATTGTTCAAATGTTCTACGACTCTGATGGACACGTCTTCATCGGTATGATTACGCAGGACGACCCGGATTTGTTCTTCTCTGGAGCGTTTCGACAGGGCCCGGCTATTCGTCTGAATCCGTTCGCCAGCCAGATCGAAAGCCCGACCGACCGTTAGATAGACCGTTTCATCTCTGGCCAGATCTTTGACACGATCTTCCCCAACAAATTGAGGTTTACCCTGCGCATCCTGTTGATACAGACGGATCGCACCTCGGGGGATGGGTTTACCGAACCCCATATTCTCTTTATTCTGAAATCGTATCCGCGTCTGTACGCCTTGAGGTGCCATCCTCCCATCGTAGACATATTGTTTGGATATGTTACCGGTCGTATCCTTAAATAATGTCAGTTGCACCGAGGCCTTATCCACAATCGTCGCCCGTCGATCGAGCGTATAGGTGTGGTATTCGAACAGATTTTGCTCGTTTAATTGCGGTGCGGCATTCGCTCTTTCCATTTGCATCATACTTTTTCTTGCCATCACAGGCTGTGGCGATGAGACGCGATTGGGATCACCGGCCACGAGTGTAATCGAGGCATTATCATACGTCGCGCCGGACCGATTGTCGATCGTCGCCCATCCGGAGAGCGTCATTTCGGTATTGGCCTCATTCATAAGCGCGGTATATTCCGCATGCCAGGTCAGGCCACCGGTGAGATATGTGATTTCCAGCCGGTGCATCCCGGCCTTACGGTTATTGTCCAGCAGCCAGGTCAGGGTCGGTGTCGTCACCAGATCTTCGGGTAAGGCCGGCAAGCTGATGCGCTGTATGACCTCCCGGCGTATGATTTCTACCCGTCCATCCTGAAGCTGAAGCGTTAATTGATCCCTATCGGCATGTAACAAACGTCCAGTAACGGGTATATCCGAATCACCGATTATCAGCTGTATGTCCTGATTCAAGTATCCGCCCAGAATGAGATTTCCTGTGACGATGTCATAGGTATATCGCTGTTCGAGAATGGATAGCTCTTCCGGCGCCGTAAGAGATTGTATCCGTACGGAAGTCGGGTCGATTTCGGCAGCGACCTGAGAAATAGTCACCGTGCTGCGTCCACGCGGTAATTCAATGGTCCGCATGGCCCGCACGAGGCCAAGGCCGTTCGAGTATACGGTAATCGCCTGCTCCCTATCCTGTGCAAAAACACATTGGGGACGGGATAAAACGATCGTTGCTATACATAAGAGGGGTATGAATCGATGCATAAGACACCTGGAAGTGGTGAGTGAGTTAGGAGGCGCACGGCGGTCCGTGCGCGTACAGGTGAAGTGGTGAGTTACCATTCCCCACTAGGATCGATGATAATACGGCGAGAACGGGGGCGTTTGAATCGGCGTACGAGAAACATGCCGACCAGAAAACCGCCGATATGGGCGTACCAGGCGATGTCGTCACTGCCTATGCCTATGATTTGCCTGAGGAACCAGAACCCCAGGATGAAGACTGCGGGGACATAAATAATCTGGATAAAGATAATAAGGACGACGAACGCTTTTATTTTCGCCTTCGGATATAACACAAAATAAGCACCCAGGATTCCGGCTATGGCGCCGCTTGCCCCGATCATCGGGATGGTTGAGTTCGGATCGGACAGCACATGCACCATCGTCGCGCCCAGGCCGGTGATCATATAGAATATGAAAAACCGCCCATGGCCCATGGCGTCCTCTATGTTATTACCGAAGATCCACAGATAGAGCATGTTACCGCCAAGATGCATAAACCCACCATGGGTGAACATGGCAGAAAACAGCGTCAGCGGAAAGGGCAATAAGGCCGCAGGATAGGCATATTGTGTGCTCGGGATGGCGAAGGTCGTGCGGTCTACAAAATGTGTCAGTTCGTACGGGATGACAGCTGTCCCGAAAATGAACAACTGCTCACCGGCAGGCCCCAGGATCATTTGATATATGAAGACCATCACATTGGCGGACAGCAGAGCGACGGTTATGACGGGCCTGGAATAGGTCGGATTTTCGTCTTGAATGGGAAGTAACATGGCAATTTTATTCCGGATTCCGGATTTATGATGGCGAATTTGAAGAACGTATAGCTGGGGAATATACTTTATGTCATACTTCTGTCAACCTGCTACCCATTATCTGTCATCCATACCAACGTCAGTACATGACCAGAATGCGGTCGAAGTCGACACCATGCAATTCCGGGGTCTGTTCGCGGTCGAGGTAGCCGGCTTGTACTACTACGCTTTCCCGGACATAGGCGTACAGTTCACCGACGGTTACGGCGCTGTTTCCATTCTGATCAGCGTAGCCCTGTAGACCTTTTAATATGAAATAGGTGAACAGGCCATGTGATTTCTCAGGATAGCTGGAACTGACCTGGTTGCCGTGGGCTGCGGTTAAGACCACCAGATGTGGCGCAGGCGTCACCCGACGCGCCTCGACGGCGATGCCCCTGGCGCCGGCCAGGACCATCTGAATCCGTTCGCCACGGCCCACCTGGCCACTGAAACAGGCATCGATGATCATGGTAATCTGACCGGCGGGCAGCCTGTTCATGCTATGATAGAGTTCATCCAGACGAAAACTGGTCGCCGGATAGTTCGGATCGCCGTCGGCCGGTACCAGATACGCGTCCTGCGTGGCCGGGTCCGGCACGCCATGGCCTACAAAATAGATAAATACTTCCGTTTTGCCGGGTTTTATGCGTTTAGCCAGCCATCCCTGGACCGGGTCAAACACCTTGTGGAACTCGCCTTGTGTGGCGTCCCTATCCGTGCGGATATATATATTACTTTCTTTAAGACCGAGGGCACGCACAAAATACTCATGAACAACCAGGGCATCGTGACGAGCATACGGCACCGATGGGGCATACCGGTAATCTTCGACACCGAAGATTACACCGAGGGCATCCGGCCTGCGGATGCTGGATTTGACGACTTGATCTACATCTACGACAGGTGCCATTTTGTTTTCCGTCGGTTGTTCTTCATAGCCATGCGGCACGGAAACGACCTGCTGCCGATCTTCCCCAACCTCCAGACTTAAGGCGACCGGTTCACCGGCGCGCATCACATCCAGGATCAAATCACCGCCGAACCGGACGGTCTTTACGACCTCTTTTTCGAGGGTCTCCAGATCATCTACCGGTTTACGGTTAATCCGGCTGATGATGTCTCCTTTCCGCAATCCAAGCCGTTCCGCCATGGTCCCTTCCAGGACACTGGAGGCCATCAGGCCCAGGCTGGTTTCTTCTATTTTGGCACCCAGAGAGGCGGTCTGCTTCTGCAGTGCTTCTATCATGGCTGTGAGGGCGGATAGATTCTGCCGGCCAATACGGTTGTCCGATGATCCCGCCACGGCCTGATCGTAGGCATTTTTCGCCTCGGCGTATTTCCCGGCGTGCTCGTAATACACGCCCAGATTGTTCCATGCGGCCCTGTCTTCCGGGTGGAGATCCCGTATGCGGCGCCATTCCCGACCGGCCTGATCCCACTGATTATTTCGGGCATACTTAACGCCTCGATCTACGGCTTTATTGGATTGCAGCATGCGTACTGCACTAATCTGCCGGGGAGAGATTTGTTCGGATAGTTCCCTGGTCGCCGCCACAGCCAGATCCGAGGCGATCGTCCGGCGATCGGGGATGTTGGCGCTGCTACGCCGGCCAGAGGACGACGCGTGGGCTACATTTTCGATGAGCGCATCCAGAAAACCACCGAATGATCCCTCGTTATTCTGCCGTCTGACCCGACTCGACGGCGGTTCATTCGATGAGACCAATTTACGATGGCTCGCCTGCCGCGAAGCACTTCTGGAAGCCAGGATATTACCGGTTGCCACATCGATAAAACGCAGATTGACTGTAATCGTCCCACCCCGTTCCAGGTATTTTTCCGTATAGGTTACCTGTTCATAGATCGGCACTTTTTTCCTGACAGGCACCCGTTTTACTTCGGTGATCTTTTTATTTTTTGTGACCCACTTGCCTTTTTCCTTTACTCGGACCTTGACCGTTTTTTGCACCCGCCGGGATTCGTATTCAACCACTGTTTTGTAACGGGTCAGAACCCGCTTGGTATTAGTCCGGGTAGAATGATTATCTGAAATCTGTCCATCGACATTTCCGATGATAATCGCATCTACACCAAGCTGTCGACGGATCTGAAGCCACTGTTCCTGATTTTGAGTGGTCACAGATTTCGGATTTTGATTGGCATCTTTTACAGAAAAAAAGCCATGCCGCATCAGATCCTGAATCAACCGGGTTTCCACGGCTTTGCCTGTCTGCCGATCAGAGGCATCTATTCTCAAGACGCCGACCGTTTTAATCAATGACACATCGAAATCGGGGGGCTGGTAGGCCATAAACGAAATCGTACGCGTCCCGGAACAGCCCAGCGCTAAAAGACCAAGAAGGAGGAACCCCGATGTCAGAGATCTAGCGACCGATGGGTGAAAAGATGCGCTGATGCCCATGATATACTCCTGAAATTTCACACGTTACCGTTCTACCGTGGTCATTCGATATATAGCCTGTCCGTACCAGGCTTTGTCTCTGGTCAGTCGTTTAATCACATCCGTCATGGTCCCATGCAGTAGAATACCACCATTGACTTCACGTCCTGTCGGTGGTGCAAATGGTGTCGAGCCGGCGATGGCGACCAGGTATTCTACGCCGAAAGGCGGTTGTACGACGAAATCGTACGCCGCCTCTACATCCGGGATCGCAACCACCTGATCGGCTATAACCCGTTCATCTCCGCTCATTCTATTGGGGAAAATCTGGATAATCGTTCCATCGACCTGCCGGTATAACAAACGAAGATACCCATCAGATTCGGTCTGCACGAATACGGCCAGACGGTCGCCTTCCACATACAGTCCGCCATCACCACGGTCTGTCCATATATGGATCGGAATGCCGTTGGCGGGCGGGGCTGGTAGATCCGGGTCGATTGCCGGAGGACGAACCACGTAGGCAACAGCGGCGCGCGGCATGAAGATCTGTGCCGAAGCAAGGCGTGCGCCATTGCTGCCTGTCAAACGGGCGCTAACCAGGATGCTGTCCCCCTGTTCCCAATAATCCCCCCAGACCACGGCATCTGCCTGTGCGGACCTGGCGAAGGTTTCTACTGTTTCCGGGCCGTATCGCGCGGCGGTGGCCGACAAGCTAACCTGCTCTATTAACCGCCCCGGTACTAATTCTGACAGTTCTTTCGTCAGATGCCGGCGCAGCGGACCGGTGAACGGACCGGCGACACGGGTATCCTCATAGGTGAAACGACCGACGACCATAGACCTGTCTTCTGGTAGATGACGACTTAACCGAAAGGCCAGTTCTCCGAGCCCATCTTCAAGACCGAATTCCCCGGGGTTCATCCTATATCGGGCCTGTACCTCTCCAAGCAGATTCAGCCAGCGATCTATCATCGGACCAGACGATGCCTGGGCGCGTATCGCTGCGGTATCAATGGTGGCCACGACTTCGCTGAACGGCTCCCCTCCTGGCAGCATGCGATATACGGATGACCGAATATCGCCTTCTGTACCGGATGTACCTCGCTGGTCCAATTTTCCATATCCCTGTGTGATATCGAATCGGACGGGAAAACCGGAGACGGGTATGGTCTTCTGTTCCCAACGGGTCGTCAGCCGCGCCGTCAGGGGCTGGTCAATTCGCCCCTGATGAATCGATTGGCCGTCCCCGGCGATTTTCTCAAACGACATATTCGCGATCATCCTGTTAATCATCTGCTCAATTTCCGCGTTGTCCGGTTTGAAACCTGAGCCTCCCAGTCCCTCGCCAGCCAGCAGACCGTCCACTGAATTAGAGGCCAACACACGATACATACTTTCCTCTATATCGACAGAAGCCCGCTCACGTGCGGCCTGCAACAGCGTTAGAAAAACCCGGTAGGTGGCCCCTTCCGCCTGATGACGATGCGCCTGATTTAAAAAACCACCCGCCCGCTGCGTGGCAGATTGAACGTCCTGCCCAAAACGATCCGCAGCATGCTGCCGGTTAAGCCGGGCAAGCGCGTAATAGGTCTTATGCTTTTTATCGTAGTGACGCTTATTGATCTCAACCCCATCCAGAGTAATCGAGACCGAGCTTTCGATCACCTGCTTAGTATCATACGCGATCCCTGTAACCGTATTCTCACGGGTGGTTGACGTCAAGCTGGCGTTTATGGTCACCCGCAATTGTCTCGCTATATCGGTCCGAGCCGCATCATCTGCCCGCTGGCGATCTGAAGTCTGGTCCCCGGTGGCATGGGCGATACCGATGCCGTACATATACAGGCTCGACGCTCTGGGTGGTTTAGCCATCCAATCCGGCTGAGCTAAAACCGACGCACATCCGCCTGCCCATAGTAAGCTGATCATGATAAACAGGTATGTCGGATATTTCATGGAACCTGACCCCCGGGCCCTTCCCTGCGAGGGAAGGGGAGGATGTGTAGTTTAGCTATATGTAACTTTCAACCTGCTGTTAAGTTTCTATAATTTAAAACGCACGCAGGCGGGGCTCGTTCCAAAATATCAGCAGTTCACGGTGCCGTAAACCTGCTATTCCGCCGGTTGGGCCTCCAGCCGGGATATTTCGTCACGTATTCGGGCGGCTTTTTCAAATTCCAGGTTGGCGGCGGCCTCATGCATAGCCTGGCGCAGTTCGTCTAGGAGCGCGCCGCGATCCATTTTGGCAATCGTATTGAGGATTGGCATTTCTTCTTCTACCGTTCTGACGTCCGCAACCATCGTGGTCCTCATAATCTCGTCGATCGACTTATATATCGTTTCCGGTTCGATGCCGTGCAGATCGTTGTACTCCCGCTGCAGCACACGGCGTCGATTCGTCTCGTCCATAGCCCGCCTCATGGAATTGGTAATGGTATCTGCGTAAAAGATCACCTCACCCTCCACGTTACGCGCTGCCCGTCCGGCTGTCTGAATCAACGATCGTTCCGAGCGTAAAAAACCTTCCTTGTCAGCATCCAGAATGGCGACCAGAGATACCTCCGGCAAATCCAACCCCTCGCGCAGCAGGTTAATACCTACCAGCACATCGAACTGCCCAATACGCAATTCTCGTAATATTTCAACCCGTTCGATGGAATTAATCGTAGAGTGCAGATACCGCACACGCACATCCAACTGCCGGAAGTAATCCGTCAGATCTTCGGCCATACGTTTGGTCAACGTCGTCACAAGCACGCGTTCCTTACGCGCTACACGCTCTCGAATCCGGGCCAGCAGGTCGTCGATCTGATTTTCTACAGGCCGCACGGTGATTTGCGGATCCATCAAACCGGTGGGGCGGATGATCTGCTCGACGATGACGCCTTTACACAGTTCCAATTCATAGTCACCCGGTGTGGCCGATACGTACACGATCTGGTTAACCACGGAATTGAATTCGTCAAAAGTCATCGGGCGATTGTCCAGAGCCGACGGCAATCGAAAACCGTATTCCACCAGGGTTGTTTTACGGGATTTATCGCCGTTGTACATGGCCCTGATCTGGGGAATACCGACATGTGATTCATCGATAATGAGCAGGTAATCATCAGGGAAAAAATCGAACAGACAGAAGGGACGCTCCCCGGCTTCGCGTCCGGACAGATGCCGCGAATAATTTTCGATCCCTGCACAGAAACCGATCTCCCGCATCATTTCGAGATCGAAACGTGTCCGTTGTTCGAGTCTTTGCGCCTCAAGGAGCTTGTTCTCGTTATACAGCTCACGGAGACGTTCATCCAACTCGATTTGGATTTTTTCAATGGCCAGCGACAGGCGCGGCGCCGTAGTGACAAAATGCCGAGCCGGGTAAACAGCGATGCGATCCCGTTCTTCCAGGACTTCCCCGGTAAGCGGATTGAATTCGGTGATGCGATCAACCTCATCGCCGAACATCTCGATACGAATGCCCTTTTCCTGATCCGCCGGCAGGATATCTATGCTGTCGCCACGAACCCGGAACGTGCCACGGGCAAAATCGTAGTCATTGCGATTGTAATGCATATCGATCAGTTTGCGAAGAATGTCATCCCGCTCATAGGACTCACCACGTTCTACCACCAGGATGAATTCCTTCCACTCATCGGGTGATCCAATGCTGTATATGGAAGATACGGAGGCCACGATGATCACATCACGGCGTTCTAGCAGCGCACCGGTTGCCCGCAGCCGGAGCTTGTCGATATCCTCGTTGACCGAAGAATCCTTTTCGATAAACGTATCAGTGACAGGCATGTACGCTTCCGGCTGATAATAGTCGTAATAACTGATAAAGTACTCTACCGCATTGTGGGGAAAGAACCCTCTGAACTCCCCGTAAAGCTGAGCGGCCAGCGTTTTATTGGGGGATATAATCAGCGCCGGCCTTTGTACTTGATCGATAACCTGGGCCATCGTGAAGGTTTTACCGCTACCGGTAATGCCGAGCAGGCACTGGTGTTTATCTCCACGCCGAAGCCCTTCGGTCAGTTCCTCGATGGCTTTCGGCTGATCTCCACGGGGTTCGTACTCGGATACAATGGTAAAGGGAGGCATGGACGCCTGATTGATGATTGGTGATTGGTGATTGGTGATTGGTGATTGGTGATTGGTGATTGATTAGAACACTAATATAACCAAATCTCTTGTTTCGGGCAACCTACATTAAAGAACAAATTCGCCAATCGCCAATCGTCAATTACCAATTAGCTCAGCAGAAACATTTTACGGGCCAGCACGGTGGTTTCGATCTGTAATATGTAAATATATAAACCCTTGCAACGAGCCGATAGTAGCAGGTGGTTTCCATCGCCACGGCACTATCTGCAAAGGATGCCTGCGATACCCGGCCCAGCGAGTCTGATAACATAAATTGGTTATCTTCACTTCTCAGAACCAGATAGTCCGACAGATCGGGTTCGACATTAACCACCCAGTGCAGGGCAATCATCCCTCTGATCCACTCGGCTGTTGGCATGGATGGCTGATCAGGGGACAGATGGTCCGGAACAAGATGCAGGGTAGCCTGAACGACCTCACTGGTCGGACTCTGATTACCTGCTGAATCGATAGCCGCCAGGCGATGAAAATACGTCTGGCCTATGATAACCTCGTCGTCTATAAATGGCGTTGTCGAAAATGGTACCTTAGCTCTTGGCACACTCGATACATGCTGTTCATCGTCTTCTCTGAAAACCAGATAAGCGGCCAGATCCGGCACTGAATTCTCTGCCCATTGCAGGAACACACGGCCGTCAACTGCAAAAGCAGCCATCTCAGTGGGCACCGCAGGTGGTATGGTATCCGGAGGCAGTGGGATCAAAACGGATACCCGGTTGCTGAAGGCACTGATGTTATCGGCGGTATCCAGCTTGGCCTGGCTGGCCGGTCCGCCGTCCCCCGCAAAACCGGGTGAACCTGTCCCTGCGGCTGTACCTGTTATCCCAGGCGGCTGACCATATACCGATGCGGCCCAAACAAGCCGCACACAAAAGGCCAACCGATCTGGTCATATCCCGCGCCACCCCAGAGCAAGATAACGGATATAAAATATAACCATCCTGCCGGTTCCTCACTATGGGATCATTAAATATAACAAAGTACCGTAGAAAATCGTTACAATCAGTCCATACTATGTAGGGTGTCATGGAGAGGATCGGCAGGATGGCAGGGATACTTTAGGGGGAAATGGATCGTGGAAAACAAGGTCCGACAGATCGGTTTTATGAATTTACATGAACGCCCATTTCCACAGGATATATCAGCGTTACGAAATAGATCTGGTTATGGTTTGAAGTAAGGTATAAATTATAGATATCAGACCATCACAAAACCGGCTGGGAAGACGAACCATGAGCCCGGGATTATTGGGTAGGCTTTTTATGGATGATCATCATTTACATCGTAATGTGTGGTGGATCCGTGATTCAGCGAATCCGGTCTTGCCCCCGTTGAAGGAACAGGTGCAGGAATCAAGCTGCTGTATGAATCCGTTTGCGGTTCGTATGGAAGATACCTACCGATTGTACTATGCGGGCGCAGATGATGACGGTCATCGCCGTATCTGCCTGGCCACCGCGCCGATTGATCAACCCGCGGTATGGACGCGTCACGGCGTGGTGCTGGACCGGGGGGAAGACGGGGATTTCGATTTCAACTGGACCGTCCCGCCGCATGTGGTCAAATTTCCGGATCGCTGGCACCTGTATTATACCGGCAATTGCGGTAAAGGCACCGGTCTGGCCCAATTCCCCGGTATCGGTCTGGCTTTCTCCGACGATGGTATCTCGTTCACCAAATATGACCAGAATCCTATTATCGCCCCGAGCCATGTCGAAGGCGATCCGGATGCGCGGGGCATGGCAGGCGGCTCCGTGATCCATGTCCGCCTGCCGGGCGACCTTACGGAATGGCGGTTTTATTATACCGGGTGTCCGACCCTTGGAGAAGATGTCTTCCTGGATCAACAGAAAGTGGTATGCCATGCCGTATCACAGGACGGCATACAATGGGAGAAACGGGGGGCCGTGCTGTTTCGTAATTCGAAGCGGGATTATGTGAATATTGCAGCTGCCGGACCGGTTGTGCTTCAGGAGGCGGATGGTTCCTACAGGATGTTCTACTCCGCCATCGGCACCCGGTGGGGATATTATTCCATCTGTTATGCCGAATCGGAGGATGGCATTCACTGGTCATCGGGAAACGGGTATGGAGACGATCTGATGCTCGGCCCGACCGGCAAGTCGTGGGAATGGCAGATGGTGGCATACCCGTCGGTCATCCAGGAAGAAAACCGCTTACGCCTTTTCTACTGCGGCAACGGATATGGCGAAACCGGCATCGGGACCGCCGTCTCCGGATCGTTACGGGCTACGGCTGAGACAGGCCCATGTCGCCTGAATGTGGTTTCCGCACTGACAGGCGACCGCTGGTCGTATCGCATCCCCGAAGGACTCAGTTGCAACGAAGGCGTTTTTAAAACGCATCACCACCCCATTGTAAACTGGCATGGCCCTACAGGGGAGGGCAGACTCTGGCATGAATGGACCACCAACGATACGGATTCTGCCGAACTGGACCGGGATGCCCAATCTGCCGAACTGGGTCTGGCATTTATCCAGGGCATTTGGTACCGGGTACTCATCGACCATGTTGAACAGGGACTGGACCTCAAGTTTACCGCGAAAAACATCAGTGATCGCACCTGGCATCATGTGGTCGGTGTGCCCTGCCTCGGTCATCCTTCGGATGCGTTCCGTGATCCGGATCTCGAACGCACCTACGCCGTTATCCAAGATGAGCTGACCCTCCTGAAGGATACCCATCGCGGGACCGGCGATCCACGCCGCACCCATTATTCTATTGACGGAGAGGAGCCCATACACTATTGTGCTGCGTCATTTTGGGGTGGATTGAGTGATACCGTTTTATCCAGCGGTTCGATTCTGCGGATAAGCGATGACGGCCAATTTACCATCGGCACAAGCTGGGAACGTGTGGCTGAAATCTGGGACAATCAGGATCAGCATGGCTGTGTCCACTCCAATTTCTTACTCGGTGATCTGGCGCCCGGAGAAACAAAGAGCGTACGTGGCAGAGTAAGATGTATCTCCGGTAGTCCGAAAGATTTAATTGAATTATTACAGTGGTAATGTGAAATAACGAATCGCCGATTCCCTGCCTCAAGGTTCAGGAGGAAGAAGGGGAGACTCATGTTTCGGAAACTGTTCTCCAATTGGAGGCGGATGACACCCCGGTCATTCATCTGGTCAACCTGATCTTACACCAGGCCATGGAAAGCGGCGCCAATGATATCCACATCGAACCGCGAGAAAAGTTGTTCTCCGGTTGCTGGACAAAGAATATCTGATGACGGACGTAGAAAAATTGGGGCTGAACGATATCCACAGGAAATTTTTCATGAACGCGATATCCCGTCCATTCGGCCTTGAACGGGTTGGTGAAGGCATTACGACGCTGGAAGAGGTGCTCAGGACAGCGGTGGTGGATTGAGATGCAAGAGGCAGGAAACAAGATGTGTTTGTATCTTATACCTTGTATCCATCCATTCTTACCACGCCATACTTACCTGCATCGACCAGTCGGATTCCATTAAAGGGGTTTTGAGTTGATCATGTCGGGTCTCCCGGGTTTGGGCGTACCGCATGAGCACTTCAATCCCCGGCATGACAGGGCCTTGCATCAAGAGGGTCCATCGAGATCGTAGCGAACCAGAAAAAACCGGCGTATTCAGGCTGCCTTTGACGTGATTGGACAGGGTATACTGCCATTGAATCGACAGGTTCACACGTTCTCTTGAACGATAGCGCGTGGATATCAGCAATTGATGGTCCGTGCCATCAGCGACGTTCCGGCGACGTTCGAGCCTGCCCCGCCATTGAATTCGGCCCCGTATTCTTCCTTCGACCTGACTCTGCCAGCGGGAGTGGATCATCCCGGCTCCAACTTGCTGCTCATCTTTCTCCTGCCTCCACACGCCAGACAGGATAATCCCATATCGCCATCTGTGCCGGAGTCGGACCGTCCGTTTCAACAGCATGTAGTGCACTTTTCTTTGCGGTTCGATGCTTAGCTGGACCACCGTTCTCTGGTCAGGCTTCCAACGGAGCAACAGACTGCTCCAGCTTTTGGCGGTGTCGTCTAAATAATAGACGTGCGGCTCATGATGCACCGCCAGACCACTCTCGATATTTCCCAGACGCCAGATGATCCCGGCTTGCAATACAGCATACTGCCTGCCGTTGAATACAATCTCCCCAAACAGATTCGCCCGATTTACCAGGATGTCCATATCTAAACCATAGAGATAGGTTTTCCCTTTCACGGCAATAGACGTTCCGATAACGCCCCTGTGATGGGCCCACATCCATCGAACACCATGGGTCCATTCTCCTTTCTTATTCCGGAATACGGTCCCTATAAATTGCAGGTGGCGCCCATTGTATCGCCCGGCGATACCACGATTACTGCCGGTGTTGTAGGTGGTTCTGTCAGGCCGAAAGCCACGACTTCTGCGCTTTACCGATGCGCTGAAGGTGCTCAGCGATGGTCTGGTGGAACGGCTGCGCCAGATCAATCCCTGTCCAAAATCCATCTCAAAACGACCGACCAGGAATTGGTCTATGACGCTTGCACCGTGGATTAGCGCGTAACCCGACTGCCATCGATAGACCCGATTCGGTATACGCCGTTCAAAACGCATCCCCCAACTGAATCGTTCTCGGATGTTGACATCGGATTGTATACCGAGCCTGCCGTTGCCCTGTACGCCATGGCGGTCATGCCGACTGTTTGTCATGCGCCATCGCCCATGGGTACGAGGCGTATGAACGCCTGCGGTGATAAAGGGCGTAAGACGATCCAATATGCTCTCGTTCATGCCCGGAACCCGGATCAACATACACCGGTTCAGAAACCGACCATGTGCGCCTCGCCAATCCACTATGGCCTGGGCCAGGTCAGGGGGTATCCAGGGTAATTGTTCCCAGTTTATTCTGTCGGCCTTGTTGATATCCAACGGCATCTGCCGCAGAGCTTCCAAAATCGGCAGATCTTCCGAGCCGACACTCCCTTCTTCTATATCAACAACGGCTTCGATGGTATGATCGATATCCTGGGCAAAACTCCAGGGTGGAAGGTGAAAGATAGCGAAGAGGCAGAGTATGGTGATAAGTCGGTCCATCCTGCCCTCCTTTTATTCAAATCGGAACGACAGCGAAACATGGTGACTGGAACCCAGGACAGGATGGGAAGACAGGGCGTATTCGGTTACCATGCGATTTATCTGCATGCCGAGGCCGACAAAGACCAGCGTGGGCGAGGTGGTAAGACCCGCCCGTATTGATATGGGTTTAATTGGATGAAATTCCTGACCGATCCGGGTGGTGGTGCCGTAGCGCGTCTCATGATCAATTTGAAACGCAACCGTAAGTCGATGGCTGCTCCGGCTGACACCGATGCTGGTCCGTCTTGGACTGTCATCTCGTTGTGACGCCAATTTCAGACGGTTGATGTTGTGAACCGTCATGCCAAGGCGCGTCTGATACGGCAAGAAGACAAGAAGGCCTGCATCGAGCGAGGCTGTTCTTGCTGCCCCGTAGCCCTTGACCGACAGAGTAAGCATCCGTACAGCGCTACCTGCCATAAGCCGAGATCCAAGGGTATGGCTCCATGCGACACCAACCGCTGATTCTCGATACAACGGACCGCCGAAACTCCGGTAAAACAAACCCAAATGCCCTGCAGGGGTGGATACTACGCCGGACAACACCATTTGCGTCAGTTCTTTCAAACCGAAAAGCATGGTGTAATAGCTGGTTAATTCGGTATACCGGAGTTGTGACATACCGGCTGGATTTAGAAAAGGGCTATGGGCATCATCCGCGACGGCGATATAGGCGCCGGCCATCCCCAACGGACGTGCACCGGCCGGTACCAGTTCAAAGGTGGCATGGGCCGGTGTAATGATACATAAAAATACGGTAATAATAACGGGTGTATATCGGTTCATCATGCATCCTCTTTCTATTAATGGTGTGGACCTCGGCGTTCAGGTTTTGATCAGAATGTCGCCCTACTTTATTTTGTCGCAGGGTTTCGGAAAATCTCGTAAAAATTATCCGAGAGATGGCTGGAATCTCATATTGACAGATAGAGTAGAACGCGTATATTGAGGAGGTCATACGCCCCAGTAGCTCAGTTGGATAGAGCATCGGACTTCTAATCCGAGGGTCGCAGGTTCGAATCCTGCCTGGGGTATGGGAAACGACGAAATGACGAAACCCCAAGCTTTATGATGTAAGCTACCTAACGGTGACATAGAGCCCTTCGGGGTTCGTAGCTTTGTAGCTTCCCTCTTGCATCTGTAGCTCAGCTGGATAGAGCAACTGACTTCGGATCAGTAGGTCGGGGGTTCGAATCTCCCCACCAAAACTGATATAAGATCAACGGGTAGTCAGACTTATAGGGATTAAAATATTTGGTATTTCTGCCCGTCTGTTGTTCCATCTAACGGCTGTCTGACAAGACAAACAGTGCCATTCGTTTGATTACAAGCATGTAGTGTTCTGTTGTTTTGTAGTTTTGTCATTTAATCTGTATGGAAGCTGTGGTGCGTGAAATGGCCCCTCCCGTGGGCAGATTTTTGCTCCTTGTCCGTTCGGTGATTATAGCGGGAGCCAGATAGGGCTTTAGACCTGCCAAAATGTAGGCGACCACTACCGCATGGTTAAAACCGGTGGCCTGGGACATAAGCTTAGAGGCTTGCTCAAGATCTGAGAGAACTGGGATACCATTCACGACAATGTAGCTTAGACTGGAATCTGTTTTCATACCTGCACCTTCGGGTTCTACGTAGCGGATGACGCTGTTGAAGTAGGACCCACACGAATCGGTTAGACGCGTAAGACACGACGTCAGAACCAAATGCCCGGCGGAGACAAACTCCGTCGGGTTTTCTTTGCCTGCCATAGAACTGTGAAGCATGGCTGGAAGGCAGCGACCTGCTAATCCTGAAGCGGGACCGCAGAGAACCCATGGAGGTCATGGACTTGGAGGCGTGTCCACGCCTTCTGCATTCTGCACCTTCGGAGGACTAAGACCACAGGCTA
>Ga0315338_1000737_pt1 | contig 59567 bp, 52 predicted proteins | sample ASW8metaG_FD_204518 | JGI IMG/M metagenome (GOLD analysis project Ga0315338, IMG submission 204518) | Ammonia-oxidizing marine archaeal communities from Monterey Bay, California, United States - ASW #8 | ecosystem: Environmental > Aquatic > Marine > Coastal | place: USA: California | collected...
GATGATCCAGAACTCGTTGATCACGAAGTTGCGGGCGCCGCTGAACCCAGTGGTGCGCTCCGCTGGGCCACCACTTTTGGGAACTACCACGAGCGGCTTGAAGCCCTGCTCGTGCTCCTCCATGAATTCCCAGGTCCGCTCACTCTCGATCACATGAGCGTCCGAGTCTATGATAGGCATGACAAACCTCCCCGCTTTCGGGTCACACACACGGAGCGGAGGCTAGTCCGCTCCCATGGTGGTGTCAAGGTGAGGTCGAATAGGTCGAGTGCGGGTTTCGGCCGGCCGCGGCCCCGTCAGCGAAAGGTTCAGCACCGCGCTAGGGTTCGTAGGGCGGGTCCGTGGCGAGCTTGATCAGCACGTCGCCCCAGAGATGGTCGATCAGTACGAGCTGCGAGGATCCCTCGCGCATGGCGTAGTAGTTCCTTCGATCCGGCGTGTCGGCGCCCAGCCAGATGACGATCGACTCGCCGTCGTCGAGGCCGACCCTGATGGTGGTAGGAGGCTCGTCGAGCAGGTAGCGTCCAACGTCCTCGGCCGACTCCGTCAATATCCTGTTCACGGTCGGCCCGCTGAGCAGCAGGGGTACGCCTCCCCAGCGCTCCGAGTACACGAGAGGTTGGGACGGCTCGTCGAACACCCAGGCCTCCCGGTCGGGGCTCCATAGGAAGGCCTGCTTCGTACTGTGATGGGTAATCTCGACGGCGTTGATGGACTCAGCCAGCACGTCGTAGAAGAAAGGGTCCTGCACGCGAGGGGCTGACGCGTCTTCGCCCCCGAGTAGGTAGACGCTGCCGATGGCGACGGCGAGCACCGCGAGCAAGGCGATCGTCAGTCTATAGCTCATGGCCGTCTCAGCGCCGTCGCCACCAGACCGCGACGCCGACGAGCGCGACGAGCAGCGGGAGCAGCAGCCACCCTGTGTAGCGGATGGCGTCGAACTGGGCGGGCGTCATCACCGCGCCGCGGAAGACGAGCGGCTTCGACCGGACCGAGATGAGGGCGGCGTCTCCGGCGACTTCGTTGATCGTGTTCAAGAACAAATCACCGTTGGCCGAAACGTAGAAGTAGCGGTCGGCAGCGAAATCGCTGTCGCCGAAGACGGCGAGTGTTGCCAGATCTGCTGCGTCCTGCGGGGCGGGCTCGTCGATGGGCGCGACGGCGCGCACGATGGCCCCGACGATGAACGGGCCAGGTGCGTCCTCAGGGAGTCGCACGGGCTGGTCCGGGTCTGCGGCGGCGAAGCTGGAGGCCGTGGTGATGGCGATGAGCTCAAGGTCGACCACGTTCGGCATGTTGGAGGGATCCATGGCCAGGCCTAGCGGGGCTAGCCCAGGGAAGAAAGTCGTATCGAGGTCCCCGGTGATGCGTGGCGAGGCGTACTGATCGGGCCGGATGATGGGCGCGGCGGGCAGCCCCGTGACATGACTGTCCGGGTCGATCACGTAGCCGTCCATCACGCGGATGCCCCACTGCAGCGCGAGGCGTCTCCACGTGGGTGGAGCGTATGGCTCCAGCAGGAAGACCACCCGTCCGCCGCTCCGCAAGTACCCGTCGATTGCCGCGCTCTCCTCAGGCGTGAGGTCCTGCCGCGGAGCAGCTGCGATGACGGTTGCTGCATCTTCCGGGATCCCTCCGGTTTCCAGCAGGTTGAGCGACTCCACCAGGTAGCTGTCGCCCTCCAGGCCGGTCTGTACAAGACCATAGCCTTCGGTGCCGTCGCCGGTGAGCACGCGCTCCGAGTGACCTGTGAGTATGTAGATCCTCTTCTGATCAACGCCGCCGGCCACGAGCAGGCCGGTCAGGAAGGCCTGCTCCAGGTTGACGGCGGGTGGAACCTCATATCGCCGTCCGGATACGGTGCCCTCGAACACTGTCGCCGGGAATTGAGACAGCCCTTTGTCCGTGGCAGCCACCGGGTCGACCTCCGGGTCGACGAACCGATGGGTCACCTTGCCGCCGGAGAGGCGGCCGAACTCGCGAAGGAGGTCGGCACTGCGCTCACGCAGCGTCGACTGTAACGTGTCCAAGGCGACGAATCTCTCCACGTAGAACGCAGTGACCTCGATATCCTGGTCGAGCTCGGCAAGCACGCTCACGGTCTGCGGCGCCAGCGAGAACTGGCGCGTGGACGTCAGGTCCAACCGCGCTTCGTTGCGGATCACCCCGAGATTGACCACGAAGGCAATCCCGACAACAACGGCGATCATCACCGCCGTGTTCGCGCCGTACTGGCGGCGGCGGCGGCCTACGGCGGTGCGCACGCCGAGCGCCGCGCTAAGGGCCGAGAGACTCACGACTCCCGCGCCAACGGCCACCAGCAGCACGGCGGTTCCACGCAACTGAGGGGCAAAGGCGAGGACAACGATCCCAGCAAGCAACGTCACGCCGCCGGCAATGAGCGCGATGGCGTTCATCGCCAACGCCTGCTTTCCAAAGATCGGACGGTGAGGAAAAGGAACACCACGATGACGCTCACGTAGTAGACCACCCCACGTAGGGACAGGATCCCTCGGGAGAAGTCGCCGTAGTGCTCGGCCATGGACACTTCGCTGAGCACGGTCGCGATCACTCCACTGGTCTGGTCGGCTGCCAGCTGGATCACGGTGAGCATCAGGAGCGCACCAGCGGCGAGCACCGCAGCAACGATCTGGTTGTCGGTGATCGACGAGGTGAACAGGCCGATCGAGAGCGCGGCACCTGCGAAGAGCACCAGACCGAGATACGCCGTCAGGATCGGGCCCGTGTCGGGATTGCCCACCCAATAGAGCAGCGCGACGTAGAAAAGGGTCAGCGCGATCGAAGCGACGAAGAAGAACAGGCTGGCGAGGAACTTGCCCAGCGCCACTTCCCAGTCCCGGATGGGCGCGGTGAGCAGCAGTTCGGACGTACCGAGCTTATGCTCCTCGGCGAGGAGCCGCATCGTGAGCAGCGGTGCAAGCAGCACCAGCACGAACGTGGCGCTATCTGTATAGGGGCGGACGGTCGCCTCGGGGATGGGCCCGGAGAGGCCGTCGACGAAGAAGTAGCCGGTGAGTCCGACAAAGACGCCCGCTACCGCGTAGGCCATGGGGGAGGAGAAGTAACTCCGTACCTCTTTCCAGGCGACGGCTGCGGTCTTACGCATCGTCGGCGGGATCCTCGGTAGTGAGCTTCATGAACACCTCTTCGAGAGACATGGTGACGGGTGCGAACCGCAGCAGCACCCAGCCACCGCCTAGCACCGCGGCCGGCAGCCGCTCCGCCGCGTGCGCACCTTCGCGGACCTGAACACGGAACGTCGACGAATCGCCCTCGCTCACCAGCGTGACGTCGACGACGCCGTCGACCGCCTTGATCGCGGCCTCGATCTCAGCGGCGGGTCCGCGGGCCTCCAGGTCGAAGCGCTCGATGCCACCGAGGCGGTGCGCGAGCTCATCAGGCTGGCCATCGGCGACGATCTGACCCTCGTGCATGATCACCACGCGGTCACAGATCATGCTGACCTCGGGGAGCACGTGGCTGCTGAGCAGGATGGTGTGGGACTTGCCCAGGCTCTTGATGATCCGCCGGGTGTCGACCACCTGGGTGGGATCGATGCCATTCGTCGGCTCATCGAGGATGAGCACTGGTGGCTCGTGGAGGATCGCCTGCGCGATGCCGACGCGCTGACGATATCCCTTGGAGAGCCGGCCGATGAGCGTTTCGCTGTAGTGCGCGATCTGCGCCAGCTCCATGGCTTCGTCGACCCGGCGCTTCCGGCGCTTGCGATCCATGTCGCGTAGGATGCCCATGTAGTCGAGATAGCTCTTCACGCTCATGTCCGTGTACAGAGGAACCGACTCGGGTAGGTAGCCGAGCCGCTTGCGCGCTTCGTGGGAGTGTTGGACAGTGTCCTTGCCATCGATGCGGGCCGCGCCAGAGGTCGGCGCCATGAAACCCGCGAGTATCCGCATCGTGGTGGTCTTGCCCGCGCCGTTCGGTCCGAGGAATCCGAGTATCTCGCCGGGGGCGGCAACGAAGCTCACGTCCTCGATGGCGGGGTAGTTGGCGTAGTACTTGGTGAGGTGCTCTGCTTCGATCATGGCTTCCGGGCATCCGCTTTGGGCCTGAGTGCGGATGATATTGCATGGAGCGGACCTTGTCCGTTCGGCGGCTTGCAGCTCAGCAGCGAATGCATGGCCGTGACGCTAGAATCCCAAGACGCTAGTGCGAGGGGTGCGATGGACATTGAAGAGATTTTCCCTGGCGTCTACGAGATGCGAACCACCTACGGCTGGGACACAGCAGGGATATTGGTCGACGGGGCCTTCCCCCACGCTACGTGGTACGTGGCAGGACCCACGCCGGCTCTCCTCGACCCGGGGCCTACGACGATCGCCGAAGAGACCCTGGAGGCGATCCGCGGGCTGGGCCACGATCCCGAGGCGATCGAGTACGTGATCCCGTCGCACATCCACGTCGACCACGCCGGAGCCGCGGGCTGGCTCGTCCGCGAGCTGCCGAAGGCGAAGGCCGTGATCCACACGCGAGGTGCTCCGTACATGCTGGACGTGGAGCGCCTCGCCGCCGGGACCGCGGACGTATTCGGATCGGCGTGGGAGGAGATCTTCGGCGAGCTGCTCCCCGTGCCAGAGGACCGACTGCTCACGGTCGAGGACGGGGTGAAGCTGGAGCTTGGCGGCAAGCCGTACCGCGTCGTCTTCATGCCGGGCCACTCCCTGGACCACATGGGCATCTACGACGAGGAGCACCGGGCGCTCTACTGCGGCCACGGCCTGGGCAACTACATGCCGCACCGCTTCATGCCCGACACGCCGTACACGCTGCCCTACTTTGACGTGGAGGCGAGCCTCGCTTCGATCCAGAAGGCGCGGAAGCTGGACCCTCGCTACCTGCTGCCGGTGCACACCGGGTTCCTGGCGTCGAACCCCGCGTTCTCGATCGACTCGGTCGAGCGGGTGACGGTCGAGATCGGCGAGATCGTGAAAAGCGGGATGGCCGCGGGCGCGGCGGCTGAGACGATCGAGCACGACGTGCGCACGTACCTATTCGCGAAGCCGGAGAAGGCGGATCGCTCGTACATGCCGGTGGTCGTGGCGTACATGCGGTACTACGAGCGCCAGCAACGCCGAGCGGCCCAACAGCCCTAGCCGGACCTATCCGAAGAGCGAGCCCTGCTTGGTGATGAACTCGGCGGTGCGGTAGGCGAGGGCGCCGACCATTGGCGTCGTGCGCCTGGCAGTAGCCGTTCACTACCGAGCTCTTCGGGTCGTCACCCATGAGCGTGCCACCCGCCCACCGGCTGGCGCGGGCAGGTGGGGTATCAGCGCTCGCGAGGGAGCCAAGGAGATCACGCCGAAACGTCGGCCGGGAGCGGCTCTTCGCTCTCGCCGGGGACCGACACCTTGGGTAGCCAGCCCAGCCAGCTCGGAAGGTACCAGTTCCAGTCACCTAGCAACTTCATGGTGGCCGGCAGCAGGACCGAGCGCACCACCGTCGCATCGATCAGCACGGACACGCCTAGGCCGACCCCGAACTGCTGCAAGCCAACCTCGCGCGCCAGTGCGAACGCGCCGAACACGCCAACCATGACCGCTGCTGCACTGGTGATCTGGCCTGCGGTGAGCTTGATGCCCATTGCCACGGCAACGTCGTTGGGCGCGCCACGATCGTGCGTCTCCTTCACCCGGTTTAGCAGCAGCATGTGGTAGTCCATGGAGAGGCCGAACAGGATGGCGAACAGGAAAAGCGGCAGCCAGGACAGGATGACCCCTGACGCCTCCGAGCCCAGCAGGCTCACCCCCCAACCCCACTGGAACACCATGACCAACACGCCGTAAGCAGCACCGACGGAGAGCAGGTTCAGTATGATGGATTTGATGGGAATGATCAGCGAATGGAACATCACCAACAGGATCAGGAAGGCTAGGCCCAGCACGAACGCGAAAACGTACGGGGCCCTGGCGTACATGTAGTCGCGGAAGTCCATATTCCCCGCCGGGAAGCCGGTCACATAGACGGTCGCGCTCACGCCGTCGAAGGCGGCCGGAACCAGGTCGTTGCGCAATTTCCTGACAGCGACCTCCGCTAGTGCCGTGTCTCCGTTGACGGGAGCACGGATTAAGAGCGCGTCTCCGTCGGGGTTCGGAACGACTGCGAACGGGTTGAAGAACGAATCCGGGTGAGCATCCATGGCCGCGACGACCTCCGCGACGGCCCCTTGAACCTCCGGTGCCGACACATCGGCGGCGGTGACGACCATGATCACTGGGTCAGCGAGGCCACCGGTGAAGTGCTGCTCCATCAGCCGTAGCGCCGCCTTCCCGCTCAGCGCTTCGTTATACGCCTTCGATCCGGTAGGGAAGCCGAGGTTTAGCGATGCGGCCGGCACGGATAGGGCGATGAGCGCCGCGCCGGTCACGCCGGCGTAGATGGCAGGCCTGGCCATCACCTTATCGGTGATAGCACCCCAGATACCGTTGCCGCGCATGCGGTTCAAGAACGGCACGCGGAGCCGGTTCACGTTGTCACCAAGCAAACCGAGGACCGCCGGTAGGAAGGTGATAGAGCCTACGATGGTGACAAGCACCACGAAGATCGCACCCATGCCCAGCGATATGAAGATTGGGTGGTTCGTCAGCATGAGGCCCAGCAGGGAGACGACCACCGTGACGCCCGCGTAGAAGACAGCGCGGCCCGTGGTGTTGGAGGCCACCGCGATGGCCTCGAGCTTCGGCCTCCCCGCCTCCCGCTCGAAGCGGAAGCGGCTGACAATGAACAGCGAATAGTCGATCCCCACAGCGAGTCCGAGCAGGAGGATCATCTCGGAGTAGCTCTCGTTCAGCGAGTAGACCTGACTTACCGCCGCCGCGATACCGGAGGCGATCGCGATAGCGCCGACCGCGAGCACCAGCGGAATCACCGCTGCCACCACCGCTCTGAACGCAAGCAGCATGATGATCAGGCCGAGGCCGAGCGAGATGAACAGGATGCTGCCGAAGTCCTCGTCGACCATCTGGTTAAGCTCGCGCCTCAGCGTGAGATTGCCGACGATGGCAATGGTGTAGCCATCAGCCTCGGCGGCAGCCCTGGCATCGGCAACCGCATCGAGGATCGCATCGGCGCGGTGACCGTCCACTTCGACCTCCCGATCGACGACCACCTCCGCCCGCAGGACGAGCCGGTCGTCCGACACCATCGACGGATCGCTAGCGTCGAAGTCGACCGAGCGAACCTGTGGCAGCGCGCCAAGCTGCTCCACGAGGGCGGAGACCCTTGCCTGATACGCCGGATCGTCCACGGTGAGCTCGCCGTGACTGAACAGCAACTGCTCGGATGCACTGCTTCCGCGGGGGAATCTCTCGTCGAGGATCTGAGCTCCAGCGTCGGATTCGCCCACGCCTCCGTCCCCGTCTTGCAGCTTCACCTCAAACGTGGCCGACGCTGCAACCCCGAGGGCCAGCACCACGACCGTGGCCGCAAGCACCCACCAGCGATGGGTGCCGCTCCACACAGCGATCCGAGCCGTTGGAGTGAGCCGGGATGTGCCGTTCTTCGGCACGTCTTGCATCGTCGATCCTCCGAGCGGGGACATCACGAGGGCGGCAGACCGGAGTCCATGCCCATGTATAGGAACGATCGCGGCACCAGGGTGCTCCATGCAGCTTGGGGCCCGACCGAGCCGCGGCTACGAAAGCGGCATCCTGAAATGGTAGCATCGGCGCTCGAAGATTGGCACGCTTGTGGACAGCCGTAGGGAGGTAGCAGCATATGAAGCGAAGTACCGACCGTCTCCTCACCATGCACGCCGGCAGCCTGCCGCGTCCCGACGATGTGAAGGCCCTGGTAATCGCGAAGGCTGAGAGCCAGCCCTACGACAACGAGAAGCTGGAGACGCGCCTGCGCGAGTCCGTCGCCGAGATTGTGCGGCAGCAAATCGAGTGCGGCATCGACAGCATCAACGACGGCGAGCTGAGCAAGACCAATTTCTCGAACTACGCCAAGGAGCGCCTCGGCGGCACCGAGCTGCGCACCTTTGAGCCAGGCGAGGGTCCCGAGCCGCAACAGATATCGGGCCGCGATCGGGTGGCGTTCCCCGGGTATTTCTCGTCCGGTGCAGGCGCCGGTGGGGCAAGGCCGCGCGATAAGCAGACCTTCTGCGTAGCGCCCGTCACCTACACCGGGCACGACGCTCTGCAACGGGACATCTCCAACTTCAGGGCGGCGCTCGCAGGGGTGACCGACCAGGAGCCGTTCCTTCCCTCCGTGGCGCCCGGCAGCATCGAGCATTGGATGTGGAACGAGCATTACGCCACGCAGGAAGAGTTCGTCTACGCCATCGCGGAGGCCATGCGCGAGGAGTACAAGGCAGTCACCGACGCAGGATTCACGCTGCAGATCGACGACCCGGACATGTTCGACGCGTACCAGATCCACACGGACTTCGACATGGCGACGTATCGCAAATACGCCGAGCTGAGGATCGACGCGCTCAACCATGCGTTGCGTGACATCCCGCGCGAGCAGATCAGGCTGCACGTGTGCTGGGGCAGCTACCACGGCCCTCATCGTTTCGACGTGCCGTTGTCCGAAGTCGTGGACCTGTTCCTGAAGGTGAAGGCACAGGCCTACTCGATCGAGGCGTCGAACCCCCGCCACGAGCATGAGTGGAGCGTGTGGAAGAGCATGAAACTGCCCGATGGCGCGACCCTGATCCCGGGGGTCGTTGGGCACGCGAGCGACTTCATCGAGCACCCGGAGCTAGTGGCGGAGCGGCTGATGCGTTACGCCGGCATCGTCGGACGCGAGAATCTCATGGCCGGCACAGACTGCGGGCTCGGGCCACGGGTCGGGCATCCGTCCATCGCTTGGGCGAAGTTTCAGGCGTTGTCGGAAGGGGCCCAGCTGGCCTCGGCACAGCTCTGGAGCTAGTGGCGGGAGGATCACGATGGCAGACATGTACAACGCAGACCAGCTCGGCAGCTTCCTGCGGCCACCTGCCGTTAAGGCAGCTCGCAAGGCGTTCCACGAAGGCCGGATCGACCGTGCCGCACTGACCGCGACGGAGGACGCCGCGATCCTCGAAGCACTCGCCCGGCAGCGGGACGTGGGCATCGACGTCTACTCCGACGGCGAGTTTCGGCGCACGGGGTTCCAATGGGACTTCATCGAGTCGGTCGATGGTTACGTGGACACGAATCTCCCGGTGGTCACTCGCATGTGGCAGGGGCCCGGGGGCGCGCCCGAGCAGCAGGGCGCGTCGCAGGCCGTGGGCGCGAAGCTGAAACAGACCAGCAGGCTCACCGAGGTGCAGGTGGCATTCGTGAAGGCCAACGTGGACGGGCCGTACAAGATGACGGTTCCTAGTCCAAACCAGTTCCCAACGCTGGGGTTCCAAAAGGGTTTGACGGACCAGTTCTACGGCTCGCGCTCCGACCTGCTGGCGGACATCACCGGGATCATCAAAGCTGAAATCGGCGCGCTCGCGGCCGATGGTGTGCCGTATATCCAGGTCGACGCTCCGCGGTACGCATACTACGTCGACCCGAAGTGGTGCCAGCACCTTATCGACCTCGGCGAGGACCCGGTCATCATGCTGAACCAGGCCGTCGCCGCGGACAAGGAGATCCTCGATGGCGCCAAGCGCGATGGCGTCCTTACAGCCCTGCACGTGTGCCGCGGCAACAACCAGTCCAAGTGGTACGCGGAGGGCGGGTACGAGCCCATCGCCGAGCAGCTATTCGGCTCGCTGTCGGTGGACCGATTACTGCTGGAATACGACACCGACCGCACCGGCACGTTCGAGCCGCTGCGCTTCGTGCGACCCGAGACCACAGTAGTCCTTGGGCTCGTCAGCACTAAGGTGCCCGAGCTCGAGAGCAAGGGCGATCTGCTTCGGCGAATCGACGAGGCCACGAAATACGTGCCGCCGGAGCGCCTCGCGCTCAGCCCGCAGTGCGGGTTCGCATCGACCGAGGCGGGCAATCTGCTCACCGAAGACGAGCAGTGGCGCAAGTTGGAACTGGTGGTGGAGACGGCGCGTCAGGTGTGGGGCTAGCGCGAGCGGTTAGACCGCGCCGAGCACGACACGAACCATCTGGCGCTCGAGGCGGCCGCCGAGGTCGGAGGCTAAGTCGATGAAGGACCGATCTTCCTTGGCCACGACGTAGGCCACGCCCAATAGGTTGCCGAGGCGGAAGTCCACAATGGTCGAGGCCAGCATGCCGCCGGGCACCTCGTGGACGACGAGCAGCGCAGCGGCGTGATCGTGGAAGCCGGTGACCTCCAGCTTCTCCACGCCGACCAGCTTCTGTCCGTCCGCCTCTTCCTGCCCAACACGGCTCCGGATCTCCTCGACGAACACCTCGTCGATCCAGTGCTCCACGTCTTCGGCGGTCGCGAACAGATGCGCAACGGTCGCCGCTTCGAGGATCACCGCGGGCTCTCCCTCGAGCGTCGGGGCACCCTGCGGCACCGCAAACTCGCGGGCGTATCCGTTGGCGCGGCCGAGTGCGACGAGATCGGCGACGGTCCGCTTGGCGGAGGCGTGCTTGGCCATTGTCTCGTTGTCCAAAACGAGCTCGCGCAGCAGATCGAAGCCGGACAGGTCATCCGGGAGGTCCGGCTTGTCAAGGACCATCCATCGGAGATCCTCAGGTGTCACGAACTCAGTCAGCTCGACGAGCCTGGTCTTCCCCGCACCGGCAGCTTCGGTTGTTCCTGGCACTGGTTGAGCCTCCACTCCCTAGTCTATCTCGTTGCCGCAAAGAAAACCGGACATATGGGTGCAACTACGGCTCTGGGCTGAGGTCCCTGCCCCGCAGTGCCGGATGGCCGACAGCATAGCGATGGGCGCGAAATACAGAGTTGCCGGCACGCGGCGACACGTTGCCCGTCCCCCAACTCTCGGCGGTACCACCGACGGGGTTGACGTACTCCCAGACGATGTCGCCATCGGGCGTGACCTCAAAGATGCGCCCCGGTGCGCCCTCGCAGATGAGGGTGTTGCCGTTCGGCTGCCGCTCTGCACCGCTGATGTGGTAGCTGTAGAACGAGATCGGCGGGCTGCCGGTGTACTCCCACGCAATCAGGTTCGTGGCCGGGTCTATCTCCAGCGCGCGCGAGTACGTGGGCCCACCACGGTGCGGGCCGTTGTCGAACAGGAGTACGTTCCCATTGTCCTGGTAGGTGGGGTGGTGCTGGTGGGATATGCGGCCCGGTCCCCATTTCCAGGTGAACTCACCGCTGGCGCGATCCACAATCCCCACCGTGTCGATCTGCCGGAAGCTCACCAATAGATCGCCGGACGCAGTGAGGTTCAGCGCGTTCTGGTGCGTCCACTGGTGGCGGCCCTCCAGCGCGCAGATCACGTCCGTTTCGGGATCGAGCGCCTGCCAAGAGCGCCACTCGTCAACGACCTCGCCCGCAGGAGTGATCTCCTTGACAGTGTCGCCGAGCATCTTGCCGGTCTCGCCGGGCTCCCGGCGGCCACCGACGACGCGCACGGCGAGCTCCTCCGGCATCTCCTCAAACAAGAGAATCAGCGTATTGCCATTGGGGAGCCGCACGAAGTCATGGTGGAGCATGGGGTCGCGATAGGCCCAAACAATCGCTCCATCCCAGTCCATCTCGATCAGCGCGCTGCCCTCGATGCCCTCGTCCGTCGCGCGTCCGCTCGGCCGGGTGCGGAAGAGAATGTTGCCGTTGTCCAGAAGGAACCCGTAGCTGAGGCCCCCGTCCGAGTGCCATCGATGGCACACGCGGCCCTGCATGTCAATCAATCTCGCTTCGCGGCCCTCCGAGTTCGCGACGAGGGTGTACCCCTGCGATGCCCGTTCGGCATCGTGGTGGATCAGCCCAACCGGATGATGGATCGACCAGCCCATGTTTTTCCTCCTCAATACGTGATTACGCGATGCTCGCTATACGCGCTCAACCAGTTCACCGTCCTTTATGTCCAACAGCAGCCCAGACAGCTCCAGCCCCGCCTGCGCCGCGCGGACCCAGCGGTCGCCGACGTACTCAGGGCCGGCCATACGCTCGCGTGCCTCGGCGGGAGCATGCTCGGTGGCAATCTGCGTGCCGGGGGAGAGGGTGACCACGCAGATGTTGTGCTGCCGCTCCTCCTCCGCCACGAACTTGGTGAACGTGCGGATCGCATCCTTGGAAACGGCGTAGGCACACGATCCTGGTACGTCGGTGCTCCCGCCTCCCATGGTGTTTATGACGTGTCCAGAGCCTGCCGCTTCCATGTGCGGCAATGCGTACTTCGTGCAAAGAAACGTGCCGCGCAGGTTGGTGCCGATCACCCGGTCCCAAAACTTCGACTCCATGTCCCGCACCACGGGCCACCGGGGCAGACCCCACTGGAAATGCGTGACGACGGCGGCGTTGTTCACCAACACGTCGATCCGGCCGAAGCGGTCCATGGCCTGAGCCATGAGGGCCTGGACCTGCTCCTCCTCGCCCACGTCCGTGAGCACGGTCAGCACATCGGAGTCCTTCGCTCGCAGCTCGTCAGCGGTGGCTTCCAGGGGCGCGATGTCGGCCAACACGACGGATGCTCCCGCGTCTGCGAACGTGCCCGCCACGTATCGTCCGATGCCGCTTGCGCATCCAGTTATCACCACGACTTTGCCTTCCATCTTGCCATCCATGCTCAACACCTCTCGCCCGCAGCTACCCGATGACTCCGCCCCGCTGATGGTGTTCACGCCAGAGCGAGTGACGTCCCGCTTGCAGGCGCCTGCGGGCCGCTGAGCTTACACATCCACCGCCGGCACCTGGTGCGACAGGCGCACCTCGGCGCGCTTGGCACCCGACTCCTCAATCGCCAGTAGCAGCTCCAGCGTGGCCTTGCCCCATCGCCCATCCGCGGGGAGCGGCTTGCCATTCACGATCGCCTCGTAGTAGGTGTTGATGCGGCCATCGCGGCCGTCGACGCCGGGCTCGACCATGGGAATCTCGTAGCGGCGCTCGTCGTCGAACACCTCGAGTCCCGCTGGCGAGAGCTGGACGTCGGCATGATCGAAGCTGACCACCATGGGGCCGCCAAGGATCCAACCGCCTCCGGGGCCGGTGGGGCGAGGTTCGGCACTCATCTGGCGCTCGCCGCCATAGCGCTCGGCACGTGCCGCCTCCTCCTCCCAGTCTGCGGTCGGTGCGTTGCGCAGCTCTGCACGAGCTTGCGCATGCGTCTCCGCGGGCACTGTGCCAGGGCCGTGCACCAGCTCGCGCGAATCGAAGTGATCGTAGCCGCTGAAAACAGCGGTGGCCACGGCGCCTTCTTCGAAGTCGAGGTAGGCCGTATGACAGCCGGGCACGCGGCGGGCTGCGTCCCACGTGGCAGCAAGACCGCGAACGCTGCGCACCATGCCACGGCCTATGGTGCGCAGGATGTCGAACTGGTGCGGCCCCTGTCGCCAGAGGATGCCGCCGCCGAATGCGGGGGTGAGCTCCTCGCCCGTGCGGGGCCGATAGAGCCAGTCCGCATAGCGCCAGCTGTTGATCATGCGTAACGCCCCGAATTCTTTCGAGGCAGCCAGCTGGCTGAGTTTCAGGACGCGCGGCTCGAAGCTGTGCTTGACGTTCACGCCGAGCAGCACGCCGTTGTCGTCGGCGGTCTTGATCATCACGTCGGCCTCGTCCAGCGTGATGGTCATGGGCTTCTCGATCAACACGTGCTTCTTATTCTCCAGCGCGATGCGGGCGTGCTCGGAGTGCCATCGGTTGGGAGTTGCGATGTAGACAAGGTCGACGGAGGGGCTTTTACAGAGCAGCTCCATGGCGGCGTAGGTCTCTGTCTCCGGGTTGTCGGCCCGGAACCGACCGAGTATCTCCTCGTCGATGTCGGCCGCCGCCGCTATCCGGTAGCCCGGATTCTTCGCGAATTTAGGAATCATGGCGAGCGACGCCCCACCGAGGCCCACTACGCCAAGCCCGAGCACCGGCCCGCCATCGTTGCCACTGGTCACGATCTCACCTCGCTGTTGAGCTTCGCAGGCTGCGGACGCTAGCACAGGCGGCGAAGGCTGTCCAAGCGGCGCTCGAGGCCGCCGCCCTGCGCTCGCTGCTTGTTCGCCGGGGGCGATTGTGTTATCTGAACCAGGCGTGCCACAAGCGCGAACATGGACCCGTGAGGTGCGATCTTGGAGATACAAGCCGTCAACGAGAACGACGTCGAGCTCGTCGTGACCAGCCGTGGCAACTCGAAGTTCCTCGTGAGCAATAAGCCCTCCGAGGGGGGGAGTGTCATGATTCGGAACTGGGACGCAGAGACGAACATCCCCGTCCACAGCCATCCCTTCAACGAGATGTTTTACGTGCTGGAAGGCGAGATCGAGATCGGGGGGAACCGGTATGGCACGGGGACGTGCATCTACATCCCCAGGGACGTCGAGTACGGCCCCACGCTGGCTCCCAAGGGCGGCAGGGTACTGCGCTACGTCGAGACGCGCGAACCGGGCGGCGATACGAAGATGTACGTTGCGCCTTAGCCCTCCCCCGGGTTGAGCGCCTTAGGGCGCGTCGAGGTCGTCGGGCAGTCCGATGTTGCTGACCTCGAGCAGCTTCACGTAGTGGTTCCAGGCGAAGTTCTCCGCGCCCTCGACCGCACTCCATCCCGTGGCGGGTGGGGGTGTTCGCGCAGGGCGGTCGTACCGCGCGAGGTCTGCGCCGGATAGTTCTGTGGCCGTTCTTCCCGACAGCGCAAGCTCCCACATGATCTGGGCGAGTCGGTCGAACCTGATCGCCAGCGTCGTCGCCTGCTCCACCGACGTCGTGGCAACGGTGATGCCGTGGCCCTTCATCAGCACGACGTCGCGATCGCCCATGGACGCAAGCATGTCGGCCGCAAGCTTCTTGTTGGTGACGGTGGCCGCGTGCGGGTAGACCGGCACGCCCTTAAGCACGATGCTAAGCGAAGAAGGATCGTAGCCACCGAAGATCGGCTTAAACTCGAGGTCGGTGACGCCGGCCATGAGCGCGTAGTAGGGATGCGCATGCACCACCGCCTGCACGTCGGGGCGCGCGCGATAGATCTCACCGTGGATGGCCGTCTCGTTCGGCGATGCGTGGGCCGTCCCCACGCCTGGACCCTCGCCGTCGAAGTCGGTGCGGCGCACGTTGTGCAAGCCAGTGAACATGATGCCCTGCTCGTTGCCGCCACGGCACCTGATCCACATCTCGTCCTTGCCGGGAATCCTGGCGCTGACGTGCCCGGTGGACTCCCGCACGAGGCCCTGCATCCCGAGGATGCGGCTCGACGTGGCCACCTTGAATCTGAGGTCGTCTGCTCGATCAGCCATGCGCCTCTCTACTCTTTCGTGATCCCGACCACCGGCGATGCCATCACCATACGCCGCGCCTCGATCAGGGTGACTCGGCCGGCCGCCGGCGCTCCGCCATGCGATCCTCCTCCTCGGGGGGATGCACGTCCTTGAACATGACGTAGAGGCCGATCAGATACACGGTCTTCAGCAAGCCCGCAGCGAGGAACGGAGCGCTTGCCGACACGCTCTGCCACAGGATAGTGGAGATCGCAGGCGTGGCAGCGCTGGAGGCCGCCTGGCTCACGTTGGTAATGCTGGCCATGGCGACCCGCTCTTCGCGATTCACGATGGCCATGGTGTAGGCCTGGCGAGGCGGCGTGTCCATCTGCGAGAAGAACGCTCGGGCGAACCAGAAGAAGACCGCGAGCCCCAGGCTCGGTGCAAAGGGCACGGCGACGGTGAAGATCACGGCCGGGACGTGGGTGTACACGGCGGTGTTAAGCAGGCCGATGTGCTTGGCAATCCGAGCCGCTGCCCACAACGACATCATGTTCATCAACGTTGATCCAGCGAGGAGATAGCTCACCTCGGCCAGGTCCAGTCCGAACTTGGCCTTGAACCACAGGGCCACGAGGCTGAAAAACACGAATCGCGTCGCGGTGCTGTCCACGGAGAAGATGGCGGCCAGCGTGAAGATGGTGCGACGTGAGGGCAACGCGAACGGGTTCTGCCAGCGGATGCGGCCGGCGGTCCGATCGACTACCGGAGACAGCAGCCCGTACATCGCGGCGGAGGCCACCATGAAAGCGGTGTGGACGACGAACATGATCTTGAAACCGCCGAGCTCGCTCATGTCGAACATCACAGCGAAGAGCGCCGGAAGTGCCCCGGCCAAAGTTCCAAGGAAGCGTGCGGCTCGTTCCACGATGCCGCTCAGCGCGAACAGATCGGTGTGGTGCTCCGGACTCGTGGTATCGGGGATGCTCGCGGTTTCCAACGGTTGGATCGGCCCTCGCGGACCGCTTCCCGACACGGCCACGCTGCCCACGAAGAACGAGACGATCGCGAGCAGCAGGTAGTGGTCGGTGAGTGCGAATCCAAGACCGGCGAATCCCATCATCAGCGAGAAGCCGATGAGCAGGCGGCGGCGACCCAGCGACTCGCCGATGAAGACGATCAGGAACGCGAACACGGTGCTGCCCACCGAGCCCGCGGTGACCAGAAGGCCGATCTCGGGCAGGCTATAGCCGAGGCTGTCCAGATAGATGGCGAAAAAGACGGCGATGGAGGACTGCGCGAAGGTACGCAGGAACCGTGCCGCGAGCATCAGCCATGCGTCACGCGTTACCCACCTCAGACGGCCTGAGGATGTCCCAGGTGTAGCTATCCGGTCCTCCCTGCGTGCGCTAGTGCAACTATAATCCGTCCCGCGAGAGACCCCAGAGAGGATGCCTTGATGGCCAGCCCTGTTGTCACTTACGACCCTGCGGCCTCGTATGCGGTTCGTGAGCACGACGTGGAGTACCTGCGCATCGGCGGCAGAGGATACCTCGTCCGCGTCTACCAGCCCGAAGGAGCCGGCCCATTTCCGGCGTTGCTGGATATCCACGGCGGTGCCTGGAGTGGCAGCGACCGGCTGACCGACGGGGTCGTCGATCGCGCCCTGGCTGCAGCAGGGATGGTGGTGGCCTCGATTGACTTCCGCAGCGCGCCGGAGTTCCCGTATCCGGCGCAGGTGCAGGACGCGAACTACGCGGTTCGCTGGCTGAAGGCTAACGCCGAGGGGCTCGGCGCCGACGGCACGCACGTGGGTGGACTTGGGCGATCGAGCGGCGGGCATACCGTGTTCCTGAACGCTCTGCGGCCGCGCGACGAGCGCTATGCCGCGATTGAGGTTTCCGAGGCACAGGATGCCGACGCAGGCATCGCGTACGTCATCGCACTATGGCCGGTGCTGGATTCTTATACTCGTTACCTGATTGCCAAGGAGAACGGTGCATCGCACCTAATCGATGCCTCCGAAGGCTACTTCCTAACCGAGGCAGCAATGCAGGAAGGGAACCCGCAAGGGATGCTGGACCGAGGCGAACAGGGCCTGCTGCCGCCAGCGCAGATCCTGCACGGATCGGCCGACACGAATGTCCCGCTGCACCTCGTGGAGCGTTTCGCGGAGCAGTACCGGAGCGCCGGCGGTCAACTGGCGTTGGAGGTGTTCCCCGGCCAGCCCCACACGTTCGCCGCGGAAGCGAGCCCGCTAACTGATCAGGCGGTGGCTCTGATGCAGGGCTTCGTAGCGGCCCAGGTCGCGGCAAGCTACGCCGCGACCTGACGCTCGTTGCTATTCGGGGCGGAGGGCGCTGTGAAACGGCAGCAGCACCACGATCGAGGTGTAAACCCCTGGCTCCGACGTAATCATGAGGTCTCCGCCAATCGCCAGCGCCCTCTCCCGCATGCCGCTAAGGCCCGAAGAACCGTACGCCAGAGATGAATCGCTGGGGTCTCCATCTCTATGCCTTGCCCTGCGTCGACGACGGCCAGCCTCAGCCGTCGGTGAGGCGGAAGAAGTCGATGACGTTGCCCGCCACCATCTTGTAGCGCTCCTCCTCCGGCACGCCGGCGAAGTTGCGCTCGATGACGCTGAGCGAGTTGGGCCAGTCGGATTCCTGGTGCGGAAAATCGGATCCCCATACCAGGTTGTGCACGCCGAGGTGGTGCCGCAGCTCAACGCCCACCCGGTCGAATTGGAATCCCCACAGGAAGTGGTCGAGTATGTAAGCACTCGGGGGGCGGCTCAGCGGCTCGAAGCCCAGCAGTTCCTCGGTCCAAGCGATGTGGCGCTCGTAGCGCACGTCCGCAGTCTGCAGGAAGAACGGCACCCAACCGATCTGGTTCTCGGCCAACAGGATGCGTAGCTTGGGGAATCGGTCGAACAGGCCGGAGAGCACCATCTGCACGGCACCGAGGCCGCCGCTGCCCCGCGTGGGACTGAAGTGGGAGACCTGCTCAACGAGCCCCCTGGGAACGCCGTCCATCTCCTTGGGATACACGAACAACGGGCCCGCGCGCTCGCCGGTTCGGTCGACGTCCACGTGGATCGCAACGGGCATGTCCATGCTGAGCGCGGCGGCCCAGAACTCGTCGTCCTCGGGCGCTGGATGCCCGGTGCCGTTGGGAAAGCCAGTCAACAGCACGCCCTTCATGCCGAGCTCGGCGCTGTGCTCCATCTCGGCGATCGCGTCCTTCACCGAGCACCACGGCAGCACACCCAGGCCGATAAGCCGGTGCGGGTCGACGGCGCAATACTCATCCGCGAGCCAGTCGTTGTAGCCGCGAACGATCGCCTTATAGGCCTCGTCGTCCTTGATGAGCCGCCAAAACTTCGGGCCAGAGACCTGGCCGGGGAACAGCACTTCGCCATCGATGCCGTCTTGTTCCTGCTCCCTCACGCGCTGCTCACCGGGACCGGTGCCGGCGGTGGCCTCGTAAGTTTGACCATAGGGCCGCCAAACGTCCCGACCCTTCCCGCCGTACAGGTCGGAATAGTTCTCTCTCGGTGGGAGGCCCTCGACCGTCCAGCCGTCGCCACCGTCGGGCATGGTCACGACCTTGGGTGCCACGGTCCGGTATTTCTCCGCCACGCGATGCACCCACCGGTTGGAATTGACCTCCAGGTGGGAGTCGCCCGAGATGTACCGGTACCGGTCTGCCATTTGTGTTGAACCTCATTCAGAGTTCGTCGGTCGCTCGCTCCAGCCTACCCTGGGTGGGCACCCGGCTCAACGCTAATCCGTCATCACTTCGATTCCGGCACCCGTCGGCGAGTAGACTTCCGGGGGCATGGTCGAGACGGCCCCCTCCTCTTTCAGCTTCGCCTCGAATTCGCGGCGAACATGGGGATCCTCCAGGTGATAGGGAATCGCATTGCCGCCGTCGGTGATGTCGGCATGCTGCCTGATCAGATCGCCCTCCTGGGCGAGGTCGTTCTCCTGGCTCGCGACCGACTCCGGGTTGCCGGGCATCGCACCCGTATAGTTGAAGACGCGGAAAGAGTCCTTGCCCACCGCGAAGTGCTGGTGGAACCAGTTGGATGGTCCAGGCGCAGCGCTGATCAGCCCACCGGGTACGTAGTCCTGCATCTTCACCAGATCGCCCTTGCCGTCCTGCCACGGGGTTAACCCGCCCTCGCCGCGCGGCCAGGTGATGGAGTAGCCCTTACCGCGAACGCATACGAGCACCGCACCCGACCCGTGGGCGTGGGCCTTGGCGTATCGGCCACTTGGGTATTCGGCGATCCACCCCTGCAGCATGGTGTTGCCCACCATGTTGGGAGCGACCCATCGGAATCCGGGACCGCGATTGTTGTCGAGAGGGAGGTAGGAATCGGCGATGTCGGGAATCATGTTGGAGGTGACCATGGCTCGTCCGCGGACCGGCTGCGGCTCCAGCTCGTCATCGGGGCGCCAGTAGGTTTCGAGGTCGCCGCCGAGCCGGTCGTTGAAGTTGAAGTCGCTATCGAAGACGAAATGCCGGTTCTGGAACATGTTGATCGACCGAGGTGCGGTGTTCACCGCGAGCAGCAGGGCTGGGCTCGACGTGGCGTTGATAATCCGAAAGTTGGCGTTGAGCGGGATGGCGAAGAGACTCCACTGCTGCCACTCGAACGCGCTCATGGCCGTGTCCCCGTTGCGCCAAACCTCCACGGTGCCGCGCCCATCGAGGACGATGTAGCGCTCCTCGTACATGTGTCGTTGCGGATGCAGCGCGCCTCGCGGCGGCACCTCAACGACGAACATGCCCGTCTGATTGTTGGTGCCTATGACCTGGATGTAAGTGCCTTTGCCGCCCACCCGCGGCCAGTCGACCCGCGGCAGGTCGCGGGTGTCGCGAACGCCGACGCCCACGTACACCGGCAGGCCCTCTTCCTTCTGAAATTGCTCCCATGCCGTGGCCAAGCGGCGCGTGTAGCTGGAGCTTCCACCCTCGCCCTCCTTGTGCCAGCCCGCTCGTCCATCCCCGGTCGGCTCAACGTACCGCGGTTCTGTCATGCGTTCCCCCTGCTCTCGTTCTCGCTAGCCAAGGCTCTCGATGAATCTACTGTCAATCAGCTCGCCCAGCCAGCTTCAGATCCCACATGGATAGCGGGTCGGCCGCAGCCGCAGCAGGATACTCTGCCGAACAGACCGGTCGCGAGCAGGGGCAGGGTGCGGAGCACACCGGGGCGCAGTGGCGAGCCCGTAACTCCAACTCCACCCAGAGATTGAGGTCTCGCGCATCTGGGGGCCCACCGAGCCGAGCAGGCCACTGTCGGCAAGCAGGTGGAACTGCAGGTACACGAGCGCACCCCGAGGGCGCGCGCACGCCGCTCGAAGTTGGGGGTGACTCGGTCACTACGCCGAGCTCTTACCGCCCGTCAGAGCCGCTGACCATGAGCGGCAAGAGCTCTTCTCGCCAGTCGGCTTCCGCTGGGAGAACGGAGTCTGCGCCGCGCAGGTCGTAGTAGACCGCGGATACCCCTGGGGGGTCTCCTCCATCAGCGACCGTCTGTACCGCCTCGTCAAGCAGCTTCCGCGCGAAGATGATGGCTCGATCGGCAGGCCCCAGATGCTCTCTCCGGCGGTCGACGATCGGCCCCATTAGCTCCTGCACCGCACGGTCTTGAGTGTTGACGCCGTGTATGCCGGTGAACGTCTCCGTCTTCTGCACGGCGCGGTCGATCTGCCAATCGTTCGAGCGGTTGCGGCGCGCCCGGAAGCCGTCGCTGACGTCGATGTCCGTGGTGAAGCTGTTACCAGAGGTCTGCGGGTCCAGCTCCTCGTCGCCCAGCTCACCCTCGAAGCAGTAATACCAGTTCCACACCATGGTGTGCTCGTCGTCGATGGGCACCCAGTGGTGGCCGTGGGACTCCGTGTTCTTGCTCTCGGCGCCTGGCAAGCCGTCGGTCCCAGGGCGGATCTGGGTCCAGGGCATGACGAAGTGATAACCCCTGGCGTACTGTCGGTCTGCTCCCAGCTTGCGTATGCCGAAGTAGCGATAGCCGTAGTCAGTAGTGTCCAGCTCGAGCACCGGCGCACCACCCTGCACGAACGGCCCAGAGGCGGTGAGTCCGGGCTGGTTCGGGTTCGACTTAAGCGCACGATGCATGATGGGGGCATGCGAGGTGTCTATCCCGCCCTCTAGGGCCTGTAGCCAGTTGCAATCCTCGACCACCTTCGTCAGCCCGCGCTGGCGATCGGTGGCACGGGTCCAATCGAAATTCGGCGGCGGCGGCTGACGATCCGTCGGGCCCATGTAGATCCAGACCGCACCGCCCAGCTCCACGGCCGGATACGAGACGGCCCTTACCTTCGAAGCGAACTGCTGTGGCTCGTTCATCTGATCGACGCACTGGCCCGTAACGTCGAACTTCCAGCCGTGATACACACACCGCAGGCCGTTCTCCTCGTTGCGTCCGAGCCATAGGGACGTTGCGCGGTGCGGGCAGTACTCGTCAAGGATGCCCACGCGGCCATCGGTGGCACGAAAGGCCACAAGATCCTCGCCAAGCACCCGCAGCCGCACGGGCGCACCGTCGACTTCAAGCTCCCACGCCAAGAGCGCAGGAATCCAGTACCTCCGCATAGTTTCGCCCATGGGGGTACCGGGCCCGACTCGGGTCAGCAACTCGTTCTGCTCTTGGGTCAGCATCGATTGTCGGCTCCTCGGTGACTCGCTAGTCCCAGCGCGACTTCGGTTTCTTCTCGAGCTCGCCATCCACGTACATGTCCACCTTCCCCTGCGGGAAGCACAAGTAGTTGGCGACCTTCGCTGCCTCCGCCAGCGGGTACTTGTAGTACCAGGCCAGGTCCTCGACGGTCTCACCGCCCACCTCGACTGAGAAGTACGCAGCCTCTCCCTTGTACGGGCTCTTGGCCACCTTCTCACTGGCCCGCAGCACCTCAAGGCGCACGTCCCGCTTGGGAATGTAGTAGCGATGCGGCAACCCAGTCTCAATCATCAGCACGGGGCTGTCGGTCTCGGCGACGGTCTCACCGTTCACCTCCACGCGAACGTGCCGGGAGCTGTGCATGGAGTCCATGCGTTTGTAGGGATCCTTGGCGTGGACAAAGACCTCTTCGTCCTCTTCAAACCACGCGTCCATCTTGTCCCAGTAAAACGCCACGTAGTCCCCGAGGTCGACGCAATCTTCGAGCGGAACCGGGTAGTTCCACACCGCGTCCTCGGCCACTCGGTCCCCGACCTTGACGCTCCAGTACCGAGCGTCTCCCTTGACCGGTCAGAAGGTGGAGCGCTCCGTGGGCTCCATCAGATCGAACCGCACATCTTCCCGCGGGAAGTAGTAGACGGGCACGTGTCTCGACTCATGCTGAACCATCACCCGGCAGCTGTCGGCAACGGCCACACCGTTGAAGATGGCGCGCACGCGTTGGTACGCCAGCTCCATAGAGACCAGATGCTCCGGCTGCGTCTCGGACGCCTGTTTCCCATATCGGACATAGGTTTGCATCGCTTCTGCTCCACCCTGCCGTCTGCGTTGCTCCAAATCTACCACTCACCTTCTCGCGCGGCGACCCACCCGCCCGCGGCAGGAAGCGAGCCTGCGTCGCTTGGAAGCCTTATGGTGTGGCCATGACCTCGCCAGCCATGCCCCCATTCGACCGGCCCTCACTCGATCAGCTCGCCTCGGCGATTGAGGCCCAAGCTCCCGAGCTTGAGAGCGCTGTTTGGCCGCTGAGTGTGCTCGGAGAAGGGTATGCCTCGCTCGCCGTGGAGACGGCAGGAGGAGGAGTCGTGCGCATCCCCAAGCGGCCCGAGAGCGCCGCCGCCGCCGCGGTGGAGGCCCGATTGCTCGCGGCGATCGCACCGTCACTGCCGGTGGAGGCACCCCTGCCACGATGGCATGGCTCGCCGACGTACGCGACACCCTACGGGTTTTCTTTTTACGCCAAAGTGCCGGGGCACTCGCTCAATCTGCGGGCACTTAGCGCCGCCGCTAGCGGGCATCTGGCGGACCAGATCTCCGGCTTCCTCGCCGCGCTCCATGCCTTCCCGGTGGCACGCGCACGGGCGCTCGGCGTCGACGACGACTGGCGCGGCCACTACGTTCGCTTCCACGAGGCCGTGATGCCGGGATTGCGCCGTCACTTGGACTCCAGGGAGTATCGAGCCGTGGACGCCTGGTGGAGCGGGTTTCTGGCGAACCCGGCGAACTGGGCGTTCACGCCCGCGATCGTGCACGGCGACATCGAGCCGGAGCACCTGCTCGTCGACAATCTTGGGACGCTAACCGGCGTGATCGATTTCGGAGAGGTGTGCATCGGCGACCCCGCAGTCGACCTAGGAGGCCTGATCGCGTACGTCGATCCGAATTTCGCGCGAGCCGTACATGCTGCGTACTCACGTCGGCAAGAGGCGCCGGATGGCGACCTGCTGCGACGCGCGGGTGCGCTTGCGGGCGCGGCATCTTTCTTCTGGGTCAACGCGGCGCTGCATCTCGGCGACCCCAACCTACCAACGATCGAGCAGGCGCTGGCCGAATTGCGGGCCGGTGCGATCCTCAGCCGAGGCTAGCCGCCGTTCTTGGCCTGGATGGCAGCGAGCACGCGCTCCGCAGTGACCGGCAGCTCGAACATCGGCGCGCCTATGGCGTCTGCCACCGCGTTCGCAATGGCGCCGCCGGTTGGTATCGTGGGTATCTCGCCGATCGACTTGGCGGCGAACGGGCCCTCGCCTGGAATCGGTACATTGACCGTGATCAGCTCGGGCAGATCCTGGATCGTAGGCATACGGTAGTCGTTGAAATTTGGCGTGGTAATCCGGCCGCCGTCCAGGAGGAGTTCCTCCATAAGCGCGTGGCCGATCCCCTGCACCACCGACCCGTCAATCTGGCCTTGGTGTCCCAGCGTGTTGATGATGGTTCCCACGTCCTGCGCGGTCACGAGCCGCAGCAGCGTGACCGCGCCGCTCTCGCCGTCGACCTCGACCTCCGCGATCTGAGCGCAAACGCCTTGGTCCGGCGAGCGCGGCGCACGGAGTGTGATCTGGGCATGAGCGAGCGGATCGCCCTCGCGCACCAGCTCCGCGGCAAAGTCCTCCAGCGAGATGAACTGACCGCCATCGCCATGCCAGCCGCCCGGCTCGCCGATCGTCGCGTACTCGGCACTCCTGGCGCCCATGGCACGCGCTGCCATCGGAGCGAGCTGCTCCTTCACCCGTGCTGCGGCCGTAAGCACGGCAGTTCCGGCGGTGTTGGTCATGCGGCTGCCACCCGATTCAACGTCGATAGGCAGTGCATCGGTGTTGCCCCTGACGAGCCGTACCCGATCGAACGGTATGCCGAAGGCCTCCGCGGTGACAGCGGCGACGATGGTAAGTCCGCCCTGGCCGTTGTCCGGCATGGACGTGAGCGCAGTGACGGTGCCGTCGGGGTTCACCGTGAGTGCCGACGAACCCTCGCCGGCACCCTGGTTGCGATCGATGAGGCTGATGCCGCGTCCGCGCAGCACATTGTTCGTGGTGCCCGAAGTGGCCGCGCTTGAGGAGACGGACCACGCATCCCACCCGAACGCATCGGCCGCCGCTTGCAAGATGCGGGGCGCGATGTGCTCCACGCCGCTCGGCGCCTGGGGAGGCAGATTGCGGCGGCGGAACTCGATCGGGTCCATCCCTATCTCGCGGGCGACCAGACTCATCTGCGACTCGACGGTGAACAACACCTGTGGCGACCCGGGTGCGCGCATGTACCCACAGGGCACCTGATTGGTGTAGACGCCGAACGCCTCGATGTGCAGGTTGGGTATGTCGTAGAAATTTCCGGCCCTGCCCGCACCGCCAAGCAGACCGTTGCCCGAGGTGTTCAGCCCAGTGTAGGCACCGCGATTGATCACCACCTTCGCATCGTGAGCAACGATCTTGCCGTCGCGCGTGACGCCAGTGCGCATGCTGACGCTGATGGCATGCTTGGGCGCCGCCGCGGTGAGGTCCTCCACCGCGGTGTTCACGAACCTGACGGGGCGGCCCAGCCTCTTCGCCAGATAGTAAGCAGCAGGTATGTCGCCGACGCCGCTCTTCCCGCCGAAGTCTGCCCCGATGGTAACGGCGTGCACCACGACGTCAGACTCAGGGCGCTCGAACAGGCGGGCCAGCTCAGCCCGCAGGGTGTAGGGAACCTTGTTGGAGGCCCACACCTCGACGCGCTCGCCTTGCCGGCCTGCCGGCTCGGCGACGCGGACCACGCAGGCCGTCGGCTCCAGGTAGCCCTGGTGCGCGAGCGGCGTCTTGAATGTGTTCTCAACGATCACGTCAGCCAATGCGAAACCTTCCGAAAGGTCGCCTCGATCCCACACGCCATAGCCGCACACGTTGGGCATGCCGTCTGGAACCTCCTCGGGGAACCCGATGTACTCCCGCCGGGCCGGGTGCAGAACCGGGGCGCCAGGCTTCATCGCCTCCAGGGGGTCGAACACGGGCGACAGCAGCTCGTACTCCACGTCCACCAGCAGCGCCGCTGCCTCCGCCGCTTCCCGGCTCTCGGCGGCCACCGCCGCCACGCGGTCGCCCACGAAGCGAACGCGATCGCCACACAGCAACGGCACATCCTTGATGTTGCGGCCCGACGGTATGTTCACCAGGTCAGCGGCCGTGATCACGGCGAGCACGCCGGGCAGGGCCAGCGTGTGGGAGACGTCGATGGACACGATGCGGGCGTGGGCGTGTGGGCTGCGAACGTTCTTCCCCCACACCATGCCCGGCAGATCGATGTCGGCGGTGTAGCTGGCACTGCCGCTCACCTTACCGAAGCCCTCGACGCGGCGAATCGGCTTGTTGACAACGCTGTAGCTAGGAGCTGGTGTGGATGCCATGGTTACCTCCGAAGGGCTTCGCGCCGGTGGTTGCCGGCCAAGTCCGCTATTCTAGCGTCGCCCTGACACGAAGTGAGATTACCCATCAACATCGACGTCCACGCCCACTATCTGCCGCCTGAATGCTCTGACCTGCGGTCGGGTCCCGGCTCGTGCGCGTGAGCTACCGCGTGCGACAGTATGTCCGACACGGGCGCTCGCATTCCGGGCGTGGGCATGCGGTCTATCGACGTGCAGCTTTTGTCGGTGGCACCGGGGCTCGCGCACCCCGCAGCTGAGACGTGGGCGCGCTGGTGCAAACGTGCGGACACGGCGGGTCATACCGGGCAGCGACTACCCGGAGGGCATCGGTAGCTTCACTCCGGCAGAGCCGGTCGCTGCAATCCCCGGACTTACGGGGAGCAGCGCGAGGCGATCTTCAGTAGGAACGTTCCACTTGTGTTCGGGCTCGGCGGCTTAATCCAGGGTTAGGCTCGGCTGGCCCGCACCGCCGCATACACCTTCTCCGCCGTGACCGGCAGATCGGCCACGCGGGCGCCGACCGCGTCCTGCACCGCGTTCGCGATGGCGGCGGCAATGGGTACGTTGGGCAGCTCGCCTATCGCCTTGCCGTGGTAGGGCACCGGACCCGCCTCGTCCTCCAGAAGAATCGTCTCAAGTCGCGGGATGTCGGCGATGTTGGGCATCTTCCAACCGGTCATGTCCAGGGTGGACACCACGCCGTCGATGACGGGCGTTTCCTCGCAGACAGCGAAACCCATGCCCTGGATCGCGCCGCCGTTAATCTGTCCCTGGTGACCGAGCGGGTTGAGCACGATGCCCACGTCGTGAACTGTCACGAGCCGTTGAACCTTCACGTGGCCAGTCTCCGCGTCGACCTGAACCTCGGCTACCTGCGCGCAGAACGACGTGACGGTTCGCTCTTCTGGCGGCTCGTAGACTTCGGTGTAGGAGAGCGGTCCGTCGCTGCCGCTCGCGAGTGCCGCGGCCTCCGCAAACGTGAGGATCTGCTCGCGCGGACCGATGAAAGCGCCGTTGCGGTGCTGAACGTCATCGGGCGCGCAGGCCCATCGCGCCGTGGCGGCATCCGTCAGCAAGGCTAGCAACCCCAACGCCGCACCCTCGGCGGCGTGACCCGCAGAGTTCGTCGTCTTGCTGCCGCCCACGCCGGAATCGAACAGCTCGCTGTCGGTGTCGGCCGCGTCCACGCGCACCTGGCCGCTCGGGACTCCCAGCACCTCGGCCACGATCTGCTGGAGCACTGTATAGGCGCCCTGCCCGCAGTTTGCGATGGATACCTGGAGCAGCGCCGAACCGGCGGGATCCACGGTGATCGCGGCGCTGGATTTGCCCGCGCCGGGAGGTCGCTCGTACATCGCGACACCGCGCCCAAAGCCCACGGGCTTTGGCTTGTCCCAGCCAACCGCAGCCAGTGCGGTGCGCAGCGTCTCCTCGGCGCGCACGCCGTTCCAGAGCACGCCGAGCGGCGTAGGGTCGCCCTGGCCGATGACGTTCCTCAGCCTGAGCTCAGCGGGGTCGATGCCGAGCTCCCTGGCGATAATGTCGAGCTGCGATTCCACCGCGAACACGATCTGCGGACCGCCTGGCGTCCGGGCCTGTGTGCACGACACCTGATTGGTATACACGCAGTACTCCTCGACGCGGACAGCGCCCATGCGATAGCAGCTCGCCGCCTGCCGAGCGCCGAGCACCGTTACCTGTGGGTTCGCCTTGAACGCGGCGTACGCGCCGCCCGCCATGGCGATTCGCACGTCCATGGCGCACAGCGTGCCGTCGTTGGTGACGCCAGTGCGCAGCGTGATTGTGGCTGGATGGCGCCGTGGGCCCACCATGAGCTCCTCGGCGTAGGTATGCACCAATTTCACGGGACGCCTGGTGCGGTCCGAGATTAGGTAGCAAATCGGCACGTCGAGGAGCGCCGCTTTGGCCCCGAAATCGCCGCCGACCGCCATCACGTGGATCTTCACGCGGCCCGCCGGCGCCCCCACCTGCTTCACGAGCATGTCGCGCACGGTGTAGGGCACCTTGTTCGAGGACCAGACCTCAATGTCGCCGTCGGGGTGCACCCAAACGGTGCAGGCGTTGGCTTCCATGTAGCCGTGAGGCACCAGCGGCGTGGTGAACGTATGCTCGAAGACCCGGTCGGCCTTCGCGAAGGCCGGATCGAGCTCGCCATGCTCCCACAGCATATAAGACTGCACGTTGGGCTCGTACACCGAACGAGCGGGAGCACCCTTGTACGACCCCGGATCGTCGTGGATCACGGGCGCGTCCGCCCTGAGGGCGGCGGACGCGTCGAACACCGCGGGTAGCTCCTCATACTGCACGTCGACGAGCGAGAGCGCAGCCTCCGCGATCGCCGCGCTCTCAGCCGCGACGGCGGCAACGGGCTCCCCGGCGAACCGGACCTTGCCCGCAGCGAGCACCGGCATATCGAGCATCCGGCTGCCGATGAGCACGTCCGGCGCATCCTCGCCGCTCAGCACCACCGCCACGCCCGGCATGGAGGCCGCCTTGGACGTGTCGATGGAGAGTATCCTGGCATGCGCATGGGGACTGCGCAGCAGCTTCACCCACAGCGTATCTGGGAGGGTGACGTCGCCGGCATAGGCGGTTCGCCCCGTGACCTTCTCCGGCCCTTCCACCGCCCCGGCAGGCTTGCCGACCGCAACGTAAGCCATGGAGCACTCCTTCCACCCGCGGGTAGCCCGCGATGCCGGATTCTACCCAGCGGAACCCTCCGGGCCAAGCCCAGTACCGCGCCGCGCGCCTGAGAATGGCCGCGTTGACACGGTGAAGCGATTCATTAGACTACCGGCCAAGCCGCATCGGGAGATTGCACGAGGGAGGCCGCATGCTCAGCAGAGAGGAGAACGATCTTCTCACGCAGACCGGGCCCGGCACGCCGGGGGGTGAGCTGCTCCGCCGCTACTGGCAGCCGGTCGCGCTGGCCGAGGAGCTCCCCGAGGGCGGCGCTCCCATCCCCATCCGCCTGCTCAGCGAGGACCTAACGCTCTTCCGCGACGAGCATGGCCGCATAGGACTGCTCGGTCTCCACTGTCCGCATCGCGGGGCCGACCTGAGCTACGCGCGCATTGAGGACGGAGGCCTTCGCTGTCTCTACCATGGTTGGTTGTTCGATGTAGATGGGAGGTGCCTGGAACAGCCCGGCGAGCCGGCGGGCAGCACGTACTACCAGAAGATCCAGCACACCTCCTACCACACGCGAGAGAAGGCAGGCTTAATCTTCGCTTACCTCGGCCCCGGCGAGCCCCCACTGCTCCCCGCGTATGAGCCGCTGGAGGTGCCCGACGAGCATCGCTGGGTGGCAAAATACTTCCACGGCTGCAACCACCTCCAGGGCAACGAGGGCAACCTTGACCCCGCGCACCCTGCGTTCATCCACGGATTCCTTCCCGGCAATACGCGGGAGCACGCCAGAGAGGGGATAGGCTTCAGCGCCGAGGAGCGGCTGAACGGGATCCCGGTCGAATGCGCGACCGAGGAGACAGACTTCGGCGCGCGCTTCTGGGAGCTGCGGCGCACGCTGAACCCCGACGAGCGGGTAGTGGGCATCAGCAACTTCGTGCTGCCGAACCTATGCGCGGTACGCGGCGGACCATCACCCCTAGGCGACGGCTATCTAATCTACTGGCACGTGCCCGTCGACGACTATCACCACTGGCGATTCGCGATCGCGTTCAAGCGCTCCGGCCCGCTCAACCACGAGCTCGCCAAGCGGCGCACGTCGATGCTCGACGTCGACTATCGCTTCGAACAACAGCCCTCAAATCGCTACCTGCAGGACCGAGAGGAGATGAAGACCAGCACGTTCGCGGGGTTCGGCACCGTCTTCGTCACCGGCGACCACTGGGCGATCGAGACGGCCGGAGCCATACAGGACCGCACCCAGGAGCATCTCGGCGCCTCGGACATTGAGGTGGCCGCATCCCGCCGCGTGTTGTTGCGGGTGATGCGCGAGCTGCAGGAGGGCATCGAGCCACCGCATGTGATCCGATCGGCAGCAGCCAACAACCTCAGCCACCTGACGCAAGAAGAAAATCCTGTGCCGGTCTCTCTCAGCCTCGACGAGTATCGTAAGCAACGCGCCCTACCTGAGCGCTCTCCGTCGCTGCCGGCCTAACGAACGTGGCGCCAACGAAGCTTCGCATCGGTGTGATCGGCGTCGGCACGCGCGGCAGGCAGCACCTCACCACGATCAGCGAGCTGCCGGACCACTTCCAGCTCGTGGCGGTGTGCGATCTTGCCGCGCCCGCGGCTGAGGCGGCTGCGGCACAGGCGGGCGTCCCCGGGTACACGAGCGTCCACAATTTCCTCGCCAACGTCGGCCTGGACGTCGTGCTCATCGCGACGCAGGCGGAGACGCACCACCTCGTCGCGGAGGCGGTCGCCGAGCATGGCTTGCCCATGCTGATCGAAACGCCACTGGGCACGACGCGCGCGATGATGGACTACACCGCCAACGTGGTGGCCAGGGCAGGCGTGGAGGCCGAGGTTGGCGAGAACATGTGGCGCAGGCCTACGGAGCGCCTGAACCAGCGCGCGATCGAGGCAGGGTTGATCGGCGACGTGGTCCGCGTATCCAGCTACTACGAGTCGGCAGGCCAGGATAGTTGCTACCACTCGATGAGCTTACTGCGCGTGTACGCGGGGGCCGACGTCGGCGAGGTTCGCGCCCACAGCCGCATCAGCAGCCTCAAACCGTCTGTCAGCGAAACGTGGACGCAGGCTCAGCTCTACTACACCAACGGCGTGATGGGAACCTGCACGTTCGTCACCGGGTGGATCGGCCCTCTGCGCCGCGGGCACCCGCGGTTCATGAGCGTCGAGGGTACCAATGGATTCGTGGTCACCGGCGACGGAGAGCTGAACATGCTGCGGCGAGTCGAGGATGGCAAGCCGCTCAGCTACCCCAAGCTAATCGAGGCCGGTCCAGTGATGCCGTTGCGCTACTACTACGAGACCGATCCCCCGATCGAATACGCCAACCACTACGGCAACAGGGTGCTGTCGGACAGCGGGAGCACCGGATCGGCGTCCGACGGGTTCGCCAGGGCGGATGAGTTGCTCAGCATCCACCGCGTCGTGACCGAAGGGGCGCAGCCCGATTACACAATCGCTACGGCCCGCCGCGACCAAGAGCTCAGCATCGCTATCCACGAATCGGCTCGGCTCGATCGCACGCTGCGGCCCGAGCAGATGCCCGGCGAGACGGAATGGGAGCGCCAGCAGCACGAGGCATTCCGCAAGGAGTGGAGGGCCGACCCATTCAAGAATGCTGGCGCGCTGCTGCGCTAGGCGCCTTCCACCCGATATAGATACAGCGATTCCAGCGCGGGGCGATCCGTCGACAAGAAGAGATGCGCAGGCTCCGTCGCCGACGTATTGCGGTGCTCATGCCACTCCCACGGCGGCGCGAAGAAGCAGTCGCGCTCACCCCACGGGAGCTCCATGGTATCCGCGCCACGCCCGACCGTTGTGACGCCGCCACTGCCACAGCCAAGGCAGCAACTCCGGACGCTGTTGCCTCGGCTGCGAGTGGCCGGCCAGCGAGTTCTCGCCCATCCGCGCGTGAAGGGCATCGAGCCTATCGTTGGTTCCCGCTTCGATCGTGCTCATCGCCCAAGCTCCTTGTCACGGGACCGCTTTCACGCGCGCCTCGGCCGGCGTATCTACGCCGGCAGCTTGCTCTTGAACTCCGTGCGCCACGGGAAGAACCGGCGCATGTCCGGGGTGGCCCCGTGCTTGGCGCATTCTTCTTCGAATAGATCGAGGATCGCAGGGGCCTCGTCCTCGTACTCCACCTGGATGCCGCCCTCCTTCAGGCTCTTGTCCGCCAGCGCACCGCGGACCATTGGCGCGCCCATGCCGTTGCGGCCCGGAGTCAGCGCGAGATAGCGCGCGCGGCGGGAGCCGGAGTTGAAGTGCTGGTGGTAAGTGAAGTCGCTGTGCACGATCACTAACGAGCCGACCTTCCAGTCAGCCTTGCGCATGTCGGAGCGATCCTCCTTCGTCCACAGCAGCGAGTAACCCGCATCGCCGCTCAACAGCACGAGGTTGGCTCCAGGGCCGTGGCGGTGCGCCTTCTTGTACGTGCCCACCGGGAACTCGGAGATATGCGCCTTCGACGAATTGCCCGCCATCTCGAACATGGAGTTGATTCCGCCCGCGCCTCGCGCGCTCCAGTCGTACAGGGGCATGTCAGGCGCGTTCGGCATGAAGTTGGACGCCCAGATGCGGCCGTTGTACAGCTTGCCGTTGCCGCTGAAGAAATCGCCCTCGCCGGCATAGCGACCCTTGAACGCATGGTTGCTGTTGAACACGAAGTCGTTGTCGTCGTAGAGGCGCATGACAGGCGGCGCGGTAGTCACCGCCAGATAGCGCGCCGGCTCCGAACCGCTGCCGTTGAAGTGTTCGTACCAGCAGTTCAGCGGGATGGAAAAGAGGCTGCCCTTCTTCCACTCGAACGTCCGCTTCTCTCCACCGATCGGCCAGAGGGTGGTCGCACCGCGGCCTGCGACCACGTAAACGTACTCCTCGTACATGTGGTGCTCGGGCTCCGAGCGGCCTCCCGGATTGATCTCAATCAGCTGTGAGTCGTTGGTGAGCACGTCGTAGGGGATGTTGATGACGGCGCCCTTGCCACCCTTGCGCTCCCATGGCCCCAGCTCGACCTCGGCCAGGTCGTCGAAGGCGAAGTCGACGATCACCTTCACGCCTTCGCTCTTCAGCCATTCCTGATACGTATCCACCAGCTTGAAGTCTTCGAGTCCGTCGGTCGGCTCCTTGGCTCGAACGATATCGGCATCGGCATCCGTTGTCATGGCGTTCCTCCTTCGCTTGTCTCGGCTTCGCTTGCCGCCCTGTCTGGCGCCTGTCGCCGAACATACACCATTCCGCAGGCCGCCATCGCGGCGAGGCTAATCAGGCAGGAAATCGAGCAAGGCTGCGTTGAACTCGTCGGGCGCCTCGGTCGGCACGAAGTGGCCACAGTCGAGGACGACCATCTTCGACCCCGGTATCCCCTGATGGGTCATCTCGCCCATCTCCAGCGCGTTGATCTGGTCGTTCTTACCCCAGACCACCAGCGTTGGCACCGGGATGTGCGAGAAGCGGCGTACAGTGTTGTAACGGCTGCGCGTCTCCATATTGTTCATGTGGTTGAGCACGCGCTGATATGCCGCGAGACGCTCTGGGTTGCCGGTGAGCGCCGCCTTGTAGTCCGCAAGCGCTTCGAGGTCGAGCGCGCCATGCTTCACCGTGGCCTGGGATTGCTCGAGTAGCTGCTCACGCGACGGCGGCTTGAACTCCACCATGCTTTTCAGCTGGCGAGGCATGGCGCCGCCACTGGCCACGAGCACCAGCTTGTTCAGCCGGCTGGGGCTCTCGTAGCCGAACAACGACGCGAGCCATCCCCCCATGGAATGGCCGACCAGATTCGTCTTCGGCAGCCCGAGGGCGTCCTGAAACTCGCGGAGGAAATCCACGAGGTAGGCGAACGAATACTCTTGCTGAAGATAACCGTCGCCCTTCCCCCACGCCAGGGCGTCGACCGCAATCACGCGCAGCTTCGACGATAGAGGGCCTATGTTCAGGAGCCAGTTGTGCGCTCCCTCCGCATACCCCACGCCGTGCAGGAGGATCGTCGGATAGCCGTCGCCGGCTTCGACATACCGCGTCGTGCCGTGGCTCATCTCGACGAATTTCTCTTCCGCGTTGGGGATTTCGACGCCACCGATCATGAGACTCATTGCTCTTCTCCTTCTGTTGCAGGCCCCAGGCCGAAGATCGACCAACCGGGCCGAATCTGAAAATCACCGCGATGGGAGACGAAACCGGAACCGGGCTCGTTCGATCGCGCTTGGTTGATCGCCCAAACCGAAAGCGCTTGAACCTTCTCCATACCCGCAATCTGTTCCATACTGAAAAACCCGGCATCCATGGTCTCATGGCCGTCGGCTTGCGGCTCGCCTGAGATGGCGTCAAGCCGGAAGACGACGTATAGATTGGCTGGCCGCTCGGGGTTGGTCCCCGCGGCGTGCCGGAACCCGACGACGTCGGTCACCCGCGCGGTGATCCCTGCCTCCTCGAGCACCTCTCGTTCAGCAGCGGCATCAATCGTTTCGTCGACCTCCACGTAGCCACCGGGTATCTGCCACGATCCCCTGCCGGGCTCGATGCCACGTTGAATCAAGAGCGCTTTGCCGTCGCGGAACACGACCCCACCACACCCGATTGAGGAGTCCCCGAAGTGGAAGTACCCGCAGCCCTCGGTGGAACAGGCGGGCCGCTCACGCCCGCCTTCCATCCGTGTTCCGAGAACGGAGCCGCACTGGGGACAATACGTCGGTATGGCCATCAGACCGGAAGCGCCGGCTCAGCGCCGGTGTCGGGCAAGTCCACCGCGAACGCGTTGATGAGGAATGCGTTCTGCACGTACTGGCCGAGAACGGCGGTGATCTCCACAAGGTGACGCGTGCCGAACTGGGTCAGCGCCGCCTGATAGGCCTCATCGCTCACCCGGTGCGACGAGAAGAGCTCGTTGGCGTACTCCATCAACGCCGCCTCGTCAGCCTTCATCTCGGGCAGTGGCTTGCGGTCGCGCAGCGCATCGATCAGGGAGTCGCTGACCCCAGCCTTGCGCGCGGGGCCGACGTGGGCATTCCACACGTAGGCGCAATCCATCGCCCGCGCGGTCGTCAGGACCGTAAGCTCAAGGATGTGTGGTGGGACGGAGGTCTCGAAGCGCAGGTAGCGGTTCGCGGGAGCGCGCTTGCGTGCGAGCTCGGGGCTGTGGATCGTCACCGAGCCAGGTCCCCCTGGCTGAGTACCGCCGTTGGATGCCATCACCTCGTCGAACGCCTCTTGCTGCTCCTCCGGCATGGTCTCTCTCGTGGCCTCGGGCAATCTCGCCATCGCGCACCTCCTCAGGTCGCCCCGATGGTATCGTCTTGAGGAACCGAGCGAAAGGAACCAGCCATGGACACCACCCGCTACAACCATTTGACGCCGGAAGAGGCATTCGTGATCGAGCAGAAGGGAACCGAACGTCCGTTCACGGGTGAGTACGACGAGTTCTACGAGCCAGGCGTGTACGTCTGCCGTCGATGCAACGCGGAGCTCTACCGCTCCGAGGACAAGTTCGATGCCCACTGCGGCTGGCCCGCATTCGACTTGGAGATCGAGGGAGCCGTGCGACGGCTACCCGACCCCGACGGGATGCGCATCGAGATCGAGTGCGCCAGCTGCGAGGGACACTTGGGGCACGTCTTCCTAGGCGAGCGGCTGACGCCCACGAACACGCGGCACTGCGTGAACTCGCTGTCCATGCTTTTCGTGCCGGCCGGGGCCGCCTAGCGCATCGGTCACCGAACGGCGGGCCCCGATGTCGCGGCGCAGCGCGGCCTCCTCGCCACCGCCACGAGGACCGCCGCCACCAGCGACAGCCCAGCGGAGGTCGAGAAGATGAGCTGGTAGCTGCCCGTCGCGTCGAACGTCATCGCCGTCACCAGCGGTCCCAAGGCGTTGCTGAGCATATGGATAGGCGATGCCAGGCCCCGGATGCCTCCGATCGATCCACGTCCGAAGTAATCCGCCCAAATCACCTGCATGACGGTGATCATTATGCCGGTGGACACGCCATAGATGATCCCGAACGCATACGCGATCAGCGCGTTGTCGGCCACCAGGAACAACCCGATGCTTGCCGATAGCAGCACGTAGCTGAGCGCCATCAGGTACTGCACCGGCACCCGCTCGCCCACGAACCCAGCTGCAACAGAGACGGGCATGCCCACCAGTGGAGCCAGCGAGAGGGACACGATCGCCACACCTCCGGGCAGGCCGTTGTCCGAAAGGTACGAGAACCAGTGGAAGTTGACCCCGGTCGTGACGAAGCTCTGGATCGTGAGCGCGGCCATGATCAGGTAAAAGGCGGGAACCCGGAGCGCCGCGGCTCGTGTGAACGACACCTCGGCGGCGGTCAGCGGTGATGCGGAGCCCGGCGTGGGGATGCTGCGCAGGTCGGGCCGAACCCCGTCCGGGAGCCAGCCATCGTCCTCGGGCGCTCGCTTCAGGAACAGGAGCGTGGGCACGAGGGCGGTGACCCAGACGGTCACGCCCATGCTCACCGCGGCCTGGCGCCACGTGCCAAACGTCAGGATACGCTCGATCATGATGGGGAACGCGATCTGCCCCACCCGCTGCCCCAGGCCCGCCAGCCCGATGGCGCGCCCGCGCTTGCGGACGAACCACTTCGGGAGCACGACGCCCGTGATCATGAAGAAGGTGGACGCGATGATGGTGCGGCCGAGTATCTGTAGCGCGTTGTGCTGCCAGAGCTCCTGCATGGCCCCCATGAGCACGAAGATCGCCCCCATGGTGATCACTGCCGCGACCATCACGCCGCGGGCACCGTGGCGGTCCATGACGGGCCCGACGACCAACGCCAGTACTCCGCCGGCGAATGAGCCGATGGACATGGGTAGCGCGAAGGTGGCTCGCGACCAGCCGAACTCGTCGGTCACCGGGCCTTGGAACACACCGAGCACCGGGTTGGTCTCGACGCCCCCCGCGAAAGAGAGCACGCTGACCACGGCAACGACGATCCAGCCGTAGAAGCGCTGCGGCCTCCTCGGACCCGGTGTCGCAGGCCCCTGCACTAGAGGGAGTACAGCGTTCTGGCGTTGTCCCCGGGCATCTTCTTCGCGATGCACTGGCCCGCGGTACTCGTGCTCCTGAACGTCAAGAGCGCGGCAAGCTCCGAAGTCGTGTCCGCATGCCCATAGTCCGAGCCCATGATCAGACTGGCCTCGCCCGCGAACCGAAAGAGACAGGGCACGGCGTCGGATTGACAGCCAGCGTACGTGCAGCTCCAGTGCAGGCGTTTCTCGCCCGCCTCACAGACCTCTGCAGTCCATGGTTATCCCTGCGCCCCAACGCATGGTCCGCAGCCAGATCGGCCGCTATCACGTGGGCCTCAGCATCGATCGTGAGCGTCTTCGCAACAATCGCCATGAGTTGCATCTTTCTCCGTATGGACCCTGACATGGCCATGTTTCCATGAGCAGGCGCCGCGTATTCTACGCCCGCAAAGACGTGCGGGCGCTCGGGTGATAGAGTTCGGCACGATCCGCGCGATGGCAGCGGAACACGGCGATGGAGGTTTCCATGTATGACCTCGTGATTAGAAATGCACAGATCGTCGACGGTACCGGAGCTCCCGCCTATCGCGGCTCCATCGCGGTCGAAGGCGACGTCATCCAGGCCGTGGGCGACGTCTCCGGTATTGCGCAGCGCACGATCGACGCCGACGGGCGCGTCGTGTCCCCCGGGTTCATTGACCCCCACACACACATGGATCTGTTCGTGAAGCTCTACCCGACCGGCCTTCCCGTCGTGAACTACGGTGTCACCACCATCGTCATCGGCGACTGCGGGGCGTCCGTCGCACCGGTGCCCCAGGACCAGGCGTCGCTGGACATCTTGGTGACGTATCTGCGGCGAGTGCTGGACAACTACGTGGACCCGGACGCGTTCGAGTGGACCACCTTCGGAGACTACCTCGACTACCTGGAGGGCAAAGTTGGCATCAACCTGGCCGCTCTGATGCCCCACTCGCCCACTCGCCTTGTGGTGATGGGGGAAGAATCCATGCAGCGCGCCGCAACACCCACCGAGCTTCGCGCGATGGTCGATCTCGTGACCGAGGGGTGGGACGTTGGCGCGGTCGGCTTCTCCACTAGCCCCCTGGGCGGGCCGCTTATCCACGCAAACACTCCGAGCGCATTCGCGGACCTAAACGAGATGGTGACACTCGCGCGCGCGGTGGTCGACAAGGGCGGCCTGTATCAAGCAAATGCGGCTGGCACCATCCTGAACAGCGAGTCGATGCTCAGCGCCGTCACCGAACAGGTAGGCGGCACCTATATCCTTAACGAGTGGCGCCACTACACGTCCGACGACCCCGGCGTGGTGGCGGACATGCAGTCCGCCATGGAGGGCCTGACCGCGCGCGGGCGCGCCGCTTATGGCGTGGTCATCCCCTACCAACATGTCGCGCGATGCGGTGCGATGGACTTCCTCCCGTTGGTGGGCCTCGACGAATGGCAGGCGCTGCCACAGGAGCCCGCCGCATTCGCACAGGCCCTTCATGATCCGGACCGCCGCACTCGCCTCGCCACCGCCGCCGCGTCCCACGGGCCGGCACAACGGTGGGCAAGCTGCGTAATCCGCGAAACCGGGAACCCGGCAGACCAGCGATTCGAGGGCCGCAACGTCCTGCATGCAGCGGCGTCCACAGGCCGATCGGCGCTGGACTTCGCCCTCGACCTGCTGGCGAGGAACCCGGATTCGGCGCGGTTCGTCTGTTGGGGTCACCGCGCCAACGGCGACCCGGGCCGGTTGGCCAACATGATCCAGAGCCCCCGGTCGGTGATCGGCACCGACGCGGGCGCACACACGGATGCTTTTTTCTTCTACGGCGCGCCGGCGAAGCTGCTGGGGCATTGGAGCCGCGAGAAGGAGCTCCTGACCCTTGAGGCAGCGGTGCACAAGCTGACTGGCTTCCCGGCGCAGGTGCTCGGCATCAACCGCGGCGTGCTCGCTGAGGGCCGGCCCGCTGATCTCGTCATGTTCGACCCGTCCACTATCGGCGACGGCATGAACGGGGAGTTACCTCCGGACGTGATCGACGCTCACGAACTAGAACGAGCATGTGAGGGCATCGACTTGGTCGTGGTCAACGGGAAGGTGGCGGTGGAATCAGGCACCGTGACAGGCGATGCAGTTGGCAGGGTGCGACGCTGGGAACTCTGAGAACCGCCCCACGATGACACCCGTTCACAACCTCGGCACTATGCTCCCTTCAATTGCCACGGAATGGGATCGACATGTTTGAAGCAGCTACCACCGCAGCTACGCAAATCTTCACCCCGCCGGCGATGCTGGCGCTTCTCGCCGGCGTAGCCATCGGCGTGCTGAGCGGGGCGCTCCCCGGTGGCGCCGTGCCCACCTTGGTCGTGTTGCTGGGCTTCGCCTATGGGATGGATCCTTTCATCGCCCTACCCCTAGCCATCGGCATGGTCTCTACCGTGCCCACCGGCGATACGCTGCCTGCGGTGCTGCTTGGCATGCCCGGCTCCACGTCGGGCCAAGCTACCATCCTCGATGGTAATCAGATGGCGAAGCAAGGGCGGGCGGGGGTAGCCCTGTCAGCCGCGTATCTCGCTTCGCTTATCGGTGGCCTCATCGGAGCAGTGTTCCTCTTCGCTACCATCCCCATCGCGCGTCCCATCGTAAATTCATTCGGCGCGGCTGAGTTCTTCATGCTGGGACTGGTCGCTATCGCAGTGGTCGGTGTGGTGAGTAGCGGAGCCCTGTTGAGGGGTCTCATGATCGGCGCCATGGGGATATTGATTTCAAGCATTGGCTTCGATACCGCAGGGACGTATCGATCGACCCTTCAACTCGACTACCTATTTAACGGCATACACATCGTGCCGTTGGTGATTGGAGTCTTCGCGCTACCCGAGTTCATCGATATGGTCATCGGTGACATGCCTATTGCTCGCAAAGCGTCCTCGGACGTGATGAAACAGGCCAGCAGCGGACGGCGTGAGGGCATGTTGGCGACGCTGCACAACTGGCCACTGGTGCTTCGGTCTGCAGGGCTAGGGGTGTTCGTAGGATTGCTGCCGGGCATCGGCGGGTCGCTAGCCCAATGGCTCTCCTACGCCTCGGCCAGACAAACCGTTCGCGGAGGCACTGCGGCGTTCGGCACAGGCGACGTTCGGGGAGTCATTGCGCCGGAGTCGGCCAACAACGCCGTGGATGGTGGCCAACTGGTGCCCACTCTCTTCTTCGGTGTGCCGGGCAGTGTGGGCATGGCGATCTTCCTCGGATTCCTGATCGTTCTGGGGTTACAACCAGGGCCTGAGATGCTTGGCGAGAATCTGGACCTGACACTCACGATAGTGTTCAGCCTTGCATTGGCGAACGTGTTCGCGACCGGCCTCGTGTTGGGGTTCACTCCTTTCCTTGCACGGGTCGCCTTCGTCCCGCCCAACATCCTGGTTCCCCTGGTGTTCGCAGTACTCTCGCTGGCCGCCTTTCAGGCGAACTTCCAAGTCGCAGACCTAGTCGTCATGCTTGTCTTCGGGGGCATTGGCTTCTTCATGAAGACCTACGGTTGGCCACGCCCGCCGATCATTATTGCTGTAGTGCTTGGCAAAATAGTCGAAAAATACTACGGCATCACGGTCCTGACATACGGCTGGGGCATGTTCTCACGGATACCCGTCCTAGCAATCATCCTCATTGCGATCCTGACCGCCGGCTACACAGTTTGGATCCAGCGGAGCGTGAACAGGACGAAGGCAGAGCAGGATCGGCAAATGGCGAACGTCGGCGTCAATGCGGAGCAGGAGGCCTCGGACGAATCATCCGGGACCAATGATTCGGGCAGCAACGCGAGCGGGGGCACCACAGACGCGAAACTTCAGATTGCCGATCGGTTGCGCCCAACGCCCAGCGGCGCTTTTGTGCTCGCGTTGGGCGTCTTCTTTGCATATTTCTTCATCATCTCCCAATGGTGTGGCTCCGTGGCTTTCTGCTCAGGCAATGACTGGGGCGTCACGTCAGAGCGAATCCCACGCTTGGTGAGCACGGTGGGACTGGTACTCGTAGCACTGTACGCGGTGTCACACTTGGTCAAGCCGGGCTCACGGGCCAAGCAACAGATCATGGATATCGGTAGATCAGAGACCGACGCGGGCCGCAGGGTAGTGGCACTCAGAACCGTCAAGGCAGTGGGCTCCACGGTCGGTTTCGTCCTGGCGATCTGGTTGCTGGGTTTCCAGATCAGCGTACCTGCCTACATCTTCCTTTACCTGTATTTCTTCGGCCATGTCCGGCTGTGGCAAGCAGCCATCGGAGCGCTTCTGTTCGTTGGGCTCATCTACGGATTCTTCGAAAACGTCATCCACGTGTCATGGCCGATCCCGAAGCTTGGGTTCCTGCTACCTGACATTCTCCAAGGGCTCTGACCAGCGCAACATGGACGGCTAGCGGAACCCGGTGGTACCATCCCGCTTCATCTGAAGATTGCTCTTCGTCGTCGCGCGTGAGAACGAACACGAATTGGGGGGTCACATGCACTATATACAGCGAATGAACAGGGGCGTGGTTAAGCTGCTCACTCTGACTAGTTTGTTGATGATTTTCGCCCTCATCGTCGCCGCTTGCGGAGGTGACGACCCGACCCCAACCCCGGTCCCGCCGGCAGCAACGGCGACACCGGTACCGGAGGCTGCGCCGGCCGCAACCCCAGTGCCCAAGGCCAAGGCAACACCCACACCCAAGCCGAAGGCGGCACCGAAGGCGGCACCGAAGCCCGCACCAACGGCAGTGCCCAAGCCACCACCGGCGCCATCCGTAATGGATTTCAAAGGCAAGACTGTACGAATCACGGTCGGCTATGCGCCAGGGGGTGGGTTCGACACCTACGCACGCGTCTTCGCGGTGCACCTCAAGGACGCCCTGAAGGGCAAGCCAAACGTCATCATTAGTAACCTGCCGGGTGCCTCGACACTCATCGCGGCCAAGTCAGCGGTCAATCGCCCCGTACGAGACAACCAGGTTGATATCGTGCTTGTGATTAACACGCTGCTCATCAATACCGTGCTCGGAGGGGTAGAGGGATTCAGCCCGACGGACTTGACGTATCTAGGTTCGCCGGACTTCGCTCCAAGCGACAATACCTGGTGCGTCCGCACCAGCGTGAGCGACAGCCTGGACGGTATCCTCAAGGCCGGGAGGGACTTCACCCTGGCGCAGATCGGTCACATTGACTCGTACGGCCTTCACTCCCAATGGTTGAAGGACCGCGGTATGCCGTTTACGTTGGTGTACAACTACAGCGGCACTTCGGACATGAACGCGGCGTTCAATCGCAAAGAGGTCGAAATCGCGCCAACCTGCCGGCAGTCCGAGGTAGAGAATAACCCTGAGTGGAATCAGGGTTTTGCCACCCCATTGTTCTACGTGTCGAAGGAGCCTGCTTGGGTCACAGAAGGCAAAGCAGCCGGCAAGTGGCCATGGGCTACTACCTTCACCGACTTCGCGAAAGCGAAGCTCAACGCGAGCGCCGACGAGTTGGCGGCGATTCAAGCGATCGTCGACACCTCCCAGTCGACTCGCGTGTTTGCCATGCCAGCGAGCACGCCCGACAACGTGGTGAGTGCCCTCCGCGTTGCCTTCAGCGACGTGATAGAGAGCGAGGCATTCATTGCCGACATGAAGAAGCGTAAGTACGACGTTGGGTTGTTGACCGGCAGCGCTCTCCAGGCCAGCATCGAAAGCCTCAACAACCTTCCGCCAGCTTCATTGGCTATCGTGAAGGACCTGTTCGCGGCGAAGTAACCCTCGCCGCACTATTGGGTGTATCAAAAAGAGGGCGCCCCGCTTCACAAGTGGGGCGCCCTCTTTCCATGTACCGAGATTCTTCCTGGATAAGAACTCTGCTCTGCTAGCAGCTTATTGAAGCAGAGATCCCTACCAGACCGCCGTGCTTGGGGTTGGCATTCGAAGGCTCTAGGGTATGACCACCGGCTTCAGCGGTGCGATTTCACCATCGGTAATCTCACGGATGCGGTCCTCCGACATGGTCATGCCGTGCATCTCGGAGCGCATGCGAAGCCGCTCCTGGCACACCTCAATGACCATCTCGCGCAGCCGCTCGAACTCCGCTTGGTCTTCGATGCCGAGCTCCACACCGTCGGCGTTGTGCTCGTAGTGACCAACCTCGTCGTTGTAGATTGCCTTGCCCGCGTCCCTAATCTTGCTCAGTAGCGGGTCGTCCGTCTCGAGCACAGCGGCAGCGTAGAAGATCCCAGCGCCGCCGCCTTCGGTGAACCCGAAGGCCATCTGTGCGAGCTTCGTGCTTTCCGCCATGAAACGCGCCCGCATCTCCTCAAGGCGTGAGTCGCTGGGCAGGCGCAGTCCTTCGAGGTCCTTCATCCTGACCGGCTCACCCGTGATCTCGGTCAGGATGTCCGCGTAGAAGCCGTAGTGCTGGAACTCCTCCAAGAGCTGCTCCAGCACATACTCAATCTCGCTGCGCCCCCCGGCCGTTTCGGCACCTGGCAGGCCGGCCCGAACGTTGTTGATGAGCCAATCTGTGCTGCTGTTCAATCGAGGCAGCAAGCCGGGGCCACGAAGCTCGCGGAGACATTGGTGCTGGAGCCACAGTACGTGATCCTTCGGATCGTGGGGGACTGCGAAGAAGTTCGCGGCAATCTCCGCCTCTCCGGCCCAGAAGTACTCGGCCATCTCCGCGAGCTCCGCCATCATGTCGGTCTTGGTCAGCTGTACCATCGCGAACTCCTGTACCCAGCTCGCTATTTCAGGTGGCCGAACATCTCAACCGGCGTCTGGCGGGGACCCTGGCCCTCCCAATACTCGCCGGTTCCTACCGTGTAGCGGCCTTGGAGGAACTCGCCCGACTTCTCGCTCCGGATAATCACGGCGATGCACTCCTCGCCTAGGCTGCGCTCCGCGTGAATCTCGTAGGGCTTCACAAGGTCTATCGTACCGGCCCCCACGTCGGAGGTGCCGGACAGCTTGATCTCCACGTGGTCCGGCGTCGCCTCGCCCACGCGCTCGTAGCGCTCCAGCGTTTGCTGGCCCGTCAGCATGCCGTAGCACGTGTAGATGTGGGCATGATCGTGGATGCCTCGCCAATCAGGGTGAACCGAATGTGGACGCCGCTCGCCGTAGTTCGGACGTGTCTTCGTGCAGTTGATGGCGAAGCCGTATTCGGGGTCCACGTAGAAAAGCAGGTTCTCCGCGCGGTCCTTCATGATGCACTCTGGCCAATGCTTCGACGCCTCAAGCACGCTGGGCTCCGCGAGAAGCCGGCCCAGGACAGACGGCATGGCCTCCCATCGCTTCTCGGGGTCCGGCTCCTGGTCAAACAACTCACGGGTCTCTGCGATGAAGCGGTCCAATGCAGTCTCGGTGTCCACCGTGGTCATGACAGCCTCCTTGTTTGTAAGTAGCTGCTAATTATGCCGTTACTGGGACGCCCACCTTGTACAAGCGCACGCAGTTGTCCCAGAGGATGTGACGCTTGGCGGTTTCGGAGATGCCCATTTCCAAAAACGCGGGCACGGCCTCCGGATACCGGGAGTCCCCGTGCGGGTAGTCGGTCGAGAACACTATCTGGTTGCTTCCGATGTAGTCGATCGTGTACTTCGCCGGCTCCTCGTCCGGCTCGATGGACACCCAGCACTGGCGCTTGAACAGATCGCTCGGCTTCATCGTCAGCTCCGGCATGTAAGCGTCCAGCTCACGCTCGTGAGCCTCGTCGATCCGCCACAGGAGCCAGGGGATCCAGGAGCAGTTCGCTTCGAGGAACGCCACCCGCAGGTCGGGGTGGTTCTCCAGGATGCCAGCGCCGACGAGGCTGCCGAACCCCATCATCTGCTCGAAGGGCTGTGCATAGATGCGGCGCATCAAGAAATTCGGCGAGAACTGCTGTCCCGCCTGCGGCGACAATGATCCGGATGCCTCGTGGAACCCAATCGGGATGTCCAGCTCCTCGAGCACGTCCCACAGGGGCTCGAAGTACGGGTCGTGCCATGGCTTGCCGACTACCATGTTCGAGCGGACGAACACGGACTTGAAACCGAGGTCGCGCACCACTCGTCGCGTTTCGGCGACTGCATCGGCGATGTCGTAGACGGAGATCATGCCGGCGCCGAGCATCCGCACGGGGTCGAGCTGGCAGAAATCGTACATCCAATCGTTGTAGGCGCGCGCGACGGCGGCGGCGAAGCGCGGGTCCATGCCGGGCCGTGTCAGCACACTCAGGCCCCGGCTCGGGAACATGACGGCCAGATCCAAGCCTTCGGTGTCCATCGCCGCAAGCTGCACCTCGGACGTCCAGCCCTTCTCCGAGTCCGACCGGTAGATCTTCTGGAGGCGCTCGAAGGTGTGCCCGATATGGTTGATGCCGCCCTGCCTGGCGTCGCCGTCCTCCGGCCATCGAACACGAAGCTCGCGGACGTTCTCGGAGGTTATCCCGATCGGAGCTTGGCTCTTGAACTCATCGTCGATATACCGCTGCCACAAATCTGGTGGCTCCATAACGTGCATGTCGCTGTCAAAGATCTTGAAGCCATCCTTTGCCATGTTGCATCTCCTCTTGCACGTGGGCGCGCGACGTACATGATAATCCGCAAGATCGCGATCCGCACGCCGCAATCTCGTAACGCCGCTCGCTATCCCCCGGCGGCTGCTCCCAAACGCATCATGGCCAGCACCTCGTCGGCAGAGCGGACGCGGGCGAAGATCGGGAAGATGCGGTCCATAAACTGATTCATGTTGTCCTCGAGGCCCGAGCAGGCATCCCGAACGATGACCAGGTTGAAGTCCAGGTCGCGAGCGCCATACGCGGTGCTCGCGACGCCGATGTGCGTGGCGCCGCCGCTGATGACGATGGTATCGATGCCGCGCGAACGCATGCTTAGCTCAAGGTGCGTCTGGTGGAACGCGTTCCATCGGTGCTTGTTGATCAGGTAGTCGCCTGGCTCAGGTGCGATCTCTTCAATCACCTCCGAACGCCAGTCGGAGCCGGGCACGGTCCGATACGCGGTCGTGAAACCCTGGTCCGGGTCCGGCCAGGGCGTGAGCGTGTAGTCGGTGTCGGAGTAGAGGTGGGCCGAGTCCAGGCCGTCGGCGCGGTGGTCTGCCTTGGCGTAGAACACCGGGATACCGACCTCCTTCGCAGCCGCCCGCACCTTTGCGGCATTGGCCACGATGGGCTCCATCTTTCGCTGGTTCTCCTCCGATGATCCTCTGAAATAGGCGTTCAGCATGTCGAAGAACAGCAAAGCCGTCTTCTTGGGGTCGACCGCGTTGTGCGGCATATAGATGCCTCCTCGCAGAAAGCTCATTCGAGTCGAGATCAGGTTTGCGACCTCGGATAGGGTACGCCAATCCCATCCACACGCAACGCGCATACCAAGAGCCGACGTACCTTCGAGAGCAGCAACGCCCTTATTAGCGACGCGCAACCTCACGGCGAATGTCGCCGACATTGACTATGACTATCACCCGCTTATATCGTTCACCGGTCGTTGGAAAGCTCAATCAGGAATATCCTGGGGCTCGCGCGCATTTACCGCTTGAGTTCGTGAGTAGGGGTGGGCGTCATCCTGGACGCCTTCGACTTCCAGTTCCCTTTCTAGCAACGAGCGCAGCTTTCGGCACCAGCGAAGGAGATTCGTCATGGCAGTACCCGGACTCGGAGCGGTTATCGACGGCGACGGTCACCTGGTCACCGACATGAAGGGCGTAGCGAACTTCATGCCCGAGGGGTGGATGGGGATGGCCGGGGGCAGCAGCCTCGGCAGCCTTTTCCCGCCCATCGACCACCTGCACTCTGCCAATCCAGTGGCCCTTCCCAAGGACTCGTTCGCCCAGATCGGCGTCGAGGGATGGATGGAGTTCATGGAGGAGGTCGGCATCGACGCAGCAGCGTTGTTCCCAACCGGCGGGCTCTCCTACGGGCGCATCGTCAATCGGGATTGGGCCATCGCCGTTTGCCGAGCCTACAACGACTGGGTATACGAGACGTACATGAAGGCGAGCAACCGGTTCATCGGCATCGGCTTCATCCCGATGCAAGAGCCTTCAGCCGCGGTGGAAGAACTTCGGCGGATCGTCGTCGACCTGGGCATGGCGGGCGCCATGCTCCCGTCCCGTGGGCTGACGAACCATCTCGGGGCCAAGGAGTACTGGCCCATCTACGAGGAGGCCGACCGGCTGGGGGCCACCCTCGCCGTGCACGGCGGCTCGCACAGCGGCATGGGCCTCGACAACATGAACGTGTACGCGCCGGTGCATGCGCTAGGGCACCCGTTCAGCCTCATGGCGGCCTTCGGCGGCGTGATATTCAACGGCGTGCTCGACAAGTACCCCAACGCCCGTTGGGGGTTCCTGGAGGGCGGCGTCGGATGGTTCCTGCTATGCCTCGAACGCTTCAACCGATCCTACGAGACTCACATGCACCTCGACCCCCGGGACGAGCTGATCAAACTGCGCGACGGCGAGCGCATCAGCGACTACATCGTCCGCCACACGCAGGAGGGCAGAATCTACGTCGGCTGCGAGGGAACGGAGCCGAACATTCCTCAGGTGATTGAGGCGGTCGGGGATGGGTGCCTGGTCTTCTCGACGGACTTCCCACACGAGGTGAACGCCGAGATGTGTAAGCACGAGATCTCTGAGGTTGTGGATAACACCCAGATTACCGACTCCGACAAGTCTGCCATCCTCCACGGCAACGCCCAGCGCCTGTACGCATGGAGCCCGAACGGCAACTAGCATCGCGTGGCGCTGCTGCTGACCGACTCCGATCTTAGCTCACGGCATCAATCAGCCCGCCGAAATCGGCGGGCTGATTGATGCCGTGAGCTGATCTTTCCGCGAGAACAGCACGCAGGCGAAGGAAGCCAACCGCCACACCGTCCCGCTCCCAATCATAGGGCACGCGCTGCTCAGCATCTCGCTCGTGTCGCCGGCCGACGGCGTGACGGCGCGCAGTCAGGTCCGCAGGGCGAACGCCGACATGGTAGAACCTGTCGCTGGGAAGCGTCTTCTGGCGCGGGGAGTCGGGCCGACGCGTTACGCTGGTCGATCCACTTGGGGCGTCCAGCGTACGTGATGTTTAGGCGCGCCCTGCGCTCCGGAACCGCTGCCGCGGCCCGCTGGGCCCGCGTTCCGGCGGCTCCTGAACCGCGTACGTGCCCTGCGAACGTTCGGGTTGGCACCCCCGTTGCTACCACCCTGGCTCTCGTTGGCGCCCGGCATCTTGCGCGCCTCCGGATCGACCGGCTTGACCGGCGCGATACGCCGCACCGGTGCGGTGGTCAGCGACCGCAGGGCCCCGACGTCAGGGGCGGTGATCGCCTCGCTGAGACCGATCAAGCGTTGGATCTGGCGCACGTCCCTGACCTGCTCGGGTTGGACGAGCGTAACGACCACGCCGCCCTGGCCCGCGCGCGCGGTGCGTCCAGAGCGATGCACGTACGCCTTGGCATCCTCGGGCATGTCGAAGTGGATCACCGACGCCACGTCGTCGACGTGGATTCCACGTGCGGCAACGTCGCTGGCGACCAGAGCATGCACCCTCACGTTGGCGAAGTCCGCCAGCGCACGGGTGCGCTGATTCTGGCTGCGGCCACCGTGGATCGTCGCAGCAAGTATCCCAACCTTGCCGAGCTGCTTCGCGAGCCGGTCGGCCCCGTGGCGGGTGCGGCAGAAGACCATGGCAGGCCACGCCGCGTTCACTGCCTCTGCCGTGACTTCGGCACGGTCGGCCTTGTCCACGCCCCAAAACAGGTGGGTGGCTGCGGTGATGTCGGGCGTCTCCTCACCGACCTCGTGGCGGACGGGGGAGCGCTGGTAGTCGCGCGTGAGCGCGGCCACGTCCCCGTCGAGCGTCGCAGAGAACAGCATGGTCTGGCGATCGCGGGACGTGCGGTCGAGCAGGCGGCGTACGGAAGGCATGAAGCCCATGTCGGCCATGCGGTCCGCCTCGTCGAGCACGACGCGGTCAACGTCTCCAAGGTTCACGGCGCGTTGCTGGATCAGGTCTTCGAGGCGCCCAGGGCAGGCGACTAAGATGTCGACACCCTGCCGGAGCGCGCTGAGCTGCGGGCCGTAGCCAACACCCCCGTAGATGACGCCCACCTTGACCTTGCCGGCGAAGGTGCGCATCTCAGCGGTAATCTGCTCGGCAAGCTCACGGGTCGGCGCCAGCACGAGCGCGCGCGGCCGACCAGGCTGCGCGCGTCCCACCTTGGCAACCAGCGGGATACCGAAGGCGAGTGTCTTGCCCGAGCCGGTGGGGGCTCGGCCGCATACATCGCGCCCGGCCATGGCGTCGGCGACCGTAGCCGCCTGGATCTCGAAGGGTTTGGTGATGCCTCGTCGAGCGAGGGCAATGACGATGGACTCTGGGGCGCCCAATTGGGCAAAGGTCGGGGACATGGAGCTCCTTGTGCGCGTGATGCGCAGGTGGGCCGCGCGTGACGCGCAGGCGGTAGGTTCGCGGCACCTCGACTTCGCGCCGAGAGCGGTATCTGTTCGGGCTGGTTCACGATGACTGGACGAACCAACACCCGTCAGCGAACCCACCGGCCGATGTAGCCCAGGCCGGAGCGCCCCCAGTGTACCACATGCCCTTCACGGAACCGGCGCGAAACGAGGCGTCGGGCCGGTCCTCCAGCATGGACGAGGGCCGTACCGAAACGGGTTGCCTGATTCATCCGAAATCGGAATCGCTGCTTCTGAACACAAGTGAGACCCCGCCGATCGGCGGGGTCTCACTTGTGTTGGCACGCGCTGACTCGTTGGGCATCGCTAGGCGGTGGCCCAGGAGAATGCGACGATCACAAAGCGTACAGCGTCTTCGCGTTATCGCCCAAAATCTTGCCTGCGAGTCGTGGCCCGATCGGATTGGTGTTGCGAAGCGTTGAGAGCGCCGCGAGTTCCGATGCCGAGTCCGCGTGACCGTAGTCCGTGCCGATGACCAGATTGTCCTCGCCGGCAACCTGGAGCACATAGGGCACGTCGTCGTCGGTCTGACAGGCAACGTACATCCGGTTGTCGCGGAGGATGTCGTCGGTGACGACTCCTTCAAGGTGCCTCCCCGCCGCTTGTGCATTGCGCCGCACGAGGTCATGCAGGACGTGCGGAACCCACTGGGCACTCGCCTCCACGAACGCGAATCTCAAGGTGGGGAATTTCTCCGGGGTGCGATGCAAGAGCAAGGTGTGGAAGGCGCTGATCACAGGTATCTTCGACACGAGGAAACTCCCGCCATCGGACCCGAAACCCAAGAAGTTGGCAACAGCTGGATTGGACGTGCCAGCGTGCACGCAAATCGGCATATCGAGGTCCATCGCGATTTCGTAGAGCGGGAAGAAGTAAGGGTCCGATAGGTGCCGGTCGCCCTCGAACCCGCGCATGAATACCCCGCAAGCGCCGTGCTCCTTCGCGAACGCTAACTCCTCCCGCGCTTTCGACAGATCCATCAGCGGCGGGATCGCGATCCACCGTAATCGGCCCTGGCCCTGCTCCCATATTTCGGCAAGCCAGCGGTTGTAGCTTCTTCCCAGCGCATAGTCCGCAGCGGGATCGTCCGCAATCTTCCGGGTGTAGATCGTTGGGTACAGAACCTGGATATCCGTCCCTAGCTCATCCATATGCCTGAGCCTTGCCGCGGTGTCGTGCAGCTCACGTGAGTCCTCGGAAGTGTCGGCTCCGATATTGACGCGGCGTGCCTTGATCTTGCCGTCGATGATCCAGTGAAGGCGCTTGGATTCGCCTCCCGTGGGAGCCACCGTTACTGGCTTGTACTTTTCGTACTCTCCATCCATGAACTCCCAAGTCCGGTCTGTCTCGATAACATGGGCATCGGCGTCGATCGTCAACGTCTTCTGCGTCGTGGCCATAACTCCACCCTCCGCCGAAACTGTCATGAGAATGCCCGCGATTGGACCGTCGCCGAGCATACTACACGCTTGGGGTGGCTCTTCGGAACGCTGCGGTCAGGAAACTCGAGGGCGTGATCAAGCTTGAGGGCCTGAAGCTCAAGGGTTGGCCCGTCATGACGATCCGCCCGGGAGAGATCATCTTCCGCGGGGGCGAGGTGCTAGCTCAGCCAGGAGAGCGGCCGCATCATGACCCGGAACGTGCCTGCCTAAGCGTCGAGCACGGTCTAGACACTCGTCGCAACCGGAGGGCGCAAGTACCCTGGGCCTGCCTGCCGCTCGTAGGCGGCGGCGGCGCGCAGCACGACCTGGTCCTCGAAGTGCCGCCCGGCGATCTGCAGACCGATCGGCATCCCGTTTGCCGCGACGCCACACGGTACCGAGACGGCCGGCAGTCCCAGCGCATTGAACGGCACGGTCAGCCGGGTTGTGACACGACTCTGGCCGTTGGCTGACTCTACGTTGACGGGCCCGCCTTTGAGCAGCACCTCTGGCTCGTCAAGAGAGTAGGCCGGGGTCGCGTTGGTCGGCGTGATCAGCACGTCCACCCGGCTTAACACCTCGTCCATCTCCCACTTCACCATGCTGAGCACCCGCGACGCACGCTCATGGTCGATGGTTCGCGCGAATGCCCCCGCCAAGACACGAAAGCGGATGTCCTGGTGCAGGAAATCCTTACCGCGGTTCAACGCATGGTCCAGCAACCACGTCTTGTTCTCGCTCTCAAAGCTCGGCTCGATCAGCTGCATATGCCGAAGTCCGGGTATCTGGATCTCGGAGACGTGGGCTCCCATGTCGCTGAACGCCCGAGCCGCGTCTCGGACCGCCTGCTCGACCTCGGGGAGGGCATCATCGAGGAAATAGTTGGTGACCAGGCCGACACGCAAGCCCTCGATGGGAGCGCCAAGCTCCGCCACGTAGTCCGTCTCCGGCGCCGGCGCTGAGTTTGGGTCCCGCGGGTCGTAGCCGGCAAGCACGTTCATGGCGATCGCCACGTCTGCGGCCGTGCGCGCGATCGGCCCGATGACCATGTATTGGGCCGACGTCGGCGGCAGCTCTCCGTAGCGGCTGACGAGCCCCGTACTGGGTTTGAGACCCACCACACCACAGTAGGAAGCAGGATTGCGGATCGAAGCCCGCGCGTCGGTGCCGACCGAAAGGAACGCCTGGCCGGCGCTCACCGCGGCACCTGAGCCGCCGCTCGACCCGCCCGAGGTACGGTTCGGGTCCCATGGATTGTGGACGGTGCCGAAAACGCTGTAGGTGCAGCTGCCCGCCAGCGCCCATTCGTGCATGTTGTTCTTCCCGATAATCACGGCCCCAGCACCCCTCAGCCGCTCGACCACCGCGGCATCGTAGTCGGTCACGTGCTCGGCCAGGATCGGCGAACCGCACGTGGTCACCCATCCACGGACCGCTATGTTGTCCTTGAACCCCACGGGCAGGCCGTGCAGCTGACCTCGATAGCAACCCGCCATAATCTCCGCCTCGGCCTCGTGCGCCGCCGCGAGCGCCTCCTCCGCCTTCACCACCGGGAACGCATTGAGTCGGCCGTCCGTGAGGGCGATGTGATCCAGGGCCGCCCCGACGAGCTCCACAGGCGATACCTGGCGGCTTTGGATAAGGGGCGCCATTTCGGCGATCGACTTGAACAGCAGGTCGTTCACGGGGTGAGCCTCCGGTCCGTGATGTACTGGGTGCCGCGCGGGTCCAGGCCACCGAGGTCGAGCGCAGCGAGCTCCTCGCTCACCTGGTATTGGCGCCTGACCATGGGAACCAGCCGCTCCACCTCATCGCCGGTCAGCGCATCGCCGAACTGATCGAGGATCAATCCCCTGATGGTGTCGTCACTCGGCATTGTCATCACAGGTTTCCTATCGATGCCAGACCGTCTGGGCTCTCAGCTGGGGCCAGGTGGCGGGTGCGCGTACAGGTAGCCTTCGCTGCCGCCACCGTGCAGCATCTCCTGACAAACCCTGCTATCGCCGGGGTGCTTGAGTATGGGCGTCGGCCCGAGGCAGGTAATCCCCAGCCGGAGGTCGTACGCGTCGAGGATTTCTTCCCGCCATCCTTAGCGCTCAGTAATGTGTAACGCTGCAAGAGCGGCTGCAAATCAGGCGTTCAATGCCCAGCGGGCCGACGTACACATTTGAACGGTACTGCTTCACGTCCTCTACTACATGCCGTACAGCGCCCGTGGGTTGTCCGACAGAAGCTTGTCCACAAGGGCAGAGGGGTATTCCTGGCGCGAACGCAGCGTGTCAACCATGTGGAGCTGGGCTGAGGGGTCGGCAATCACGCCGTCCCGCCCATGATGCCCATAGTCCGTTCCAGTAACGATGTGGTCTTCGCCGATGTAATCGACAAGGTGCAGCAGATCCTCGTCTACTTCGTACGAAACCCACATCCGGTATTGATCGAACAGCTTAGGGCCCCACCTCTTAGGGTCTTCTGTCGACAGGGTGCGTAGACAGTGGAACACGAAGGGTACCCACGACGCTCCCGTTTCTATGAACCCGAACCGCAACTCTGGAAATTCCTCTGGGATCCTGTTAGCAACGAGGTTGCGAAAGGCGGACAGAGGAGGAAGTCGGCCGTGAGTGAAACTTGAGCTGCGACGAATGTCGACCAGGTTGTTCAAAGCTGGCGCTCCCTGGCCCTGGTGCACGCAAATCGCGAGGCCCAAGGCTTGCGCCTCCTCATACACTGGGAAGAAATAGGGGTCATCCAGGGTCAAGTCCTTTTCGATGCCCCGGAAGAAAACTCCTACCGCTCCGTGGTCGTGGCCGTACTGCATCTCTCGGACCGTGGCATCGATATCTCGCAGCGGAGGGACCACAGCCCAGCGGACACGACCTCCAGAGGCGTCTGCAATACCGGCCAGGTGTCGGTTGTAGGCTTGCGCTAGAGCGACCTCCAGGGTTGGGTCGTCTGTGAGCCATGCCAGAAAGAGCGTGGGGTAGACCACCTGGGCGTTCGTGCCCATAATCTCCATGTCTCGAAAGCGCATGCTCATGTCGGTCATGTCGCGCGCAGGAACATCGGTGAACTGTTGAACGAAATCCTGGAGTGTTGGCGTCACTAGGATGTTGCTGGCCCTGCCAGCCGCTTTCGGGACAATCTGGCCGTCGATGAGCCACATGGCATTGAAGGGACCGTAGACGGTATCGTTCGGAATTTGGAGGATCACAGGCCTACGGTCGTAGAAATCTGAGTCTAAGTGTTCCCACATCTCCTTCGGTTCGGCAATGTGCGTATCGGCATCGATTACGCTGACCATAGACACCTCGTTAACGTGGGTCCTCTTGGGTTGAGATCGCAGCTCTGAATCTGAGCTTGGTAGGGGCCCTCTGTTGTCAGGCCCGGACTCCGGGCCAATCCTTCAGAAGCTCGCGCGATAGCGCCGCGAAGGGCATCTGAATACCTGCCTCGCTTGCCACCGCGAGCGTTGTCTCAAGATCTTTTCGTAGCCACGGGGCGGGCCCAAGGTTTCCCCAATCTCTAACCCATCTATTGAAGGCGGGTGTGAACTGGAGAGAGTCTCGTACTGCCGCCGGTTCCAGGCCGAACTGGGCGGCGAACCCAAGAGCCTCGCGAGTCGCAGAGAGGGTTGTCCATAGCAAGACGTTGTGGACGTTCTTGACTACCTGCCCAGTTCCGAGGGGCCCGGTGCTGACAATGTGCTCCCCCATGGCGGCCAGGACCGGTCGGATTCGCTCTAGCGTCTCGGCATCGCCTCCTACGAGAAACGTCAGTTTCCCGTCGATCGCGCCCTGTTCCCCACCCGTTACTGGCCCATCCAGCACACTGACTCCCTGAGCCTCTGCCAACGAGGCCAGGCTAGTCACGGTCTTGGGCTGCAGCGAGCTGCACAGAAGCATCACCGTGCCGGGCTGCGCCCCGCCAAGGATGCCTTCCTGACCTGCAACAACCTCGGTCGTCTGCTTGTCGTCGATCACCATCACGACGATGGTGTCGCAGGATCTCGCCAATTCCGCGGGGCTCTCAGCCTTGGCTGCCCCCGCATCGACCAGGTCGTCAACCGCGGACTTGACGACATCGCACACCACGACAGAGTACCCGCTCTTGAGCAAGTTTCTTGCCATGGCACCACCCATATTACCGATTCCAACAACACCCACATCGCTCATGGCGACCCCCTCATGAATCGTACGGCACCAGCGCCACGTCCGGAATTGCTAGGGCAGCGCATAGAAGCGGCGAGCATTCTTGTCCAGAATCTTGTCCATAACCGAAGGAGCAACGTCCCCGCGATCGCGCATCGTTTTGACCATATCGCGCTCCTCAGACGGGTCCTGATGACCGTAGTCCGAGCCTATGAGCAGATTGTCTTCACCGATGTGGTTCAAGAGATAGGGCAGGTCCTCGTCCGCCTCGCACGCCACAAAAAGGCGATTGTCTTGGAAAAGCTTCGGCCCCCACTCCTCTTTCGGCGTCTTAAAGAAGCGGCGAAGCTGGTGCAGCAGGTAGGGGATCCACGATGCTCCCGCTTCGATGAATCCGAACCGCAGCCCGGGGTAACGCTCTGGGAGCCTGTTGGCCACGATGTCGCGGAAGGCGAAGATAGGCAAGGAGCGAACGTGCGCGAACGTTGCACTGACGGAGACATCCATGATGTTGGTCCACGTGGGACATCCAGCCCCGGTATGAACGCAAACCGGCAGGTCGATCCTCTCGAGCTCGCGGTAGATCGCACTGAAGTAAGGATCAGCCAGTGAGAGGTCCCGTTCGATACCGCGGAACAGGGCGCCGACCGCGCCGTGCTCTTTCGCAAACTCGGCCTCCCGGAGCGAAGCTCCAACCGATCGCAAGGGCAGCACAGCGATCCAGCGGATTCGACCCGCGGTCCCTTCACAGGCGGAAGCCATCCATCGGTTGTACGCCTGACAAAGGGCCACTTCCAATTCGGGGTCATCTGTCAGATAGATGATGAAAAGTGTGGGGTACACAATCTGGATATCGACCCCTAACCTATCCATCTCCCCAACGCGTGCTAGTGGATCAGTTAGCTCTCGGCATCCCAGCGGGATGTCCTCGCGCTCTTGCTCCCGTTGGGCTGCGGACGGAGTGTGCAGGAACGTTCCCCCACGCCCACCCGGCCTAGGTACGATGCTTCCGTCTATGAGCCAAAACGCATTGCTCTTCTTGTAGAGGGTGTCTGAAGGAACCGAGACCGTTATGGGCCTTCGTGGATACATAGCCTCGGGTATCAAGTCCCAGATGGCGGGGGGCTCGATAACATGGGTGTCTGCGTCAACCACGCCGCTCATAGTCACCTCTCCCTGAGCCATGCCAGTCTTTGGTAGACCGGCTAGCCAATGCAGCCTGAGCGTCCCATTCTTCTCGTCACGGTCCCTTCACTCCCCACAGCCACACGATGCAGTCACCGCTCCATGCATAGTGGGAACCAGCTTAGAGCTCCGGAATCCGACCCCCTCCAAGGTACTCGTCGATGATCTCTGGAATCATCCCTGGCCAGATCTCGATGTTGAGAAAGTACAGGAACATCAAATACATCACCAGAGCGGTGGCGGCAGTGGAAGCCGCGGCCTTGAAAAGAGTGAGCTTGGATTCAAACTTGAAGAAGAGTAGCAAGAACACGGGGATCGCTAAGAAGAAACCGAACACGAAGAGGCCGGCGCTGAGGGCGACCAACCAACCTGCGATGATAATAATGCGAAGCCAGTTGCCATCCCGCCCCGCATCGCCTCCAACAGATTCTGTGTCGGACATGTCTCCCAGCATAGCCCCCTCCGCTATTCGACCAAGCCGAGGAAAGAACGTACCGAGGAGGAGGAATACGAGGAGGAGTACCGTGGGAATCCCGATGATCAGCGGCACGATGCGCTGGCGGAAATCATAGACCAACGAGGCCAAGACGAGGGTGCCGGCAATAAGCAGAAGGAGCAGAATCGTGACGAAGTTAACCCGCTGGAGGGCGCTCATTAAAGTCCTCGGGCCGCACGCCTCTTAGCGTTCAAGCGGCGAAGCCAAGGCATGATTGCCGGCGACCCTACAAAGAAAAGAATGCCCAAGATTATTAGGATCGAGATCGGGCGACTGAAGAAGATTGCATAGCTCCCCTCAGAGCTTTGGAGGGCTTGCACGAATGATCTCTCGGCGGTCCCCCCGAGCACGAAGCCGATGACGAAGGTGATGAGCGGAAAGCCAGCACGGCGCATCATGTAGCCCACAAGCCCGGCGATCACCGCCAGCAGAATATCCCAGGGGTTGCTTCGTACTGCGTATACGCCGAGGAACGAAACCACCGCTACGACAGGGGCTAAGATGCGAACCGGCACCATGCTCAATTTGGCCAACGCGCCGCCGCCGCCCACAACGGCTACCGTGGTCAAGAGCTGAGCTGCGACGACTCCGAGGATAATCGCCCAGACGATATCCAGGTGCTGCACGAGAAGCGTTCGCCCTGGTGTGATTCCGTGGAGCACGAATGCCCCCATCAGGATCACCATTTCCACGTTCCCCGGAATGGCGAATGTCAGCGTGGGAAGTAGGATTCCACCGTCCTTGGCATCGTTGGCCGATTCCGACGCCACGATCCCCCCAGCGTAGCCGGTGCCAAACAGCTCTGGAGTCTTGGAAGTTTGTTTCGCCGTGGTATATGCGAGGAAATTCGCTACGGCTCCGCCAACGCCGGGTACCGCTCCGATCACGGTTCCGATAATCGAGCCTCGTAGCAGGATCCTTTTGTATTCGAACACTTCCCATGCGCCTCTAAGCGTCTGGCGGAAGCCCGGCTTTGCGCCCTCTCCCAGCTGCGCAACCGTGCCACCGCGGGATGTGTAGACGATTAGCTCGCTCAAGGCGAAGAACCCAACCACCAGCGGCACGATGGGCAATCCATCGTAGAGGAACTCGCTATCTAAGGTGAATCGGACATCACCGAAGACCGGACTCAAGCCAATCAAGGCGAGAAGCACTCCCACCCCACCGGCCGCGAGCCCTTTAATCAGGTTGTCCCTCGAGGCCATGGTCACCGCAATCAACCCAAGAATGACCAGCCAGAAGAATTCCGTCGCACCGAATGCAAGGATCAACAACTTCGCCACCGGGAGCAGCGCAGCAAGCACAAGGAGGCTGAACAGCGTTCCCACACCAGATGACATGGCCGCGAGGCCCAGCGCCCGGCCGCCTTCGCCACGGCGACTCATGGGGTAGCCATCGAAGGTGGTACACACGTTCGCGATAGTGCCTGGGGTATTCAGCAAGATGGCCGGGATCGCGCCCCCCGTGCTCGCCGTCCCGAAGATGCCCGCGAACAGGAACATGGCTGTGGCCGGTTCCCAGCCGAAGGTGAACGGGAGAATTATGGCCATCGCCACGACACTGCCCAGGCCGGGGATAGCGCCGAACACTACGCCGATAAGCGTGCCGCCGATGATGGCAGCTATGGCTGTCGGCTGCCCTAGCTGCCCCAGGGCTATTTGGATAGCTTCAAACATCCCGGTGTCGCGTGTGACTCATTGTCCGCGCGGCCTCCTTGACCGCGGCGACAGAAGCGGTCCTGAGAGGACCGCTTCTGTCGCCAATCCGTATCCGTTTCAAGTGGAGCTGGAAGTAGCGTCCGTCGCTCCTCAGGGTTTACTGTGCGTCCTTACGAGCCTTGACCACATCTCTGAACTCGCCCAGGAGCACATCCATCTCCCCGACCGCGATGCCAGTATCCGCGGCGGACATGGGAGCGACGGTCTGTCCGGATTCCTTCAGCTTGGCAACCACATCCGGGTCCCGCACCGCCTTCTGGAATGAATCCTCCAGGATCTTCACGATCTCAGGCGGAGTACCCCCCGGTGCAGCAACCAAACCGCTGTTCAGCAGCTTCGAACCGGCGAGCTTCGGATAACCGATCTCCGCTACCGATGGGATATCAGGACCCCAGGGTAGCCTCTCCTTGGAGTAGACCCAAAGCCCCTTGAAATCATCGTCGGTGGTGACCGCAGCGATATTTTCGCTATTCACGATGGTCCAATTCACGTCGCATTCACCCCGCAGCATGGCCGCCCTGACGTCTGCTCCTCCCGTGTAGCCCGCGACGATTTTCCATGGAATCCCCATCACCTCCGTGGACACGGCGGCTACCATGAAGTTATGGCCGGCGAATCCTGGCATACAGATGCGGGGTTCCGCTGCAGCTAGCTCCTCGGGCGTGTTGAACGTTGCATCCTTTGGAGCGATTACCACATTGTCTTGCAAGACCGCTTGTCCGATCCACGCGAAGCCAGTGAAATCCGCACCGCGAGGATCCAGTTTTTCGGCCATCAATTGCATAGGCATGTTCATAATTGAAATCGTGTGCCCGTCAGGCTCGCCCCGCCGAACCGCGTCGACTGCCCGCCGGCCACCAGAGCCCGTGTGATTGCGGACCACGACATCCACACCCAGATCGTCACTCATGAACTGCCCTATCGTGCGAGCGGCCAGGTCAAATCCTCCGCCAGCCGCCCAGCCCAATATGAACTCGATGGGTTTCGTGGGGAAATCCACCGGCACCGGCGTCGGCGTCGCTGTCGGCGCCGCCTGCTGCGGTACCGGCGTCGCGGTGGGATCTTCGCTACCACATGCGGCCACCAACAGGCCCAATAGCGACGACAGCACCACAACAAGCACTAGCCGCTCCAATCGCCTTACTGCAAGATGGATATGTTTGCGTTTTCCACTCATGTTCTTCCTCCTTCGTTAGTCAATACGGCTTTCACGGGTCCCTTCGCCGTGCGTCTCGCGCGGCACCTCAATCACGGATGTCTTGGAGGAACATGCCTGTCGGGACCTCGTGGCCAAGGCCAAGCTCTCGGGCTTTCTCATAGGCTACTTTG
>Ga0315338_1000738_pt1 | contig 59543 bp, 51 predicted proteins | sample ASW8metaG_FD_204518 | JGI IMG/M metagenome (GOLD analysis project Ga0315338, IMG submission 204518) | Ammonia-oxidizing marine archaeal communities from Monterey Bay, California, United States - ASW #8 | ecosystem: Environmental > Aquatic > Marine > Coastal | place: USA: California | collected...
CAGCCCGCTTGTAACCACAAACAGGCCCCCAACCGGGCAAACACGAGCTGCGAGTCGACGAGCAGCGAGAGTCCTGGTCACTCGTAGCAGCCCGCTTGTAACCACAAACAGGCCCCCAACCGGGCAAACACGAGCTGCGAGTCGACGAGCAGCGAGAGTCCTGGTCACTCGTAGCAGCCCGCTTGTAACCACAAACAGGCCCCCAACCGGGCAAGCCCGTGACGATCCGCGCTGCGAGCCCCCCGACATCGCCTCCCTCCAGAATTCCTGTTACACCAGCCCAATGGCCATCCGCATAAACCGTGTCTACACGCGCACAGGCGACGACGGCAAGACCGCTCTGGTCGGCGGGCGACGCGTAGCCAAAGATGACGCCCGCATCGCGGCATACGGCGATGTCGACGAGCTGAATTCCACAATCGGCCTGGTACGCGCCGAACTCGCCGAGGGCGCGAACAAGCGCAAGAAAGCCTGCCGCGAGCTCGACCGGACCCTGGCGTTCATCCAGCAAGAACTCTTCGATCTCGGCAGCGAGCTCGCGACACCGCCCGGAGACGCCTACGAAGGCATGATCGTGATGGGCGACACGCAGATCACCCGCCTCGAGAATTTCATCGACCAATTGCAGCCGGAACTCGGGCCGCTCAAGTCCTTCGTGCTGCCTAGCGGAGGACGCCTCGGAGCAGGTCTGCACGTCGCCCGTACGGTCTGCCGGCGTGCAGAACGCTGGGCCACGGGGCTCGTGCGCAAAGGGAAAGCTGAAGCCGGCACCGCGAAGTATCTCAACCGACTAAGCGATCTGCTCTTCGTACAAGCCCGCTGGATCGCGATGAAGACCGGCCACGCGGAAACCCTGTGGCAACACGGGCTCGAGCCGCCAAAGCTCGCCCGCAAAAAATCGGCCTCGAAGAAGACCGCGAAGAGCGCGAAGAAAAGGTCCGCCAAGAAGAAAACGTCGAAACAATCCGCGCGCAAGACCAAGCGTTAGGAGCAGACCCGCGGAGCAAGCAATGGGCGATTCCATCTACCTACGACAACTCGAAATCGGCCCGATGGCCAACTACGTCTACCTGATCGGCGACCCCGAGACGCGCGAATGCATGGTCGTCGATCCGGCCTGGGACATTGATGCCATTCTCGACGTCGTCGACCAAGACGACATGAAGCTCACCGGCGCGCTCATCACGCACTACCACCCCGATCATATCGGCGGTCACCTATTCGGCCAGGACATTCCCGGCGTAACCGACCTTCTTGAGAAACGACCGGTGAAGGTCTACATGCATAAAGAGGAAGCGCAGTACGTGAAAAAGACGCTCGGGCTCGAGTCGAGCGACTTCGTGTCGGTCGACGGCGAGACCACCGTCGACATCGGCAAGGTTCCCGTGCGCACGATCCACACGCCGGGGCATACACCGGGTTCAATGTGCTTCATGGCCGACGGTAATCTCGTTTCCGGCGACACGCTGTTCATCGGCTCCTGTGGCCGTGTCGACCTTCCGGGCAGCAACCCGGAAGACCTGTACCACTCGCTCGACACGAAGCTGAAAAAACTCCCTACCGAGACGGTTCTCTATCCCGGCCACAACTACGCCGCCGACCGAACATCTACCATCGGCCGGGAACTGCAGACCAACCCATACATGCGTTTCGAGAGCGTAGATCAGTTTCTCGGCGTGATGGGCTTTGGACGGTAGAACACTAAGCCACGTCGTAACCACTGGAATGCACTAGGCAAACGGGACCGCCCTCATGCGCGTGCGCCCCCCCACGCCCGAGACCTCCCAGACCCCGCACCCCCGACCGCGCCACAACTGCGCAGCGTGGCAAGCGGAGCCCTTGCACACCAGCCCCCATCAATCGGCCGGGACGCGCGAGTCGAAGACAAACCGACACAAAGACGCATTTGCGTAGCGGCTGCGTCGCGCGAACGCAGATGGGGATTGGCAATCGACGACACCGCGAGCCCGCTAGCGGAAACCCGAAATGTTCCAACACCCGCGATTCCAAGCACTTGAAACGCCGCGCCCGCGAGATCAGCGAACGCAGATGGAGCGGTGAAATTGTACCTCGAGGGACTGCGAAGTTTTCACGTTGACGAACGTCAAGGTTGTGACGCGTCGCGGCACGCCTCAACATTAAAAACCCGTGACAAAACACCGCTTGCAACCTGTTCACGGTTCAATTTTTCGGTCTTGTCAGCCTTGACAATGTGCCCTTCCCCACAGTACTTTTCGCGTCATATGGCTGGGGACTCCGGGCCGGGTCAACTCCCTAATTTTCGACTCGACTTACCCTTGTACGTTCCGGTCAGGACAGACCGCGAGAAATCGCAGAAGGAGGAGAAATCCACATGAAGGTAGCTTCGTTCGTGAAAGCAACGGCCCTGCTTAGCGCTGCAGCATTTGTTGTATCGGTAGGTGTGGCTGACGCACAAGTAACCAAGGATGACGCGAAATGTCGCGCCACCGTTCAAAAGAACACCGGTAAGCTCAACGCCACCGCATCCAAAGCCATCGTCGGCTGCTGGAAAAGCGTATTGGGCGGCAAGATCGGCTTCACCGATTGCAATGACTCGGCCACGGCCGACACCAAAGGCAAGATCGCCAAGGCCGCGAGCAAACTCACCGGCGCGGTGGGTGGCCCCAAGACCAAGTGCGACGACACGACGCACGCGGCGGCTCTCGCCGAGTACCAGGACTGCCCTTCACCGGGCACCGCCGGTACCGGCATGACGACCTTCGCACAGGTTGGTGTTTGCTTGGCCACGATCGGCCAAAAGATGGCTGACAACATGCACATTGTGGCAATGAACCCGGGCGCCACCGAAGTCGCCGCCATCCTCGCCTCTGCCAATGCGAAAGCCATCACGAAATGCGCAGGCGGCTTGCAGAAGGCCTTTAACAAGGTACTTGCCACGGTCGGCAAGACCGAAGGCGGCAACCAGGCAAAGGTTCTCGACAAGGCCGGGGGCGCGTACGACTACGGGTCGAGCGGCGCCGATCCTAAGGGCAAAGTTGCCGGGACCGTCACCAAGCTCAACGATGGCATCGCCAAGAGTTGCTCGGCTCTGTCGCAGGCTGATTTCGCGCTGCTGCGCACCTGCGGCGATCTGACGACCGTCGGCGCTTGCTTGGAAGAGATCGCTAAGAACGGCTCCAGCGGCGTCACCGCCGTGTCGTTCGAAATGCCCGGCGTTTGCCCGGCCGAAGTCCTCGTCACCGCGAAACCGCGTCAGAGCAACGGCGACACGTCGCAGCCGACGGAACTCGATGCCGGTTGGACCGGTTTCGGCCACAACGCTGAGATCATTACCTTCAACGGTCATGTGAATCTGAGCTGCACCGACGGCACCTGCTCGGACTGCGCAGTGACAGTCAACTGCAGCTCGGGCAACTGCCGTTGCGACAACGACCAGAGCATCCTATGCGATGAGCCCTTCGGCCCGGACGCGGATGACTGCGGCGGCAATGACTGCAATGTATACTTCGGTTCGCCGCTTCCGCTTTCGGCATCCGGCACCCCGACCTGCATTCAGACCCGGATCGTCCAAGAACTCGACGGCACGGCAGATGTCGGCACCGGCGTGTCCAACACGCAGGTCGTCAACTCGTCCAAAGTGCACACGGGCATCAACCAGACGCAGCCTTGCCCGATCTGCTCGGGTGGCCTCTGCGACTCCGGCGCGCGCTCTGGTCTGGCCTGCGTAGACGGCGGCGTTAGCCCGACGTTCGGCGCGACCAGCTTCGACTGCCCCCCGGATCCCCTGGCGAACGTGTCGGGCTCCGGTCTGTACATCGAGCTGAACTTCTCGGATGCTCCTCCGCCCCTCGACGCCAACGTGCCTTGCTCGTTGGTTGGCATACTCGACTGCCACTGCCAACAGTGCTCGGGCGACACGACCATTCCTTGCAACAGCGATGCCGAGTGCGCGGCGGCTGCGGCCGGTACGTGCACCGCCAACACGGGCGCCGGCAACCTGCCGAGCAACTGCAACAACGCATGCGTCGTCGATGGCGACGGCCAGGGCAAATGCGACGGTGCGGGCCCCACGCAGAGCTTCTGCGATGGCTTCACGCATCCGGACGGCACCGGTATCATCACCTGTGGGACGAACGCTGACTGCGCTGCAGTCGGCCCGACCACAGGCGACTGCACGGTCAGCGCTACGCAGAATTGCTTCGGCAACAGCGGCGACTCGATCAACGTTGCCGGCACGTTCGGCAGCCAGGAAGGAGGCGTTCTCGGCTCCACGTTCTGCATCCCGCCGACCGCCTCTGGGGCGATCAACGGCGCGGCCGGTTCCCCCGGTCCTGCTGCGCTTCGCATCGCATGGCAGTACGACGGGCTTTGTGATGATGGCGTGACTCCGTACACGCTCGGCGGCACGACCTGTCCGTTACCGTAAGGCCTAGCGCCTAGCTTCTCGCCCGCTTTTGCGGGAGAAGGGGCCCCCGGGGCATAACGCCCCGGGGGCCTTCTCGTTTGCGCTTTTGCGAGCACTTATGAGACTGGCGCGTTGCCCGAAGCACGACCGCGGTCGGGTTTCGGGCAGCACGCGAGAAATTGAACGGAACGCTAGAGGTAAGAGGAGAACCCAAGATGAGATTCACTAAGGTAACGACCTTGCTTGCAGGCGCCGCGTTGTTGGCCCTGGCCGGCGCGGCCGAAGCACAAGTAACCAAAGACGACGCGAAATGCCGCGCCACCGTTCAAAAGAATACCGGTAAGCTCACCGCCACCGCCTCCAAAGCCATCGTTGGCTGCTGGAAGAGTGTGCTCGGCGGAAAAATCAGCTACACCGCATGCAACGACTCGGCCACAGCCGACACCAAAGGCAAGATTTCCAAGGCCTCAGGTAAGCTCACCGACGCAGTCGGTGGCGCCAAGACCAAGTGCGACGACACCACGCACGCGGCTGCGCTTGCCGAGTTCGCCGACTGCCCCTCACCGGGCACCGAAGGCACCGGCATGACCACCTTCACGCAGGTCGGAAATTGCTTGGCCACCATTGGCCAGGTGATGGCTGACAACATGCACCGCTCGGCAATGAACCCGTCGGCGAGCCAGGTCTTGGCGATCCAGAACGACACCGACGCCAAACAGCTAATCAAGTGCGGCAACAGCATTCAGAAGAATTTCTCGAAGCTAATGGCAACCGTCGGCAAGACCGAAGGCGGCTACCAGGCGAAGACCCTCGATAAGGCCGCGGGCTCGTACGACTACGGCGCGGCCGGCCAGGACCCGAAGGGCAAGATCGCCAAAGCGGCCGCCAAATTGGACGCCGCGATCGTGAAGGACTGCGGTCCTTTGAGCGAGACATCGTTCGGCTATCTCAACACCTGCGGCCGTAGCGCCCTTGATGTGGGCGCCTGCCTCGATAAAACCGCGCGTCTCGGTTCGGGCGGCGTGACCCAGGTCAGCTTCGACATGCCCGGCTTATGCCCGGCGACCGCCTACGCACTGCTCAAGCCGGGGCAAACCAACTCTTCATCCCCTGGTGCCGGCGACGGCGCGACCACGACGGTATCGCAAATCGACGCCGGCTGGGTGGGCTTCGGTCACGACAACGACTTCGTCTCATTTGAAGCCGGTGCGGAACTCACCTGTAGCGATAACACCTGCAGTGAATGCATTCCGGTGATTGCCTGCCTGACCGGCAACTGCCGTTGTACGAACGATCCCACCATCGAGTGTGACGAGCCTCTCGTCGCTGACGCAGACGACTGCGGCGGCGCGATCTGCCGCGTCTTCAACGGCCCCCCGCTGCCCGCCGTGGTATCGAGCACCCCGACCTGCATCGTGGCCGAGCTGAACTCGCCGATCACGGGTACGGCCGACACCGGCGACGGCTCAACCGACATCTCACTCGACACCAAGGCACAGGTGTACCTCGGTATCACGCAGAGCCAGCCCTGCCCGACCTGCACCGCCGGCTTCTGCGTTGGTGGCAATCGCGACACGTTGGCCTGCTCGGGCAACAACGGCATCAACCCAACCTTCGGCGGCACGAGCCTCGACTGCCCTCCGGACCTCCTGTCGAACATCTCGGGCTCGGGTCTGCAGATCGCGCTCGGGTTGGCGACAGCGCCATCGTCGCTCGACGCGAACATCCCGTGCACGGCGGTTGGCGTTTTGGACTGCCCCTGTGCCGTCTGTTCGGGCGATACGACCATCCCGTGCAACGCCGACTCGGCGTGCTCGGACGTGGGCGCCGGCACCTGCACCTCGGTCGGCCCGAGCGGCGCGCAAACGCTTCCGAACAGCTGTTCGGACGGCGTTTGCACGGTCGATGCCGGCACCGCCGAAGGCACTTGTGACGCCGTTGGAAGCGCGCAGAACTACTGCGACGGCTTCACCAATTCCAACGGCTCCGGCATGATCACCTGCTCCACAAACGGCGACTGCGGCGCTGTGAGCGCAGGCAACTGCACACTCACCGAGCAGAGGAAATGCTTCGGCAACAGCGGCGACTCGATCGACGTGATCGGCGTGTTCCCGGGCCAGAACAACGCTGTGATGGGCGGCACGTTCTGCTTCCCGCCGACGGCCAACGCTGGCATCAACGGTGCCGGCGGTTCGCCGGGTCCCGGCCGCGCACGCGTGGCCTTCGACATCACGGCGAAGTGCCTCGACGGCGTGACTGACTTCCGCCTCGGCGGCGCCAACTGCCCGTAAGGAAACTGTGGCTCCTGCCGATCGCGCCTAGAGGTGTGAATCGGCCCTGACCCGGCCCCCGAGGAGAGATCCTCGGGGGCCTTTCCTTTGGCTGTTTTGCGGCATCCGATAGCCTCGGATAGGTTTTGCCGTCGCCTGAATCTTTGGGGGGTTCCCCAAGTGAGCGGGCAAACCCAATTCATTCGGGAGTTCTATTTCTATGAGCATTAAAGCTGACGCGTGGGTCCTATACGCCGGAGAAAAGGGCGCGCCCGCCCAAAAGACCGAGCTGGTCAGAGAAGAGTTCGAACTGGCCGATGCCGGCGCCGACGAGGCCGTGGTTACGCCGCTGTTCGGTTGCATGGAAGGCAACATGGGGCACGCCCTGGACCGCCGCCCCATCGACATCTGTCTGGCTCGCGGTGAAGAGAAAATCGTCATCGGCAACGCCGGTGTGGTCAAGGTCGAAGAGGTTGGCGCCGACGTCACTACCGTCAAGGCCGGCGACACTGCCATCTTGTTTTGTAACGGCGATCCCGACGCGTTCGGCTACCCTCGCAGGATCTTCGGCTACGACACTCCGGGCACCACCGGGATGCTGACCAAGGCGACGAAGTTCACACAGCATCAGCTTATTCCAATCCCAGCCGACACAAAGCATTCGCTCGAAGCGTGGGCCGCCTTTTCGCTGCGCTACGTAACGGCCTGGTCGAACTGGGAGTTGGCGTACGGCACGCTGCGCTTGCTGCTCGACAAAGAAGAACTGCCCAACCCGGAAGTCTGGGGCTGGGGCGGCGGCGTAAGTCTCGGTGAGTTGGCGCTTGCCAATCACTTTGGCTGCCGCACGGCGCAGATCGCATCGACCGACGACCGGCTGGCCACGATCGAGAGCCAAGGCATTCGCCCCGTCGACCGGCGCGAGTTCAACGACCTCTACTACGACAAGAAAAGGTTCCGCAAAGACGAAGACTACACCAACAAGTACGTCGCCGCCGAGAAGGTCTTCATGGCTAAGGTCAAAGAGATGACCGACGGCAAGCTCGTCAACATCTTCCTCGACTATGTCGGGGTGCCGGTGCTGCGCGCCACGCTCAAGGCGCTTGGCCGACAGGGCGTCATCGCGACGGCCGGTTGGAAGGAAGGCATGCAGATCGAAATGGTGCGTGCCTCCGAGTGCATCGCGCGCCATCAACACATCCACACACACTACGCGCGCTACCGGCAGGGTATCGACGCCGTCGCCTTCGCCGAGAAGAACGACTGGCTGCCGCCGCTTGACGGCAAGGTCTATGCCTTCGACGAGGTCCCGCAGATGTTCGAAGATTACGAGAACGGCACGCTGGGATGGTTCCCGGTATTCGCCGTGAACGGCTGAGCCCATAGGAGAACAACGAGATCATGAGCATCGATAAGATTGCAGTATTGGGCGGCGGCCAGATGGGCGCCGGCATCGCCGAAGCGGCCGCATCGAAGGGCATTTCCGTCGCATTGATCAAGGCCACACCCGGCCCTTCCGACAAGGCAAAAGCCGGTATTGAGAAAGGGCTCGGACGCCTGGTCGAGAAAGGCAAACTGTCACAAGATGACGCTGAAGCCGTCGTGTCGCGTATCACCTTCACCGACGACTTGGGTGCCGCTGCCGATGCCGACCTCTTCGTCGAATCGATCGTCGAAGACCTCGCGATCAAGAAAACGAAATTTGCCGAGGCCGACAAGATCGTAAAGGCGGGCGCCATTTTGGCGAGCAACACATCGACGCTCTGCATCGGCGATATGCAGGCGGCCACCGAGCGCAACGATCGTTTCATCGGACTGCACTTCTTCAATCCGGCCACAATGATGAAGCTCGTCGAAGTGATCCCTACCGATTCGACCGACGCCGCCGTCGTAGCCGATGCCGTCGCGTTCGTAGAAAAGATCGGCAAGACGCCCGTACTGGTAAAAGACCGTACCGGCTTCATCGTAAACCGATTGCTGACACCGTACATGTGCGATGCCATCCGCTGTCTCGAAGACGGTCTAGCCGACATCGCAGGTATAGACACGGCGATGCAGTTGGGCGCGAACCACCCGATGGGCCCGTTGTCGCTGGCCGACTACATCGGCCTCGATATCGTCAACGCCATGTCGGAGAACCTCTTCGCGACCTTCGGCAAGGACTACATGGCACCGCCGGCGCTTCTCAAGAAGCTCGTTGCCGAGGGAATACTCGGCCGCAAGACGAAACTCGGCTTCTACGACTACTCCGACCGTCCGCCGGTCCCGAACAAAGCACTCGGGTAGCAGCACAGCCGAGCCTTAGACGGAACTCTCTCGAGAAGGGCCGCAGCGTTTGCTGTGGCCCTTTTTAGTGGCGTCGTCGGACGCACGCCGCATATCTTCGTTCTTTAGGGCTGTTCGCTGCCGCCGCCTGGCCCCTGGACCGACTTTTCGCGCGGCCCTTCGGCCGAGTTTGCAATGGTATAGCGCGAGACCGTGATCCCCGTAACCCACGGCAGCCCTTGATTGCGACCGGTATTCGCGCGCGCTCTGGGCAGGCTGAGGTATCGATGGCGTCCGTTTTGCGCATACCCTGCATCGATATCGCGTGCAGCCGCACCGCTGCCGACGAGGCGCAACCGCTCGCGATCCAGATCGCGATAGAAATCGAAGACCGCCGCCGTCCCCGTAACCGCCACGAAGGCGATCGCGGCGACCGCCACTCGGCTGGCGATGGGTATTGCCACCGCAACACGCCTCGGCCCACGTGGCAGCAACAAGCCCCAAGCCAACACACCAGGCGCGAGCCAGTACCTATCGGCAAAAAGCCACAGCACGGCCAGACCCACGGTAAACACGGCGAAGGTCGTCGCCACGAGCACACCGAACGGCTCGCGCTGGCTCCGAGCGCTACGTAGCCCGGCCAACAGCGCCGGTCCCAGCGCCGACCAACCCAGCGCCGCGGCAACGAGCGAAGCGAACCGTGCAGGCGTCGCCCAACCGCAAACGGGTAAGCGCGTGCTGAGCAGGCTCGCGGCGCCGCCAAGTTCGCAGGCCCCCCACATCGTTCCGGTTCTGAGGTTGGGCGCTTCACCCACAAACCATACGACGGCGAAAACGAGACCTGCGGCAGCGAGCCATCGTACGTCGGACTTGAGCAGGGCAAGCGGAAAGACCGACAAGCCGATAAACGCAGCCGCCGCCGTCAGGCCGTCAACATACACCCACCCAGATATGCGCAGTGCCGATACCACATCGGCCAATCGCGCCGTCATCGGCAGTTTGTCACCGACGTCGGCGCCAAACACGAACACACCGGCCACAACGAGACAGACCGCCGCCAGCGGCAGCCGCGCTTCACGCGCGTTGCTGCGCCCGGGCCGACTCACAAGCGCAGCCGCAAGCAAGCCGACGAGTAGCGCCGCGCCGGTCTGGCGAACATAAGCCGCAGCCAAACCGGCAAGCGTCGCCAGCAGCAACCAAAGCTGAGCGTCGTCGCGTAGCCAGCGCCAGGCGGCATATAGCCCGATCTGCCACAGAGCCACCATCGGCACATCGGTCATGAAGGTGAGCGTGAGAAGAAAGTAGACCGGATGAAACGCCGTCGCCGCAACCCCGAACAAGGCCCAACGCCGGGGCGTACCGGTCGCGCACAAAAGCCGGTACCAACACAGGTGGCCGAGCACGGCCAGTACGACCGTTGAGAGCCGCAGTACCCAATCGTCAGCGCCTAAGACAACGACAAACAGTGCGCCCCAGAGAACCTGCGCCACTGGATAGACCGACGACCACTCGGGGATGACCAACGAACCACCGGCGGCCAGTTGGAATGCCGAGAAGCTGTAGACCCAGTCGTCGAAAACCGGGAAGGCATCGAACGGCCACACAAACGCTGCGGAAGCCATCCAGAGCAAGGCCAGCGCGACGGCGGGCACGAGCGCTGTATCGGCACGATCGCCCTTGGGCAGGGCAGCAGAGGGTTCTGAATTCACGTTGACAGGATCTCCGTGGGCCCCTAGCGTGGCGATGCTCAGCGTGTCCGTCAATAGGCGGGCCGATATCGCGACAATAGGAGGTCGCTCCTCATGGATTCAGTCTCAGCCGACAGCTCTCAAGACGCCCCACAGATTCACGCAACCGACGGCGCCGCCAAGATCTCGGTCGTCAATCCGGCTACCGGCGGTGTCGCGGGCGAGGTCGAGGTGTACTCCCGTGAACAGGTCGAAGGGGTCGTCGAGCGTTGTCGAGACGCACAGATCTACTGGAGCGCGCTCAGCCCCAACCAGCGCGGACGGCTACTGCGCCGCTATCGTGACTTCCTGCTCGACGCGCGTGACGAAATCGCCCAAACGGTCGCGTCCGAGACCGGGAAACCGCTCGCGGAAGTCTTCGGCGCCGAGATGATGTACGTCTGCGACGGCATCGGATTTTGGTCAAAGAGGGGCGGACGCTATCTCGCGGACCGCCGATTTAGGCCTCACCTTCTCAAATCGAAGATACCGATGAGCACGTACAAGCCGCGCGGGGTCATCGGCATGATCACGCCGTGGAACTTTCCGTTCTTGCTGAGCATCGGCGAAGCCATCCCCGCTTTGATGGCCGGCAACGGCGTGGTCATCAAGCCGTCTTCGACCACTCCGCTCTCGGCCGTACTCGGTGTGCGTATCGCGGAGGAAGCCGGACTGCCCAAGGGTCTGCTCGCAGCCGTCACCGGGCGCGGCAATGTCGGATGGGATCTCATCGATTTCGTCGACATGGTGTCGTTCACCGGCAGCGTAGAAACCGGGCGCAAGATCCAGATCAAGTGCGCCGAGCAGCTGAAACCGACGACGATGGAACTCGGAGGCAAAGACCCGATGATCGTTTGCCACGACGCAGACCTCGAACGCGCGGCCAACGGATGCGTCTGGGGCGCGCTCGCGAACAGCGGCCAGGTCTGCATCTCGGTCGAGCGTGTCTACGTAGACGAGAGCATACACGACGACTTCGTGCGCCGCGTGGTCTCGAAGGTCGGTGAGCTGCGCCAAGGGCTGCCCGACGAAGACGTCGATATCGGCTCGATGACCTCGCAGGCGCAGTTGCGCATCGTTGAATCGCAGGTCGAAGACGCCCGCGCCAAGGGTGCTAAGGTTTTGGCCGGTGGGCGCCGCAATGCGGGCCGAGACGGAACCTGGTACGAGCCGACCGTAATCACGGAAGTCGACAATTCGATGGAGCTGATGCGCGAAGAGACCTTCGGACCCGTCATCGCCATCCAGAAGGTGAAAGACGAAAACGAAGCGATCGAACGATCCAACGATTCGAACTTCGGCCTGTCAGCGTCGGTGTGGTCGAAAGACAAAATCGGTGCGATGAATATCGCCCGCCGTGTCGAAGCCGGCGCCGTGTGCGTCAACGACCACATGATCCACATGATGATTCCGGAAGTTTCGATGGGAGGGGTAAAGGACTCCGGCATCGGGCATCGACACGGCGCGGAAGGCATTCGCAAGTTCTGCGAAGAACAAACACTCGTCATCGACAGATTCGGTCTGAAGAAAGAAGCGCTGTGGTACCCAGGAATGAAGAACCGCGCTCGCGTGTTCCGGCGTCTTCTCAACGTACTGTTTCGTTCCGGGCTGCGAAACAAGTTCTTCGGTTAGCGGTAAAAGATCTTAGGGTTGGGTGGCCGCAAGTTGCTCTGCCAAAGCCAAGATCGATTCGGCGCTGACCGCACCCTTCTCGAGCGCGTTGATCCAGCGCTCCGGAATGGCAGAGGCACCGAGGTGCGCGCCGGCGATGGCGCCGCTCATCGAAGCGATCGCCGCCGTATTGCCGGCCAACGACAGCGCGTAGGCAACGGTCCGTTCGAAACTATCGGCGTTGACCACGAAACAGTACGTAGCCGTAACCACCGACCCCAGCACGTTGCGCCCGTTGCCCAAACGGTCCACCACGTGTTTGCGATCGGGCATCTTGAGCGCCATGCCGGCGGCACTCTGATACTGCTCGCGAAGTTCGCGAGCCTGACATTCGCTGCCCAGATCGAGCAGTAGTTCGTCGGGCGCCATTGGATCGTCGGCCGTCGAGAACGCGATCGCCACCGCCATCGCTTGCAGGACCGCGCCTTCGCTGCCCAGAGCGTGCGCGTGCGTGATCGATGCCTGCTCCTCCGCCACCCACCGCAACATCTCTGCATCGGCTGCGTACAGGAGCCCCACGGGTGCCGAGCGGGTGGCAGCACCGTTGCCTGAGCTGACACGACCGCTGGTCACGGTGCCGGCATCGCGCCACGGCGTACCCGATTGGATCTTCGCCAGCGCAATGCCAGTGCCTTGACCGTAGCCGCGCGAAGGGGTCCTGGCACCGAGCAGACGCAAGGCCATGTCGTCGCCGTTAAACGCCGGATGCTCCGCCAGCGAGGCGGTAACCGCCGAGACCATCTCGGTGGCCGCTCCGTAGGGTCCCGGGAGCTCAGCGATGAGGTCGTCTAGCTCACGATAGCGGTGCGCGATCGGACCGCGAGAGATACCGTCGAAGCGCATGCCCAGGCTGTCGCCGATCATGGCGCCGAGCAGACAGCCGCGAAAACGATCGAGCCTGGCTGCATCGGTAGAGGATAATTTAGCCGAGGCCGACATCGGCGCGGATTATGGCAGAGCGACCCGCGCTTCCAAAGACCGGCCCGGCGCAGATACACTGCCATGACGTGAAGAAGATTCTCATCACAGGGATCTCGGGCGGACAGGGTCGCCTGCTCGCCCAAAAGCTGATCGGCCAATGGGACGTGATAGGCGTGGACCGAGTGCCGTGGGTAGGCGCCCCGGACGGGATCTCGATCGAGACCCTGGATCTGCGCAAGAAACGGCTGCGCAATATCATTCGAATCGAGCGCCCGGAGGCCGTGGTTCACCTGGCCTTCGTCAGGCACTTTCGCTCCGATCCCCGTGTGCGCCACTCCGTCAATGTCGAAGGCACACAACATTTGCTCGAGAACTGCGCCGAGTTCGGCGTCAAACGAGTGGTGGTACTTTCGAGCAGCTACGTCTACGGCGCGCAGCCCGACAACCCGCGCTACATGCAAGAGGACCATCCGCTCAACGTCTCACGTACGTTTCCAGAGATTCGCGATCTCACCGAGGTCGAGGGACTCGTCAATACGTTCCTGTGGCGCTATCCCGACATCGCAACGTCGATCCTTCGCCCCGTCAATACGCTGGGCTACTATGTACACAGCGCCATCGGTCGCTACTTCAAACTCGATTATCTTCCGACGGTTGCCGGCTTCGATCCCATGATGCAGTTCATCCACGAGGACGACCTCTGCGAAGCCATCTCGGCGACACTCGACCACGACCTGCGCGGCGTCTTCAACGTTACCGGATCGGGGGCAGTGCCACTCAAGCGCGCGATTCGCGCGATTGGCAAGAGCCGCGTGTCCCTGCCCGAGTCGGTTGCGGATCTCCTGATCGATCGAGCGTTTCGCTGGGGCGTCTGGGAATTTCCGCCGGCAGCGCTCGAGTTCCTAAAGTACCCCTGCACGATTTCCGGTCGCCGGTTCGACGAAGCGACGGGATTTAAAGCGAAACTCTCACTCGAAGATATCTTCGCGGGAGTAGCCCGATGAACGGCCGTTTGAAATTCGGCGACGCGCTGCGCGCAGGCATCACGAGTTTCGATTGCGGAAATGCGATCGCCCGCGAGATCGATGAAAAGATCGTCGATATACCCGCCGATCTGAACAGCTACGGCTACGACCCGTGGGGTTACAACCCAAAGGTGTTCCGTGACTTCTTGCTCCCGGCGGCCATGATGTATCGCCACTACTTCCGCTGCATCACCAACGGGATCGAGAACATCCCCGAAGGGCGTTGCATGCTCATCGGCAACCACGCCGGCCAGGTCGCGTTCGACGGACTGATGATCATGGCCGCGATGGTGCTCGAAGCGCGCCCGCCGCGACTCGCGCGCGCGATGGGAGAATACTGGCTCGCGAGCCAGCCCTGGCTCGGCGTCTTGCTCGACCGGATCGGCAGCTCAATCGGAACGCCGCAAACCTGTGCCGATATGTTGGATCGTGGTGAGTGCATTCTCGCTTTCCCCGAGGGAATTCGTGGAATGAACAAGACCTACGCGGACGCGTATCAGTTGCAGGAGTTCGGTCTTGGCTTCATGCGCCTGGCGCTGCAAACCAACACGCCGATCATCCCGTTTTCGGTCGTTGGTTCGGAAGAGCAGGCACCGAGCATTGCGAACCTCGAAGGCCTCGGCCGCCTGATCGGTGCGCCGGCTTTCCCGATCACGCTCACCTGGCCCTGGCTCGGACCGCTCGGAATGGTCCCATTGCCCACCCGTTACCACATAGACTTCGGAGCACCCTTGGTATTCGACGGTGACCCCAACGACGAAGACCATGTGCTCTACGAAAAGGTCGAGCAGGTGAAGGCAACCATTCAGTCAATGATCCGAGACGGATTGGCGCGTCGAGAGAGCATATTCTTTTAAAATGCGCGTTTTCCTCTGCGGCCCAAGTCTGTGAGGATTCCCAGACCGTGCCTCCCGAAGAGTTCTCGATACAACCGGACTTAGTGCGAGCGGTAGTCTTCGACCTCGGCGGTGTACTCATCGAAGGCGGACCCAGCGAAGTCATCGCGTTCGGCAGCCGAACCGGGCTCAGCGAAAACCAATGGCGCACGCTGCGCCGCGACCTATTCGGCAACGACGGCATGTGGGCTCAACTCGAACGCGGCGAGGTGACGTACGCCGACTTCACGAGCGAGCTGCGACGCCGTGTGATCGAAGCGGGCGGCAACGTTTCCGAGGAGCATGCCGCAGACTTCATGGGGCGTCCCGAACCCATGGGTGGCAAATCTCCGGCGCGCCCGGCGATGATCGACGCCGTTCGCGCACTGCGCAAGGTCGTGGCGACAGCGCTTCTAACGAACAACGTCGTCGAATGGCGCGAGGGGTGGAGCGCGGTGTTCAAGGATCCCGAATTGTTTGAGGTAGTCATCGATTCCAGCGAGGTGGGAACTCGCAAACCGGAGCCCGAGATCTACGAAATCACGCAGGAACGACTCGGCATACCCCATGAAGCCATACTATTCGTCGACGATATCGGCCAGAATCTAAAGGCTGCAAAAAAACTGGGATGGCAAACCGTGCTATTCACGGAAGAAGCGAAAGTACTCCCTGTACTACGCAGCATCTGGAGCCGATCGTGAAACGCCTAGTCTCGCAAATTCAGACGTCCAGTAGTGAGTTCAAAGCAAACGCTGAGAATATGCGTGGACTTTGTGAAGAGCTGCGTGGGCGCGTATCCGATAACCAAACAGGTGGATCCGAGAAAGCGCGCACCCTGCATGTCGAGCGCGGCAAACTTCTTCCGCGCGATCGTGTCGAGCGACTACTGGACCCGGGAACGCCCTTTCTCGAGTTGTCCCCCTTGGCGGCCTGGGACCTCTATGACGGCCAAGCGCCGGGCGCGAGCATCATCACAGGCGTAGGAACCATTCAAGGACGCCAAACCGTCATCGTCGCAAACGACGCGACCGTAAAGGGCGGTACGTACTTCCCGATGACGGTGAAGAAACATTTACGCGCACAAGAGATCGCGCTCGAAAATCGCTTGCCCACTATCTATCTCGTCGACTCCGGCGGCGCGTTCCTGCCGCTGCAGCATGAAGTATTTCCTGATGCGCAGCACTTCGGCCGCATTTTCTACAACCAAGCCAACATGTCCGCTCTGGGCATTCCACAGATCGCGGCGGTCATGGGTTCGTGCACGGCGGGCGGCGCGTACGTACCTGCAATGTGCGACGAGAGCATCATCGTAGGCAATCAAGGAACGATCTTTCTCGCTGGGCCGCCATTGGTAAAGGCGGCCACAGGAGAAGAGGTCACCGCGGAACAACTCGGCGGAGGCGACGTACACACCGCACTATCGGGCGTCGCCGACTATCTGGCCGAAGACGATGAAGATGCGATACGCATCGCGCGGCGCATCTTCGAACATCTACCACCGGCAAACACCCCAGCGATCCAGCTCGAGGCGCCCGAGGATCCTGCCTACGACCCCGAAGAGATCTACGGCATAATCCCCAACGACGTTCGCAAACCCTACGACGTGCGCGAGGTGATCGCGCGCCTCGTCGACGGCTCGCGCTTCGATGAGTTCAAGGCGCGCTACGGCACGACGCTCGTGACCGGTTTCGCGCGCGTTCACGGCATACCGGTAGGCATCGTCGCCAACAACGGCGTCCTCTTCTCCGAGTCTGCGCTCAAGGCCACTCACTTCATCGAACTGTGCTGCCAGCGCAATACTCCCCTGCTCTTCCTGCAGAACATCACCGGCTTCATGGTCGGGCGGCAGTATGAAGCAGGCGGCATCGCCAAGGACGGCGCGAAGATGGTGATGGCGGTCGCAAACGCCCGCGTGCCCAAAGTAACCGTGATCATCGGCGCATCGAACGGGGCTGGGAACTACGGCATGTGCGGGCGCGCATACAGTCCGCGATTTCTATACATGTGGCCGAACGGGCGCATCTCGGTCATGGGCGGCGAGCAGGCGGCATCGGTGCTAACGACGGTGAAACAGGCCCAGCTGGAGAAGGAAGGAAAGACGCTCGGCAAGGGCGAACTCGAAGCGCTGCAACAACCGATTCTCGAGAAGTACGAGCGCGAAGGCAGCCCGTACTTCAGCACCGCGCGGTTGTGGGACGACGGTGTCATCGACCCGATGGATACCCGGGCGGTCATAGGACTGTCGCTCGCCGCTGCGTTGAATCGGCCGAATGAAGACACCGACTTCGGTGTCTTTCGTATGTGACGCGCCCGAGTCGCGCGGGATACCCTTCTTTTATCGTTGCTTGCCATGGCCAAACCTATCAAACGTCTGCTGGTCGCAAACCGCTCGGAGATCGCTTGTCGTATCGCGCGTACGGCGCGCGAGATGGGCATCGAGACGGTCGCCGTCTACTCGGAGGCAGACGCCGGCGCGGCCCACACCGTGTCGGCTGACCAAGCGGTCGCCCTCGGAGGAATGTCTCCGGCGGAGAGCTACCTCCAAATCGACACCGTGATCGAAGCGGCAAAGAGCTCCGGCGCCGATGCGATTCATCCTGGCTATGGATTCCTGGCCGAAAACGCGGAGTTCGCTCGAGCCGTCTCAGACGCCGGTCTCACGTTCGTAGGGCCGTCGCCCGAAGCGATTCGGCTGATGGGTGACAAGATCGCCGCCCGCGATGCGGCCGAGGTGCAAGGCCTACCGTTGATACCATCAGCCGAGCTCCGCGGTAGCGAAGCCGACATGGCAAAGGCCGCCGAGTCTCTCGGCTATCCCGTATTGGTCAAAGCCGCTGCCGGCGGCGGCGGACGAGGAATGCGGGTCGTCGACCACGCCGAAGCGCTTGCAGACGCCGTCGCGCAGGCCGGGAGAGAGGCACAGTCCGCATTCGGAGACGGCCGAATCTATCTGGAGAAGTACCTCACCGCGCCGCGCCACATAGAAGTACAAGTCTTCGGCTTCTCCGACGGCACAGTCGCTCAGCTGGGTGAGCGCGACTGCTCCACGCAGCGACGTCATCAGAAGATCATAGAGGAATCGCCCTCTGCCGCCCTCGACGAGGCAATACGCCGTGCGATGACCACGGCAGCCGTCAAACTAACTTCGGCGATCGAGTACGCAGGCGCCGGCACCGTAGAGTTCATAGTTTCCGGCGATGAATTCTATTTCCTCGAAATGAACACCCGACTACAGGTCGAACACGCCGTCACCGAAATGGTATACGGAGTCGATTTGGTACGCCTGCAGTTGGAGACGGCCGGCGGGGTCGACACACCGCGCGACACATTCACGCCGCACGGCCATGCGATCGAATGCCGCGTATACGCGGAGGATCCCAGCAACGGATTTCTGCCGACCGGGGGCAACGTGTTGCGAGTCGATCATCCGACCGGCCCGGGCGTACGCGTCGATTCCGCGCTGCTCGATGGTCTCGAGGTTCCGGTACTGTACGACCCGATGCTCGCGAAGGTCGTCGTGTGGGCGGAGGATCGCGACCAAGCTATCGAACGCATGACAGCGGCACTCCATGATTTTTCGATCGTCGGGCTAACTACCAACCTCGCGTTCCTGATCGACGTTGTGGGTAGCGGCGCGTTCACGTCGGCGGCAATCACGACCACGAGTATTGAACGCGACTACGCCGACTGGAAGCCATCCGGGTCGTACGCGAGCGATGCTGCGTTGGCGGCAGCGGCGCTCGTTGCAGAGTTCGGCCGCGTACCGACGACGGGACCGTCCTCGCCCGCGGCCCAAGCGACGCCATGGCAAACGCTGGGCGCCTGGCGCATTGGCGACGCGCACCCCAAGGAGCGAGGTTAGTGGGACGCGTATACCGAACAGCGTCCGACGATACGCAATTCGCACTCGCACGCGAAAGCGGCACGCTCGTTTTACATCGCGACAGCGCAGAGATCACGATCGACGATTTCGAAATCGGTGAACGATATGTGACGGTCACCATCGACGGCCACGCGCATCGTTTCCTCTACGCGCGTGAGTCCGCACACGTTCACATTTCATGCGCAGGCGAATCGTTGTGCCTGATCCCCGCCGACGAAGACGTCGACAACGCGGCATCAAGCGGCAGCTTTAGTCCCGAAGTCACCGCTCCGATGCCCGGGAAGGTACTCGAGGTTCTCGCGAAGAAAGGCGATCGGCTCGAGACCGGGGCCCCATTGCTGCTTCTCGAGGCCATGAAGATGGAGCAGACGATTCGCACCGCAACGCCTGCAGAAGTCCTCGATATTCATGTGCAGGTAGACGCAATGGTCGGCCCGGGAGAAACGCTGGTAACGCTCGGCCAAATCGAAGGCGAGCAAGAGTAACCCGTTCGCCGAACTAGCTTGCGAACCGATCGCCTACCGACAATCCCGCTTCCTGGGCGACCTCGTCCGCAGCTTTTTTCCCGGCATCAATAGCCATCTTCGCAACGGTTACCGAGCCATCGACGGTAGCGATCTCTACGGTGCCGCCCTCGATCGCAATCAAGGTCCCCGGCGGCTCGGTCGCGCAGCCCGACGCGATCCGCGAACCGTACACGCGCACAAGCGTACCGCCGATGCTGCCGTGCGCCCCCGGACTGGGATCACAGCCGCGGATCAGATTGTGGACCTGGCCGGTCGGTTGATCCCACGCGACCAAGGCATGCTCATCGCGGCACAACGGATCGTAGGTAGCCACGCTTTCATCCTGATCAATCGCGGCAACCGAACCCGACAGTACCATCTCGACCGAGTCTATGGTCGCCGCTACGCCCGGCTCGAACACTGCGCTGTAGTAGTACGACCCTGCAGACTCGTCGGGACCGATGTCCACCTGTCGCTGCAAATAGATGGGACCGGCATCGATAGCGTCATCGGGACGGAACAGCGTGATGCCGCCGATCGTCTCACCGTTGATCAGTTGCCACGGGATCGCAGAACCGCCGCGGTAGGCGGGTAACAACGACGGGTGGAAGCACAGAGAGGCCAAACGCGGCGCATCGAGTATCGACAGCGGGATGATCTGAGTGACGTAGGCAAGAACGGCGAGATCGGCGACGGCTGGATTCACTTCCGCGAACGCCTCAGCGTCCTTGTACGATGCGCGTTGCACCTTGCGTAGACCGGCGGCAGCGGCGGCCTCTCCGAGCGGATCCGCCCGACGCCCCGCTCTATCGGGGGGCAGGCAAACCGCCGTGATCTCATGGCCCGCGGCCAAGAGCCCGTCGAGAACCTTCTGACCGAACTGCGCCTGGCCAAACAACAGTATCTTCGCCACGTCGTCGCCTCCGCGCACGATCCGGGACGGGCGCACTGCGCCCGTCCGAAACCGCACAGGCGGCAACCTAACCCGTTCGGCCGTCGAGCGCGACCGAGTTCACCGAAAGATCAACAACTTGGCTAGGTTACACGCCCCCAACCGGGCGCAGAGACCAGTACGCCAATTTGCGATCTAACGCGCTGCATGGTAACTGCCGTGTTCTCTCGGCCCGCCGTCCTCTTTCTTGTGACGATTAAACCGCGGGCCGTAAGCCTTTAGCAGGAGGAATCATTCGTGAAGATTCTCGTACCAGTGAAGCGCGTTCCCGACGCCGAGACCACAATCAAGGTCAACCCGGAAGGCAATGGGATCGTCGAGGCGGGCGTAAAATGGGTAGTAAACCCGTTCTGCGAAATCGCCATCGAGGAAGCGCTCCGCATCAAGGAGTCGGGTGCAGAAGCAGAGGTCGTGCTGGTCACGATCGGGACCACAGATTCGCAGGAGCAGCTGCGCACCGGCCTAGCGATGGGCGCAGATCGAGCCATTCTCGTAACGGCCGACAACTCCGACCCTTGGGTCGTTGCACGCATCCTGGCCAAGATCATCGAGCAGGAGAGCCCTGACGTTGTCGTCATGGGCAAGCAGGCTATCGACGACGATTCGAATGTCGTCGGGCAGCTTCTCGCTGAGCTCGTGGGGTGGCCTCAGGCCACATTCATCTCGGAACTGACGCTCGAAGACGGCAACGCCGCCGCCACCTGCGTTCGTGAGATCGACGGCGGTCTAGAGACCGTCAAGATCCCGCTACCGGCAATCGTCACCGCCGACCTCCGATTGAACGAGCCGCGTTATGCTTCTCTACCGGGCATCATGAAAGCCCGTAAAAAACCGCTCGACGAAATCGATGCCGGTTCGCTCGGCGTGGACCTCACGCCGATGCTGACCGTAAAGAACCTCGTTCCCCCCGCGGAACGTCAGGGCGGCAGATTGGTCGAGTCCGTCGACGAGCTGATCTCGGTGCTTCAGTCCGAAGCTAAGGTCCTTTAGGAGAAGTTAGAACAGTGAGCAACGTACTAGTTTATGCAGAGCACGCTCACGGCAAGCTCCCCAAAGCGACAGCCGTAGCAGTTACCGCAGCCAAAGAAGCCGCAGCCAAGATGGGCGGCGGCGATGTCATACTCGGCCTGTTCGGGTCGGATATTTCCTCAGTATCGGCAGATGCCGGTAAACTCGGTGCCGCCAAAGTAGCGACCATCGAGAACGGTGCCCTCGAGCATCACACCGCAGACATGGCGACAGCCGCGCTCAAGGCGATTGCCGACGCGACCGATTGTGATCGCGTCGTCCTGGCATCAACGTCAAAGGGCAAAGACATCGCCCCTCGACTCGCCGGTGCACTCGGCGCGTCGATCGCGACCGACGTGACCGCCATCAACGACGATGGAACGCTGGTCCGGCCGATGTATGCCGGCAACGCGTTCGCAACAGTCGAGATGCACGGTGACAAGAAGGTCTTCACCGTTCGAACGACCGCGTTCGAAGCCGCACCCGAAGACGGCTCAGCGACCGTGGAAGCAATCGGCGCCGACGTCGCGGCCCCCGCCAACGCCATCCAGTTCGTCAGCGTCGAAGAGACGAAGTCGGACCGCCCCGTACTCACAGAAGCCGAGCGTGTGGTCGCCGGCGGTCGTGGACTCAAGTCTGGAGAGAACTTCACCAAAATTCTCGAGCCTTTGGTCGATGCGCTCGGTGCAGCCATGGGTGCCAGCCGCGCAGCAGTCGATGCCGGCTACGTCCCCAACGATCTGCAGGTCGGTCAGACCGGTAAGGTCGTGGCCCCGACTCTCTACATCGCCGTGGGCATCTCGGGTGCGATTCAGCATCTGGCGGGCATGAAGGACTCGAAGGTGATCGCCTCGATCAACAAGGATCCCGAAGCCCCGATCTTCCAGATCTCCGATTTCGGTTTGGTCGCCGACCTCTTTGAGGCTGTGCCGGAGATGACGGAGAAAGTGAAGGGACTCTAAGCGCCGAGCGGCGCTTGCGTGTTTCGTGATGGGGAGCTGAGTGACCTCTGGTGTGAGGTCTCTCAGCTCCCCTTTTTGTTATCAGTGAGGGCGGCTGCTCGATTCGTCGGTTGGGTTCTCACCGACGACCGGCTCGAGAATCTGCTTGATCCGCTCGACTACGCCGCTGTCTCGCGGCGCAATCAGCTCGTATTTGCGGAACAGTCCGACTGCGCCCAGTCCTGCGAGCCGATGCTCGAGGTCGTGCTCTTCGAGCGACGTGAGAACCAGCGCCGGTGCATCAATCGAACGCACTTTGAGTTCCTCGAGCACGCCGAAGCCGTCGAGCTGTGGTAGTGCGAGGTCCAGAAGTATTGCGTCCGGCTTGTGCTCGACAGCCATCGCCACGGCATCGCGGCCGTTGTAGGCCTTAGTCACCGAATAGCCGGCTTGGATCAGCTCGAACTCGATAACAGAACCGTAGTCCTTGTCGTCCTCGACCAACAGTACGTTCGACCCCGTGGGGGTGAGTTGGTTGAGCCGCGCCAGCAACGGTTCGCTATGGGTCGGCGGACTCATCTCCACGAACCCCTCTTGCTGCGATAGCATCACGATGTGCTCAATGCCGGCGCGACGCAGTTTCGTTTCGACCTCATCGTTGAGTTGCCAGACGAAAGAAGGTGCCACGACGACAACCTGCGGAGTCCAAGTTTTGAGCGTGTCGAAGACATCGTCGAAGCGACTGCGTGTTCTTATCTCGATGTCTTCAAGACGAAGCGCGCGTACGCAGGCTTCTGACAAAACGTTTTCGTGCATCAGCAACATGACACCCAGCGCAGACGCGGTCACCGTGTTACCAGCCTGCGCAACATGCTGAACCGCGTCTGCCGACATGACGAACTGAAATGTCGCACCTTCACCTGGGCTACTCTCGGCCCAAATACGGCCTTTGTAGTGCTCTACGATGCCTCGACAGATCGCCAAGCCGAGCCCCGTGCCAGCCGGACGCTCGCCCTCTCGCTCACGGGCCGCGATCGTGTGCGTTTTGTCGAAAATCGCCTCTAGCTGACCATCCTCAACACCAGGACCGGTATCGACGACGGAGAAGCAGATCCCCTCGGCGACCTGGCGAGCCGAGACGACGACCCTGCCACCCTGCCGTGACGCGTTGACGGCGTTGCTGACCAGATTGTCGAGTACCTGGGTGAGTCGCTCCTCGTCACCCCAAACCCCGGGGAGCAGGTCTGACGCCTGAACGTCGATGAAGATATCTGCCGCCTGTGCGCTCTTCTGATTGAGTTGCACCGCACGGTGAACCAAACGCGAAGGCTTCAGTTCGCAATCGCTCCACTCGACGCGTCCTGCCTCGAGGCGCGAGATATCCAACAGGTCGTTGATCATGCGTACCAGACGCTGCCCCTCAGCCGCAATGGTGTCGCCAAACCGATCGATAACCTCCGGTTTCTTGTGATGATAGCGCTGGATGATCCGTGCGGAGGAAACAATTGCGCTCAGCGGAGTGCGGATCTCGTGTGAGACCGCCGACAGGAAGCGAGCCTGCAGTTCGTTGGCGGCTTGAAGACGCTCGATATCCTCTTCAAGAGTGCCGATGCGGCCGATCGCAACTTCGCGACTTGCGGCCAGCGTTTCCTCGATGAGGTTGAATCGCTCGGCCAACTCGCCAAGCTCGTCCTGCGACCGGACGGGTTCGACTGCGGTCGCCTCGGCGATGGAGGACATATTACGTACTGCCGTTAAGAGCGGCTCGACCTGCCGGGTCAGGCCGTCCGAAAATACGCGAGCGATGAGGGTGGCGGTTCCGACCACCCACACCAGAACAAGAAAGCTCCAGAACTCATAGGAGAGCGCGGAGTCTGTTCTTCCTGCAAAAAAGAAATAACTTACGCCAAGAAACAGCGTCGTTGGTAGGACCGAAGCCAGGGCCATAAAGACCGCGACCTGGCCCCGAACGGTGAACTGCTTCGTCGTGGCTTCATTGAAAGCTCCGCGCAGCATCGCAACCGTGCCGGATTCCGTTCCTGGTGTCACAAGTGTACCCACATCGTCAAATTTTTGACTGTTGGGAAGCCCAAGCCTCCGCAAAGTGCAGTAGTGGTACTACCGCCTGTGGAAGCATAAGCAGGATCCATGCCGCTGTACGAATTCGCACGCGGCGGATGGCACGGGACAAAAAAAGGCCGGGTCGACGAACGCCGACCCAGCCGCTTTGATTGCCGGCAGAGCGCCGTAGACTAGGCCGAGGCTTCTAGCGAATCCGCGACAATCTCTAAAACATCGCGCGTCTCCACGCTCTCCTCGACCTGCTTTTCCTTAACGCCGTCGGTGAGCATCGTCATGCAGTACGGACACGCCGACGCGATCACGTCCGGCTTGGTGTCGAGCAGCTGCTCCACGCGCAACGTATTCACACGCTGGGTGGGATCCTCCTCGATCCACATGCGGCCGCCACCGGCGCCGCAGCACATGCCCGTACTCTTCGATCGTGGGCTCTCGACGATCTTCGCTCCAGGAATGGCCTGCAGAATTTCGCGCGGCGCATCGTATATTTCGTTGTAGCGACCGAGATAGCAGGAATCGTGATAGACGATTGTTTTCGCGACGTCACCCGAGACCTTAACCTTCCCATCCTTGATCAGCTCTGCAACCAGTTGGGACGCGTGCACGGTCTCGTAGTCCCCCCCGAACTGCGGGAACTCGTTCGCGATCGTGTTGAAGCAGTGCGGGCAGTTCGTGATGACCTTCTTGACGTTGTACGAATCGAAGATCTCGACCGCCGCCGTAGCCATCCCTTGATAGAGATACTCGTTGCCAAGACGTCGCGCGGTGTCGCCGTTACACGGTTCTTCCTTGGCAAGAATGGCGTAACTCACACCGGCGTGGTCCAGAATCTTCGCTACCGACTTCGTGATCTTTTGCGCGCGGTCATCGAAAGAGCCCGCGCAGCCCACGAAGAACAGGTATTCCGCATCGGGGTTCTCGGCCAACGTTGGAATGTCGAGTCCCTGGGCCCAATCGTCGCGCTTGTCCATGCCGATACCCCAAGGATTGCCCTGGGTCTCCATGCCTTTGAAGGTACGCGTAAGTTCCTGCGGGAAACGCGCCTCCTCCTGGACCAGATGGCGGCGCATGTCGACGATCTTGTCGACGTATTCGATATTCACCGGACAAGCCTCTTCGCAGGCGCGGCAGGTATTGCACGCCCAAACGACCTCGTCGGTGACCCAGTCGCTTTCGGCCTCGACAACCTTCTCCATCCAGTCATCGTTTAGTACATCCCAACCGTTTTCGTAGAGCTGGTCACGCATGTTGAGAAGCATTTGGCGCGGCGCCAGCGGCTTGTTCGTCGACGTGGCCGGGCATTGCTCCGAGCAACGACCGCACTCCGTACAGGTGTACATGTCGAGTACCTGTTTCCAGTCGAAGTGTTTCAGCTGTGACTTGCCGAAGACTTCCAGGTTTTCGTCTTCAAGATCCTGCTTCGACAGAGCACCACGCGGCTCGAGCTTCGAGAAGAAAACGTTCGGCAATGCCGTGATGACGTGGAAGTGCTTCGCGAGCGGCAGCATGTTGAGAAACGTCAGCACGACCAGGTTGTGAATCCACCAGGCGATATTGCTGGCGCTCTCGGCAAAGCCGGCACCGTAGGGTGCCATCAGGCTCGCCATGAGGGCCGACACGGGCTGCCAAGCGCGTTCGGCTTCTATGCCGGGATCGCCCGCCATGAAAATCAGCCGACCGCCATCGTAAATAAGACCGGTGAGGCAAATCGTCGTGATGAAACAGAGAATGAGGACGGCTTCCCAGTGCTGCTGGCCGTGCAGTTTCTCCTCCGCCGGGACGAACCCCATAAGGCGCTTCGGGTGCGTGACCAGCCAGCGCGTGAGTAGGGTCAGCGCGCATGTGACGACGATCACTTCGGTGATGTCGCGAAGGATCATGTACGGGCCGCCAAGTAGCGCCGGGCTCATCAGCGGCAAATGCGCATCGGGGGCCCAGCCGCGCAGGAACATCGTCGCAACCTGGCCGCCGAGAACTAGGAAGCCCCAAAACACTAAGGCATGGATGATGCCTGCCGGCTGCTCGCCTCTGAAGAATTTGAGCTGGCCGAGCCCGTATACGAGCGTGACCTTGATCCGCTCGGGAATCCGGTCGAATCGGCCTTCGGCGCTCGGAAGCTTCAGCAATACGCCGAAGCGGTTGTACATCTGGTAGGCAAACAAGCCGACATAGGCCAGCAGCACCACGGTCCAAATCATCGCACTCACGTTGGAATCCTCCCCGCTGAGGCCCTACGTCCGACCGGTGCCCGACGCCTTCCTGGACCTTAAGTATCAAGATTTAATCGTGCCCGGCGCGTGCTTGCAATCCGGTCCGGCCAACGCCAGCCTAGATGCATCATGCGGATTGGGGCTCCTACTAGAGTAGATAAGCAGGCGTCCGCAGCGCTTAAACTTCTCGTAATTCCGACTCTTTTCACACTCCTCGCCGCGTGCACACCCTCTGATCCCACAGTCGGCCTCGAAGGGCGCGATGGCAGGTCGGTCGACGTCAAGGTTGAGGTCGTGAGTACCCCCGACTCTTTGCGCCGCGGGTTGATGTGGCGTACCGAATTGCCGAGTGACCATGGAATGCTTTTTGTGTTCGATGGCGACGCGCCGCGCAGCTTCTGGATGAAAAATACCCCGCTACCGCTGGATATCTTGTTCATCAGCTCGCAGTCGCGTGTGGTCAGCATCGCCGAAGACACGATCCCCTACTCGCTTGCATCGATCGCGTCCGGCGGGCCGGCACAATATGTCCTCGAGGTGAACAGCGGCTTCACTCGGCGCCACGGCATCGAAGCGGGCAGTACTGTGACCCTTCCCCCACTCGCCCCGACCCCAAAGCGCTAAGTGCCTGTCCTTATAGGACTAAATCGGGCGCTTCTTGTTTTTTTCAGGGGTCTTTTATATCTGGATTCGCTGCCGCTTTTTTTCGCGTCAGTCCAAGGGAACGCAAGTGGGGAACGAACTCGGGCAGGGTCAGAGCACCACTCGCCACGGGGAGCGGCCAACTCTGGATCAACGGGAGATGAGCAGCACGAGCAGCCGCCAAGAGCGGCGCTCGAGGTGAAACGAATATGGCAGATGCCGAAGTCCTTGAAGAACTGAGCCGACGAAACGAACAAGCCGAAGCCGGTGGCGGCGAAGAGCGAATTGCCAAGCGGCACGCGAAAGGCCTGCTCACCGCACGCGAGCGCGTCGAGCGCCTATTCGACCCGGGTAGTTTCGTCGAAATCGACAAGTTGCGCGTTCACCGCTGCACTGATTTCGGCATGGACGAGTCGCATACACCGGGAGACGGCATCGTAACCGGCTACGGCACGGTTGACGGCCGCACCGTGTTCGCGTTCGCACAGGACTTCACCGTACTCGGCGGCAGCTTGAGCCACACAGTGGCCGAAAAGATCTGCAAGATTAACGAAATGGCACTCAAGGCCGGTGCTCCGATCGTCGGACTGAATGATTCGGGCGGTGCACGCATCCAAGAAGGCGTTGAGAGCCTGGGCGGCTACGCCGACATCTTTTGCGCGAACACTCTAGCCTCGGGAGTGATTCCACAAATCTCCGGCGTGCTGGGCCCCTGTGCCGGTGGTGCCACTTACTCGCCTGCGCTCACAGACTTCATCCTGATGGTCGACAAGACCAGCTACATGTTCATCACGGGACCCGAAGTCATAAAGTCGGTCACACGAGAAGAGGTCACTCAGGAAGATCTCGGGGGCGGCACCACGCACAACTCACGAAGCGGCGTAGCGCACTTCCTCGCACCCGACGACCCGGGCTGTATCGCCATGATCCGTAAGCTGCTGTCCTATCTTCCACTGAACAACATGGAAGACCCTCCGATTGTCGACACGGGAGACCCGCTCGAACGGCTAACGCCGGAACTCAATGATGTCGTGCCGGACAACCCGAACCAGCCCTACGATATGCACGAGATCATCAATGCAACGATCGATCAGGGCAGCTTCTTCGAAGTGCACGAGCACTTCGCGCGTAACGCGATCGTCGGTTTTAGTCGTATCGGCGGCAAATCGGTCGGCATCGTCGCCAACCAGCCCAACCACCTAGCCGGCTGCATCGACGTCGACGCATCGAACAAGATCGCGCGCTTCATCCGGTTCTGCGACTGCTTCAACATTCCCATCGTCACATTCGAAGATACACCGGGCTATTTGCCCGGTACCGCGCAGGAGTGGGGCGGCATCATCCGCCACGGCGCGAAGATCGTGTACGCCTACGCCGAGGCAACCGTCCCGAAGATCACGGTCATCACGCGCAAGGCCTACGGCGGCGCGTACTGCGTCATGGGCTCCAAGCACATTCGCACCGATGTGAATCTCGCCTACCCAGGTGCCGAGATCGCCGTCATGGGCGCCGACGGCGCGGTAAACATTATCTTCCGAAAAGAGATCAATGCTGCCGACGATCCGGACGCAACGCGCAAAGACGTTATCGCCGACTATCGGCATCGTTTCGCGAACCCGTTTCGTGCAGCCGAGCTCGGCTACATCGACGGCGTGATTTCACCGGTCGACACGCGGGTGAAAATTGCGCAATCGCTGGCCATGCTTGCGAACAAGCGCGACATCAACCCGCAGAAGAAACACGGAAACATTCCCCTGTAATGGAAGACGCAATCTTCAGCGGCCCGACCATGGCGGTCGTCGGTATCACCACCGTTTTCATCGCACTAGCAATCATTGTCGGCGCGGTCAGTGCCGTCGCGCGCATCGTCGCGAGCAATGACGGCGTGACGGTAACCGCCGAGGCGGCCTCCGCGTTTGCCGCGGCGGCCGACGCGTCTGCCAGCAACGAATCGGGCGACGAAGACGTTCTGCGTCGAGTGGCAACGGCCGCCTACGCGTACCACCTGAGAAGATGCGTCACTGTGCGCGCGAGCGTCGCATCAACCCCGTGGTTGCGTGCCGGACGTCAAGCACAAGTTGACAGGATTCAATCGAGGGGCTGACAGGCAATCATGGCCAAGTACACGGTAAAGGTCGACGGAAAGAAATACGACGTCACGGTCACCGATTCGGGAGCGGGGGCAAGAGTGACCGTCGACGGCGCGACGTTCGATATCGAGCCGGCGACTGGTGCTGCACCCGCCGCGCCCACAGCGCCAAGTCCTACGGTCGCAACTCCGGTCGCGGCGGCTCCGGCGGCAGCTCCGCAAGCCGTTTCCGCCACCGGCGCTATCGGATCCATACCCGCACCGATTCCGGGGATCGTCACCCAGCTGCTCGTCAAGATCGGCGACAGCGTCGCCGCGAACCAGGCAGTCCTCAAGCTTGAAGCCATGAAGATGGAAAACGATATCAGCACACCGATCGGCGGTACGGTCGTAGAGATCCCGGTGCGTGAAGGAAGCGAGGTCAGCAACGGGCAGTTGCTCATGGTCATCGGGTAATGCTCGACGCTTTTACTACATTCTTCTTCGAGACCGGATTCGTTCTGCTGCCTCAGCATCCGCAGAACCTCATCATGATCGCCGTCGGGCTCGGACTCATTTCGCTCGCGATCATCAAAGAGTACGAGCCACTGCTACTCATTCCCATCGGCTTCGGCATGGTGATGGGCAATATTCCCTTCGGCGGAGCCTCACCGGATGACGCCGACGGCGTGATCCACTTCCTCTATTTCGGAATTCGTCACGAGATCTATCCGGCTCTGATTTTCTTGGGCCTCGGCGCCATGACCGACTTCTCAGCGATGTTGTCGCAGCCGCGCCTGATCTTTCTCGGAGCCGCCGCACAGGTCGGGATCTTCGCGACCTACTGGGGCGCAATGGTGCTGGGATTCACGCCCCAGGAAGCCGGTGCAATCGGCATCATCGGTGGCGCGGACGGCCCGACTACCATCTTCATTACCTCTGCGCTCGCGCCACACTTATTGCCCGCGGTCGCGGTTGCCGCCTACTCTTACATGGCACTCGTGCCGATCATCCAACCGCCGATCGTGCGCGCGCTGACAACCAAAGAAGAACGGCTCATCAAAATGAAGCCGCCTCGCGAAGTAGGAAAGACCGAGAAAATCCTCTTCCCGATCATCGGCTTCATCGTGTGCACGCTCGTTGCGCCGAAGGCGACGACGCTCCTGGGCATGCTCTTCTTCGGCAATCTACTCAAAGAATCCGGTGTCACCGAACGACTCGCAGTTACGGCGCGAACGACCTTCATCGACTCGGTAACGATCATTCTCGGGATCTGCGTAGGCGCGGGAGCATCGGCGGAGCGGTTCTTGAGAGCCGAGTCGCTCAAAATCTTTGTTCTGGGCATGCTGGCGTTTTGCGTGGCCACCGCCACCGGCGTGATCTTCGCTAAAATCATGAACCGATACTCACGCGATCCTATCAATCCGATCATCGGCGCGGCCGGCGTTTCCGCAGTACCCATGGCCGCGCGGGTGGCCTTGACCACCGCACAGAAAGAGGACCCGACAAACTTCCTGATTATGCATGCCATGGGACCGAACGTGGCCGGCGTGATCGGCTCGGCCGTAGCAGCAGGCGTACTGCTGTCGATTCTCGGCTAACACTCCACCCTGGGGAGAGGCGCATAGACATGGCGAACTTCGACGATGCCCTAAAGAACTGGAACCAGACGATCCTAAAGCCCGCACTCGACAAGAACGGTGAGCGACGCGACGGGTTCGTGACGACGTCGGGAATTCCCATCGAGCGGATCTACGGTTCCGAAGACGGTGACTACCCCGCCGAACTCGGGATGCCCGGCGAATACCCGTACACGCGTGGCGTACAGCCCACGATGTACCGCGGCCGTTTCTGGACAATGCGCCAGTACGCGGGTTTCGGCGACGCAGAACAATCAAACCAGCGTTACCGCTACCTGCTGGACCACGGGACGACAGGCCTGAGCGTCGCGTTCGATCTGCCCACGCAGATGGGCCGCGACTCCGACCACGACCTGTCTACCGGTGAAGTGGGCAGGGTCGGTGTTGCGATCGATTCTCTTGAGGACATGGAAGTCCTGATGAAGGACCTTCCGCTCGACAAAATAACAACATCGATGACGATCAACTCAACCGCATCGATACTGCTCGCCTTCTACCTAGTCGTCGCCGAAAAGCAGGGCGTCCCCTGGGACAAGATCGGCGGCACGATTCAGAACGATGTGCTCAAAGAGTACATCGCTCGCGGAACCTACATTTATCCCCCAAGCGCGTCCATGCGCATCGTGACCAACATCTTCGAGTTCTGCTCGGAGCAAGTTCCCCGATGGAATACCATCTCGATCAGCGGCTACCACATTCGCGAAGCAGGCTCGACGGCGGTGCAGGAAGTAGCCTTCACTCTTGCCAACGCGATCGCTTACGTAGGAGCGGCGGTAGATGCCGGACTCGATATCGACAAGTTCGCAGGGCGCGTGTCGTTTTTCTTCAACGTTCACAACAACTTCTTCGAAGAAGTCGCCAAGTTCCGTGCCGCGCGCCGCATGTGGGCGAAGATCATGAACGAGCGATTTAAGGCGAAGAATGCGCGCTCGATGATGCTGCGATTTCACAGCCAGACGGCCGGTTCTTCACTGACCGCTCAGCAACCGATCAACAACGTCGTTCGCACCTCGATCCAAGCGCTGGCAGCGGTGTGCGGAGGCACGCAGTCGCTCCACACCAACTCGTTCGACGAGGCGCTCGGTCTACCTACCGAATCCGCCGCGCGCACGGCGCTACGAACGCAGCAGGTCATCGCGCACGAGTCGGGCGTCGCCGACACGATCGACCCCATGGCCGGCAGCTACTACGTCGAGTCACTCACCGACGAGATCGAAAAGCGTGCCCTCGAGTACATCGCCAATATCGACAAACTCGGAGGCTCTGTGGCCGCCATCGAGAACGGTTTCCCGCAGCAGGAGATCCAGCAGGCCGCCTACTCGTTCCAGAAATCCGTCGAGGACGAGAGCGCCATCGTAGTAGGCGTCAACCAGTTCGAATCCGAAGAAGAACCCATCGAAGTGATGCGCATTGGCGCGGAACTCGAGGTCAAGCAGCGCGCGAAGCTCGCAGCTCTTCGTGGGCGCCGCAACAATGATGCGCTACAGAAAGCGCTGGCGAAGGTCTCCGAGGTCGCGAAGGGTGATGACAATCTGATGCCGGCGATCATCGATGCTGTACGCGCATACGCGACGATCGGCGAGATCTCCGATGCGATGAGAGACGTGTACGGTCAGTTCCAACCGCCGGTATTCGTATAGATGGGTCTAGTTGCCAAGAAAGCCTTCCTCACTAAGGGGGTCGGTCGGCACAAAGAGCGCCTCGCGTCGTTCGAGCTTGCACTACGAGACGCCGGTATCGCAGAATTCAATCTCGTAACCGTCTCGAGCATCTTCCCACCCCACTGCAAAATGGTATCGAAACGGGAGGGGCTCAAAGAGCTCAATCCGGGCCAGATTCTTTTTGTGGTCATGAGTCGTGCGGAAAGTGACGAACCACATCGCCACCTCGCCGCATCGGTCGGAGTTGCGATTCCCAAGGACCGCTCGACATACGGCTATCTCAGTGAGCATCACGCCTACGGCCAGACCGACGAACAGGCCGGTGACTACGCCGAAGATCTCGCAGCAGAGATGCTCGCAACCATCCTCAAGCTCGATTTCGATCCGGACGCCAGCTACGACGAGCGCCGCGACGTTTGGCGTATGAGCGGACAAATCGTCAAAACAACGAACACCGCGCAATCGGCCCGCTGCTCGAAAGACGGCCTCTGGACGTCTGTCATCGCAGCCTGCGTGCTGATCATGGACACCTAGCACCGCGGTGGCCGACGGCCCGACACGTTCCGAAGTCGCCCGTACCTTACTGCGTAAATTGCGGAAAGCGCGCCGTCGATTGAGCGAGCCGGACAAGCTCGCAGCGGAACTCAGCATCCCCATTCAAGACCTCGAAGACGCTATCGATGAACTCATAGCCGCAGGCCGGGTCGTGCGTGCACGCAAAGGGCGTATCGGATTGGCCGAGCGCATGGGCTTGGTCACTGGAACAGTGCGCGTCGGACGCCGCGGACGCGGCGTCGTGATACCGGATCGGCCTGACGTTCCCATCGGGCTGGGCAGAGGCGCGGTACGTCCGGCAATGCACGGCGATCGTGTGCTGGTTGAAGTAGAACCCTACACACGCCGCGGCCTGCAGCGCGGCACCATCAAGGAGATCCTCGAGCGAAGGCAATCCCACATCATCGGCGTGGTCCACGGCGACACGGACGGTGAACAACTCGTCGTGCCGAGCAACGCCCGTTTCGGAGACCCGGCGCGAATAACCGACAGTCCACAAGAGGCACAGCCCGGAAACGTCGTGCGAGCGGAGATCATCGAGTATCCTACTTCGTACCGGTCCGCGCTGGTACGTGTAGAGTCGGTGCTCGGTCAGAGCGGCACACTGGTTACCGAGATCGAATCGGTCCGTATGTCGCTCGGGATCGATGACGAATTTTCACGCGAAGCACTAGCAGAAGCCGACGCAACGGCGGCACCATCCGACACGCTGATCGGTGACCGCCTCGATTTGCGCGACCAACCGACCGTGACGATAGACCCGGCCGATGCGCGCGATTTCGACGATGCCGTATCGATCCGGCATACCGACGACGGCTACAGGCTTACCGTATCGATCGCCGACGTATCGTATTATGTACGCCCCGATACCGCTCTCGATCGAGAGGCCGCCGACCGCGCGACCAGTGTATACTTCCCAGGGCGCTGTATCCCGATGCTCCCCGAACGGATATCGGGCGACCTCGCGAGCCTTCGGCCGGACGCTGACCGCTTCGCCATATCCGTACTCATCGACATCGACGCCACCGGCCGAGTGCACGGCTGCGAGTTCGCCCGCAGCATCATCAACAGCGATCATCGGTTGACTTATGAACAAGCGGAACAGTGCCTGGACGGCGACGAAGACGTCGCACCCGGCCCTCTCGTGCGGCTGCTGTGGGACTGCGCAAGCATGCTCCTCTCTCAGCGCATGCGGCGCGGCGCAATCGATTTGGATATTCCGGATGCGTCCCCCGATCTCGACCCCGACGGCGAACCGCTGACGATACGTCGGCGCGAACGCTTACGCGCACATCGATTGGTAGAAGAATGCATGCTCGTGGCCAATGAGGCCGTAGCATCTCATCTAGAACGCAACGACGCTGCATTCCTGTACCGAATCCACGAACGTCCCGACGACGACGACATCAGCAGCCTCGCGACCCGTCTCGGTAGCCTGGGACTGCGGCTGCCGCACGATGGGATGGAATTGAAGCCGAAGTCTCTGCAAGCGGTTGTCACGAAGTCTCGTGCCAAACCGTTTGAAAGACTGGTCCACGTAATGGTCCTGCGCTCGATGACACAGGCTCGATACGATCCGCACAAGCAGATCCATTTCGGACTGGCCAGCGACTGCTATACGCACTTCACCTCGCCTATTCGCCGCTACCCCGACCTGGTGGTGCATCGTGCCCTGTGCAAGCTGATAGAGCGCAATGATGACGTGCTACCCACACGCGACGGCCTCAGTCCAATCGGCGTACATTGTTCCGAGCGCGAGCGTCGCGCGATGGAAGGTGAGCGCGAAACCGTGAGGGTGGCCGGTATCCTGGTCATGCAGACGCGTGTTGGTGAAAGTTTCGACGCTATGGTCACCGGCATTGACCGACATGGTTTTTTTGTCGGACTCGATGATCCGTTTGTGGAAGGCTTCGTTCCTCTTGCGAAGATGCCTCAGTACTACGAGTACATCGCCGATCGCCTTGAACTGTGTAGTCGCTCGAGCAGCGACCGGATACGCATCGGCGATCCAATCCGTGTACGGTTGGTCTCATGCGATCTTGCCGAACGCCGAATGGAACTCGAACCCATTGCCGAGAAGTGAGGCGATGAAAAGGATTGCCCTGGCGGCAACGGTGATCGCCGTACTGGCAGTCTCGCCGGCGCCGGCCAAGCAAACGTCGGCTAGGCGCACACCGGTGGTCGATGCCGTCGAGAAGGCGCGACCTGCCGTCGTTAACATCTATACCGAACGCATCGTCGAGACGCCCTTCAATCGTCGCTCACCGTACGGTCCCGATCCTTTCTTCGATCGCTTCTTCAACGATTTTTTTCGTGGCCCGCAATCCCAGAAGCGAACTCGTGAGCGCCGCTCTCTCGGTTCCGGTGTGCTCGTCGACGAATCAGGCATCGTTGTCACCAACGAGCATGTAATCGTTCACGCATCCGAAATTCGCGTGCTATTGGCCGACGAGCGCCAATACAAAGCGACACTCGTGGGCGCAAATTCCGACTCGGATCTCGCCGTACTGCGCATCGAATCCGACGACCCGCTACCGTATGTGCCGCTGCCCAAAAGCGACGACATTCTGATCGGTGAAACCGTGGTAGCCATCGGTAATCCTTTTGGGCTTTCGCACACAGTCACAGTGGGGGTGGTAAGTGCAGTTGGTCGAACCATTCAGGCAGCCGACATCATCTACCACGACTTCATTCAGACCGACGCATCGATCAACCCCGGCAACTCAGGCGGGCCGCTGGTGAACGTCGACGGCAGGTTGATCGGGATTAACACCGCAATTCACGCCCAAGGTGAAGGCATAGGCTTCGCCATCCCCGTACGTCGCGTACGCAATATCGTCGAGCAAATCCTTCACCACGGACACGTCCAACCGCCTTGGATCGGCGTACAGGTGCAAAATCTAACGCCGGAGATCGCGTTCCATTTCCACGCAACCCCGGGAGCGGGTGTACTGATCAACGGGGTCGACGCCGACAGCCCGGCCGCAAGGGCAGGGCTCGAGCGAGGCCACGTCATCGTCCGAGCGCAGCGGCAGCCGATCGGCAATACAGCAGCGTTCGCTCGAGCGATAAAGGGTCTGACCGCAGGCGATCCCCTCGAGTTGAAAGTTCTCGTTGACGGCAAGACAGCGGAGATGACGCTCGAGCTATCTACCGTCCCCAAGAAGCTCCTCGAAGCGTTCGCATGGCGCGGCCTAGGGCTCTCTGTCACGGATCACGATAGCGGCGAGGCGGTAGTAGTGACCAAGGTGCGCAGCGGCGGGCCGGCCGCGATTGTAGGCATACGGCCCGGTGATGCGATTGCTGCGATGGGTGGTCTCAATACTACCAACGTCGCCGCGTTCGAACGTGCATCGGCGAAACTGCGCAACAGCAACAACGTACTTGTCTCCGTCGTACGCGATCGCCGTCTCTATCGCGTCACGCTTGCGGTCGCGCGCTAACTTGACAGCTGCGCATTGCGACTTACCTTTGGATCATACGGCGATACAACTCGCCACATCACTTGCATTGGAGGTAAGAGCCATGATGCTGACTAGCTGGGATCCATTAAAGAACCTTCAGGATTTCGAACGCGCAACGGGTGCACGCTCGTGCGACAGAAATTGGAGTCCTGCAACCAATATATCGAGAGAAGATGGAGCATACGTGCTGCATTTCGATGTCCCCGGTGTCTCTAAAGACGCGATTGATATCGACGTAGACCGAGGCGTTCTAGTCGTGAGCGGCGAACGCAAGTCGGTCAAAACAGATTCCGACAACAAGCGTTACTACAAAGTCGAATCGTACTCCGGCAGCTTTCGTAGGTCTTTTCGGCTACCGGAAGATGCCGACGTCACGTCTATCACGGCCACACAAAAAGACGGCGTATTGACGGTGCGCGTTCCGCAGACCGAGTCTTCACAGGCGCGCAAGGTCGAAATTGCAGCGTCCTAGACATTCCTGATTCGTCATGGAAGAGCCGGTTGCGGTCGCCTGGCCGCAACCGGCCCTTAGACAAAGAGACGCGCGCAGCGTTCTCGACTCAACTCACCGAGACCGGAAACCACGAGGTCGGCCTCTTCGAATGCGGAGGCCGGGTAGCTGTTTGTCACCGCGACGGTCCTCATGCCTGCACGGGAGCCGGCATTTATGCCGCCGGTCGAATCCTCGACTACCAAGCATTCAGCCGGTACCAAGTTCTTCGCTCGCGAACGCCCGAGACGCGTGCACGCCTCAAGGAATATATCGGGATCCGGCTTTCCGCGGGTCACATCGTCGGCAGCAACGATTTCGTCGAATGCCTCTTCGAGCTGAGCAACACGCAGTATGAGTCTGATCTCCGAACTCAGCGCGCCGGATCCAATCGCCAACGGCATCGGTGACACACCTTCGCGCAACTCCGATAGCAGCTCACGCACGCCGGCGAATATCTCTATGCGCTCGCCGATTAACTCGATGAAAACTCGCGCCTTCTCTTCCATAAGGCGACCAACAGCCGACGAATCCGAGTTTCGCCCGTGGTCACCGAGAATCGCCCTGAAGCCTTCTCGATCGTCGAGGCCTAGATAGCGTTCGAAGTATTGCTGATCGGAAATCGAAATATCATGCGCCGACAACGCAATGCGAAATCCCTGGAGATGTAAGCGTTCCGTGTCGGCAATAACGCCGTCGAAGTCGAAGATTATCGCGCGAAGCACGCCTCAGCCCGGAGGCCATGACATGGGCCGACCGGCGAGGAGATGAAAGTGAATGTGGAACACCGTCTGCCCCCCATCTCTGTTGCAATTCGCAACGATACGATAGCCGTCGTCAGCAAATTCTTCGCTCTCGGCGATCTTGCGCGCGACTAGGTATGCTTTGCCTATCAACGCGGCATGAGACGACTCGAGATCGGCGATGGTCTCGATGTGCTCGTGCGGAATGATGAGGAGGTGAACGGGCGCCACCGGGTTTAGGTCCTTAATCGCGAACAGCTCACCATCATCGTGGACTTTCTCCGCAGGAACATCGCCTGCAGCGATCTTACAGAATAAGCAGTCGGCCATAAGCGTGAGATGCCACGGCACCGCGGCCCGTGCAATCTGGGGCCTGCCGGCCCGAAAGGCAGCGAACGACGCTCAGACGAGGCGACAGAGCAGCTCGTCGGGGCTCTCCAGCCCCAGCAAAAAATGGCCTTCGTGCGAAAGCACTTCGGTGACCGCGCGCCGGAGCGCGGCAGGCCGCGCGACCACCCCCTCGCATGCGTCGGTCAGTGCCGACAGTGTCATCGGTGGTGCGATCAAGTCGCCGGTGATCTCGAGCTGCGAAACGCGAGCATCCTCAATCCTGGCGCTCACTTCGACCACGCCAAGCATCGACATGCTGGCCGCGGTTCGAACATCGTCCGCGGCCGGCAAGCGCTCTTCGAGAAACGCAGCGTAGGCGCTATCGGTTGGCGGTATGAATCCCATAAGCCACGGCGGAACCTCTCGGCAGATGTTCGTCGTGCAGCGCCACGAACTCTGAGCGGTGGTCGCCAAATCGCAGAGCCACTGTTCCGGTGTGCGATCGGCACAATCGAGTTCGGCAAGCGATACCGCTTCCTCGAAGCACCGCGTGTCGACCGCAGCGACTCCGTTCGGATCGAGATCGGCGAGTCGTTCGCCCAAGGTCGATAGCGATTCCGTGGCCCCGACGCACACCTCGACGACCACCACGGCGTCAGGGAACACCGAGAACGAGCAGGCGGCGACCGGCTTCGAGGCCACGGTGATCAGGTCTCGTCCCGGGTAGAACGCGTCGACTCCGAAGCGGCGAAGCGTCGCCAGCAAGGGGCGCAGCGCTCGGTTGAGAAACTGTTCGGGCCGCAACGCGACGCCACCCGGATCCAGCCATCCTATCGATGGCACGGCCAGCGTCATCTCGAGAAGACCAGGACCCGTCGCGGTGGATCTGCCTCCGGTGATCCGCCTGGCGAGACCATCCTTCGCGCCACGATCGCGGCGGTGAAAGCGACCGAGCGCAGCGCCCGGCTCGCTCGCCGAATGCACCCGCAGGCAGGCCGTCTGATCGCTCGACGCTACGTACCCCACCATGGCCTGATCCCAGGTATACCGCTTTCTCGGTCCTGCCGATTCCGTGGCCCATAGCTCGAGATTCCGCACACGACAAGTCTAGCAGAACGCCCCGGAAATCACCGACCGCGCCTCATCACTGCGTAGCGCGCCGTCCCGGATTCGCGGTATGATATGGGCAGTTATGCGCATCATACCTCGCAAGCCTTTCAAGTGGCTTTTCTTCCTCGTCGCGATCGTCACAGTCGCAATCACCGTGAGTTCGCTGTTCTCGACCCCGACGATCGAGCCCGGCACATACCTCTCGGTCGATGTATCCGGCGAGTATCACGTCGCGCCGCCCGGGAACGTCCTCGATCAACTGGTCGAGGACCGTCGCGTACTCGCCAGTCTCATCGATGCACTCGATCAAGCGCAAACCGACGACCGTATCGAGGGTGCGATCATCAAAATTCACTCGATCGGCATGGGTTGGGGGCGGGTTCGTGAGATTCGAGACGCGGTCGCGAGATTGCGCGACAGCGGCAAACGCGTCGTGGCCTACATCGACTCGTCGACGATGGGCGCAAACAAGGAATACTATCTCGCGAGTGTCGCCGACGACATATTCGTACCGCCGGCGGGTGCACCGATGCTGACCGGTCTCTCGTCTCGCTACATCTTTCTAGGCGGCATGTGGAACCACGCAAATCTAGAGATGCAGGTTGAGCAGATTCGAGAGTTCAAGAGTTTCGGCGACCAGGTAGGCGGTCTCGGAATGACCGAGGCGTTACGCGAGCAAGCCAACTCTCTGCTCGACGATATCAATAGTGAGTTTCTCGAAACGATTTCAGTTGCCCGTGGACTCACCGTGTCGGAAGTTCAGGCAATTGTGGACTCCTGCCCGGCAACAGCATCTGACTTCGTTGAAGCGGGCCTTGCAGATGACCAACTATTTATCGACCAGATCCTCGTAGACCTCGGTGACGGAGAGCGCGTCGATACCGTCAGTCTCAGCGAATACAATCGCCAGGGCGTATCGGAACTCCTCGGAAACGAGCAACCGAAGATCGCGATCATTTACGCAGACGGCGCCATCGTTTCGGGCAAGGGAGGTCGCCGCGGTCTCGGCGGCGCATCGATCGGCTCGAGCTCTCTGGTCAAAGCATTCCGGCTGGCCGCGGAAGACGACGAGATAGAAGCGATCGTTTTCCGCCTGAACAGTCCAGGTGGATCGCCGCTCGGTTCCGATCACGTGTGGCGGGCGATCCGGATCGCCTCGGAAAAGAAGCCGGTTGTCGCTTCATTCGCAGACGTTGCCGCATCCGGCGGCTACTACATGGCCGCCGGCGCGGATCTGATCGTCGCGGAGCCCACCACCATCACAGGCTCGATCGGTGTGGTTCTCATACGCCCGAATATCTCAAACCTACTAGCGCGCTTCGACATAGCGACGGAATCGATCGGACGCGGACGCTATTCCACGATCGCGGACACCGCGAAGCCAATGACCGAAGAAGAACTGTCGTTGGTACGCGAGCAGATGGAGTCCACGTACCAACTGTTCTTGGACCGCGTCTCGGTCGGCCGACAGATGACCGTCGAAGAAGTCGATGCGCTCGGAGGCGGCCGCGTGTGGACGGGCAAGCAAGCACTGGAACACGGGCTCATCGACGAACTGGGCGGACTGGACGTGGCGATCCGGCTGGCCGCAACAGAAGCCGGAATCGCCGATCCTGACAACATATCGAAGATCTATCTTCCCGAGCGTCGCCCGCTGTTACAGGAGCTGCTCAGCCCACTCAGTAGATCTGCCGCCTATTTACCCAGCGGGTTCGAAGAATTTCTCGACTCCGTGGCGACGTATGCGCCGCTGGAGTCGGGCGTGTACGCCCTCTCGTCGGCGATCTTCCAGATCCGGTAGGTTCAGCCGATGCGCATCAAGCGCGCGACGCGTTCGTCGGTTGGCGGATGCGTGCTAAAAAGTTTAGAAATTCCGCCCATCCCTGCAAACGGGGCCATTATAAATAAATGTGCCGTAGCGGGGTTTGCGTCCATAGGCGCGTGGGCAACCGCGGACTCGATCTTACGCAATGCGCTGGCCAACCCTCCCGGGCTGCCTGCCAGCTTTGCTCCGCCTTCGTCGGCCGCAAACTCTCTCGAGCGCGAAATGGCCGCCTGAATCAGCATGGCGGCAAAGGGAGCGAGCAGCGCCACCGCTATCATGGCAAGCGGACCGCCATCATCGTCGTCATGGCGGCCGCCTCCGAAGATCGCAGCCCATCGAGCCATACTCGCCATCATCATGATCGCCGCACCAATCGTCGCGGCTACCGACTGAATCAAGATATCGCGGTGCGCGACATGTGCGAGTTCATGCGCCATCACGCCCGCCAGCTCTTCTTCGTTGAGTATCCGGATGAGGCCTTCGGTTGCAGCCACCGAGGCGTGGCTCGGATTGCGACCCGTGGCGAACGCGTTCGGCGACTGTGTCGGAATTACGAACACCTTCGGCATCGGCAAATTGCCCTTGAGCGCAAGACGCTGAACCAGTAGGTGCAGCGGGTGATCCGGGCCGACTGGGCTCGCCCGATACATCTTCAAGACGATTCGATCGGAAAACCAGTAGGATCCGAAATTCATGACGATCGCGAAGACAAAAGCGACCATCATGCCAAATTGCCCCCCGAAGGAACCACCGATCAGAAGCAACACGGCACTAAGAGCCGCAAGCAGAATTCCGGTCTTGGCGTAACTAACCATAGATGAATTCTAGCCATGGTTTGCCGCCGCGCAAGCAGCGGCAAGAATACCCTAGTCGCGACCGGCAGCGAGTCGTATTTCGGTTCCCACGGGACTAACCTCGTGTGAGATATCGACCAACGCGACATCACTACAACGGTTGAGCACGGCCCCCTTCATGACGCCGACGTATTCGTCGGATGTCGAGAAGTCAGTAAGAGGCGTAACGACTGGGCGCGGTGAACCGCTCATGACGGCACCTCAGCCCGGCCCCGGTTTCTTCGGGGTACCGGCTTGGCCCTGAATGATCGCGAGATTCTGCTCTACGGCTTCTTTGTCCTCAGCGGCCAATCCCTTGATGAGCTCGCCAGTTACCGCGCGCATCATGGCGCCTTCGGCTGGTCCGAGTGAATCGCCCAGCGCCGCCAGTTCAGACATCCCGCGAGCCAGTGCAAGGATCGCCTCGGGCCGATCACCGCGGTCACGCGCGGCCATGGCGGCCATAAGCTGCGCTTTCGCCCGATCGACGCCGGGCGCGGTCTGAGGGCCGAGAACCGTCTTGAGCTCGTCGATCCCCCCGACGAAGCGCTCCAGCGCCCATAGTCTTTCGTCTCTGGACATGCTGAACTAAGTTAGAATCCTCTGCCGAGTCCACACGCCCGGCAGGGCGAGCCGGGCGTGGTGTCTCGAGCCCCGGCAATCCACGAAGGAAGGCACATTGGAAGGATAGATACCATGTTGTTCGTTATTATCGGCCGAGACGGTCCTGATGCAAAAGAGTTACGGCCGAAGATTCGGCCGGAGCACCTCGCCCACCTAGCGCAATACGATGCGCAGAACAGAGTCCGGCTGGCAGGCCCGCTCACGGACGGTACCGGTAGTCTCATCGTCCTGGAAGCCGCTGACCTCGAAGAGGCTCGCGCCATCGCAGAGGCCGATCCGTATCGCACGCAGGGGGTCTTCGCCGAGATCGACGTTCACCCGTTCATACAGGTGATCCCTAGTGTGGTAACCTGAGAAGGCAATGACGCTCAACGGCCCCGAAAAAAAGTCCTACGCCGCGCGCCGTTCGGCGGTGCTCGATCAACTCGACGGCTCGGTGCTCTTCATCGCCGGCCCCCCCGAGGCGATCTATGCGAACGACGTACACTATCGCTACCGTCCTGATACGAACATTCGCTATCTGACAGGATTCGAAGAACCGTCCTCATTGCTTCTGTCGCGCAGTGCCGACGACGAAGCGGGTACCACGTTCTTCGTGCGTCCTTGCGATCCGGCCGCTGAAACGTGGACCGGCCGACGCGCAGGCATCGACGGAGCGCGAGAGACATACGGTGCTGATCACGCCTACGGGCTCGACGAAGCGCTCACCGTACTCGAACGACACCTGCGTAAAGCCGACAAGCTGTACTTCGCCCACTGCATCGATCGATCGGTCAACGAACGGGTGATGGATATCGTCCATCGCGTCAACATGGAGCGACCGCGCACCGGCGCAAGCCACATTGTCGTCGCTGACGTTCGCGCTGTCCTCGACGAAATGCGCCTACACAAGAGCAACGACGAGCTCACACTGCTGCGTCGTGCATGTGAAGTAAGCTGCGCCGCACACCGCCGCACGATGGAAAGTGTCGTACCCGGAATGAACGAGTTCGACATCGAGGCGATGCTCGAGCACGACTTCCGCAGAGGCGGCTGTCGTGCGCCCGCGTACGGAACGATCGCAGCCGGTGGCGACAACGCAACCGTGCTGCACTACACGGCCAACGATCAAAAACTACGTGACGGTGATCTCGTCCTCATCGATGCCGGAGGTGAGTACGGCGGCTACTGTGCCGACATCACGCGCACGTGGCCGGTCGGCCAACGGTTCAGCGACAAGCAAGCGGCTCTGTACGATCTGGTTCTCGACGCGCAACTTGCGGCGATCGATGCAGTCAAACCGGGAGCAACCATCGACGGAATTCACGAGATCGCTGTCGGCATTCTCGCGCAAGGACTGATCGATCTGGGGCTCTTGGTCGGCCCCCTCGATGCGTGCCTCGAGTCCGAGAGTTACCGCGACTTCTACATGCATCGCACGAGCCATTGGCTCGGGATGGACGTTCACGACGCCGGTGCCTACCGCGTCGCTGGAGAGCCCCGACGCCTGGAGCCGGGGATGGTGCTCACAGTGGAACCGGGGCTCTACGTCGGTCCCGGCATCCACGCCAAGCGCGATACCAAGGGCTACGAAGGAATCGGTATTCGTATCGAGGACGATATCGCCGTAACCAGCACCGGGTCCGAAGTACTCACAGCGGGCGCTCCAAAATCACGAGAAGACATCGAAGCCCTACGCGCTGGTGCCAATCGATAAATCGCTAACGCTCCCCCGCGTTGCGCTGTAGATAGTCCAGGATCACGCTCTTCGTAGCGCCCGGCATCGGGCGTCGACGACGGGTCATCTCACGATCCATCCTATCGACGACCGTTCGCCACATGCCGGCGGTAAACATCTCGGGGCGGTATATGACATGGCAGCCACCGCACGTTGCCACATACGTGTGCGCGGCGGGCGATTCGGCCTCCGGCAACGGCTTGGGGCCGCAGCCGCAGAGAAGCGCGACGAGCGCCGAGCCCAGCCCGTATCGAAGAGTAGTCTTCACGTCGACCGAACCCAATCTCAAAGCTCGCGTCTGCAACGAGCTTCTTGAAGTGGAGCTTCCGCAACCGATACCTCAACCGCGGTAACGCCGCGGTCCTCGAGCACTGAGAGCGTGGCTAGGAGCCTATCGCAGACATAAGCCGCAAGTTCCTCAGCTGAACTGTGACGAATCGGAAGCAGCGCGCAATCCGATAGAGGAAAGCTGAATCGCGAGCCATCTTCGGCTACGAGATCGACCTGACCATCGTGCTGGTTGATCTCCAGGCAATCGCTCTGCATCGGCACGATCGTACGTTCGTTGATCGCCTCGCAAATCTCGCGCGCCGCCGACTTGATGTCTCCGAAGTCGACTACGTAGCCATCGTCACCGAGTCCACCCTCGATACGCACCGATACACGATAGTTGTGCCCATGAAGCCGCTCGCGAAATCCAGGATAGGCCATGAAATGCGCTGCGTTGAACTTGAAGTAGTCCTTGCTGACGAAGACTTCGTACTTTTCCGACATGATCTGCTCGCTTCCTGTATTCCTCGCGCTAAGCAACAGCGGTCGCGGCTTCTCCTGCGTGCAGCGGCGCGTTCAATATGAAATCCGAAAAGATCGCCAGTACTTCGTTGCAGTCACTCGCGGCACCGATCCTGCGCCGCGCGACGGCGCTGCCCGGAGATCCTTTGACCATTCGGCAAGCAAATCCGCGGAAGCGACCATGGAAGCTCCGTTCAGACGCCGCCTCTTCGAGATAGTTCTTGAAGCGCTCGAGCGCGGCGACTCGCTCCGCAGGCGTCGGGATCGGGATCGGCCGGCCTTCGGCGAGCGCTCGTACTTGGGCAAAAATCCACGGATTACCCATCGCTCCACGACCGATCATGACTCCGTCTGCACTCCCAGCCGATAAGCGCTCCATGGCGTCGGCCGCCGACAGGATATCGCCACTACCCACAACGGGGATCGAAAGATTAGCGCGCAGCCGCTTGACCAAAGACCAATCGGCGTCGCCGGTGTAGAGCTGAATACGCGTGCGACCGTGCACGGCAAGCATCGCGGCACCCTCGTCTTCGGCCAGGCGCGCAATTTCTTGAGCGTTCAAACAATCATCATCCCAACCGGATCGCACCTTGACCGTCATCGGGATACCGACCGCCTCGCGAACGCCGCGGAGGATGTCGCGTAATCGGTCGGGTGTGCGCATGAGTTGCGCGCCACCGCCCCGCTTCACCACTTTGGGTGCTGGACAGCCGCAGTTGATATCGACGATGTCAGCGCCCACGTCCTCAACCATCGCCGCCGCTCGGACCATACGGTCGACGTCGGCACCGAAGATCTGAATCGATATGGGTCGTTCGGACTCATCGTAGCGAAGCATGTCTAGGGTCTTTCGATTGTCTCGCGTCAGTCCTTCGGCGGCCACGAACTCGCTCACCAGAAGACCCACTGCATCGCCGCTGCAACTTTTGACCAGGCGCCGAAAGGCACAATCGGTAACCCCCGACATGGGCGAGAGTATGAGATTGGTAGACGTACGCACGCCCCCGAGATCGAGCGCGGCCAGTGGCGTCGCGAGACTGTGAGTGGAATAGGAGGACACGCTTAAACGCGGCCGGCCTCTATCGGGCGGCCGCGGATACGGCCCAGGTTAGTCAGCCCCGGGCCGCCCTGCAACCGGCCCAGAACTATCGGCGGCCGCTTCCCGAACGCCCGGGAAAGTATGCCCTCCGCGCCACCCCGTACGGTTTTTCCTCGTAGATGAACGCCTCCTCCACCGGCACGTCGAGCGCTTCGCAGATCTTCATCGCCGTTCGCACTGTGGGAACGATGCGCGAGTTCTTTACCCGATTGATGTAGCTCTGCGCCAACCCGGTTCGACGCGACAGCTCCATTTCGGTCCAGCCCTTTTCATACAGGATTTTCGATATTCTGGTTTTCATGTGCAGTCCATTCTCCGATTGTTGTGTCCCCGCATCTCTCCATACGCGCGTTACGTATGCGCGCCGAGAACTTCATCGTGCGGTGGGGTCAGTGTTAAACGGTCGGCCGCAGCAGCGTCAATGACAACAGCGAATACACGAATGATTCGTCGAGCTTTGTTAAAGCCTGCTTAGATAACTTTATGATTAGCGACGTAGACCGGCGTCTTCGAGCCGTTCGACGGTAAACATTTCGGGGTCGAGATCGACGTCGTATTGGACTTCATCCAACAAAATTCGAGAACTACTGCCCAACACGACATTGCGCATCGCGATCCTGACCGGCGTAGGATGCCCGTCACGCAGCTCGATAGAGTCAATAGTACCTACTTTAAGCAGCACACCTTTTCCGTCGTAGTACTCGGTGCGCAACGGCAGCGCATTTTCCTTGTCCAGCACCGTCACCGTTCTAGCGTATGGCAGCAGCGGATCCTTGTTGAGCGTCTCGATCTTGACGCACGCACGACCGGCCACCGACACCTCGCCCTTCATGGAATGGTCACCCGCTTCGATACGAACGCGCGCCAGATCGGCGTAGTAGAAATCGCTCCCGACAAACGCGTCTCCGGCACCGTGAATGGCGACGCGACGCGCACGACGGTAGGCCGGCAAATACAGCCACTGATCGGCCGGCCCATCGAGTATGTCTTTGCTCAACAAGGCCATGCCCGCAATGGTAAGCGGCTCGGTAATCACGAATAAACGATCTGCCAGTTTCTTCTCGCGCGAGGCTCGAACACTGAGGCCTTTCCGCTCGAGCCGTCCTCCGTCGGCGCGAACGATCTCGATCGTGAATTGTGCCTGCATATTCTTGGTGGGAAAGCGGGCCGCCTGTGACCGCTCGAGCCAACCCACAGCGTCGAGCGCTTCGGCGCTCCGAGGTATCACCGACACGAGTAGGAAACTCAGGGTGAACAGAGGGATCGCGGACAAGCAGCGCATAATGGTCTCAGCGTCGGCCGCCACGAGGCGGGAGTCAAGCACGCAAGCTTATTTCGTTCGTAACCGGGCTACCACTGCAACGGTAGGCCGGTTACGAACGTAGATACAGACACCTATGGGCAGCCGCCCACCCCCGGCGTGTACTCGATCGCCGGATTGCTGTCACAGAACGTTCTCGCACTGCCCTGGTTCACGACCTTGGCCGGCCCCGGCAAGCCGGCGACCGTATTGATACCGCCGTTGCTGGTGGGCGGGATGCAGAACGTCGCAGCACCGACCGGCTGACTTGCATCTGCCACACCCTGCGCCGTGATCGTATCGAGGAAACAACCCCTCGTGGTCTGCAGCGTGCACGCACCGGCGTCAATGCCGATCGTTCCCGGCTCGCAATCGACGTTCGTGTTGCAGGCGATGAAGCCGGCGGCGTTGGCACGCAGCACACCGTCGCAGAAGTTATCGATCGGCCCCATGTCGCACGCGCCGATGTTGTTGCCGGTATCCAGGCAGCCGACGCCCGAATTCGAGCACTGGTTGGGCAACGGATTCCCCTGGCCGTTATCGGTGCAATCGCCAAGCCCCAGCGCCGAGCAGTCGCCGTTGGTAACACACGCCGTCGTCTTCGCCGGATCGCCCGAGCAGATACCGCAATGGCACTGGTAAGTGACGAACGGCGGGAAGCCGCACTCGAGGCCGACGCTTATCGAATCGGCCGTTCCCGAGGTCTGCGTAATATCGATCTTCAGACCGGTACCCGAAACGTTCTTGCCCGGATCGGGGAAGCAGTCGAGGCTGTGGCCGTCACCACCCGGTGCGGGGAATGTCAGGTTGAGAGCACCGGAGTCGCAAGACGCGCCGTTGTTGAGTCCGTTGACGCAGGTGCCGTCGCGCACGCCGTCGCCCACCGTTATGTCACCGGTGCAGTACGGGCACGGCGTAATGAGGTTGATGCCGAGGAAGACCTGGGTGCGCAGGTTGGTGGATATCCGTCCAAGACCGGTATCCACATTCGCCGTCCCGGTAACGTCGGCCGAGAAGCGATTGAGCGCGCAAGCCGGCGTATTACCGGCGGACAACGGCAGCGGAGGCCCGAAGTAGCAGTTACACAGCGCCCCGCCGCAGTCGTCGGCATCGGCCTGGAACGGCTCGTCGCAAATGGTGCGGTTGTCACCATCACAACGACAGATATCGGTATCGACCGCGTTCAGTCCGAGGACTGAGCATTGGCCGCAGATCGGTGCCGGTCCCGGACACAATAGATTCGCGCGTGTCCGGACGCCGTTGTTGACGTCGGCTCCATGCGCGATGCCGGTCCACCCGCTGCTCAGCCGCGACGGCGTGACGCACGCGCCGAGGCCCGGATCGCAGGTGCCAATCGTGCAATCGACGTTGGTGGTGCAACTCTCTTCGGTGACCGCTGCGATCACCGTGAGTTCACCCGAACTCGGACACTGCGGATCCTGCGAGCCGCCGCCCATCGTCGTGGTCGTCGTCGATCCCCCCGTCATAGTCGTTGTGGTGGTCGTGCCACCACCGCCGGACATGAGATTGTAGTAGCTCTGGAACATCGACTCAGAGACGTTATCGCTGGAGTTGAACACGCAGAGCTTCAAGAAGTTCAGTGAGATGTCGGTGCAGGACTGGACGGCTGAAAGACTGGCCTCACTACAATCCTTGTCGAGTTTGGCTTCGCCCTTCACGACGACCTTCGCGATCTTGCCACGAAGATCGCTGCCGCCGCACGACATCGTATCCATCGCGCCGAGAACCTCTGCGTCGTTCTGGCAACGGGTACGCTCCTTCAGGATAGTCTTTACGTGTTTCGTATATTCCTTGCCGATCGTACCGTGGCATTTCTTGTCGTCAGATTCGGTGAACGGTGTGACCGGCGCCCCTTGCTCCACGGCACTCAAAGAGGCGGCCGCATCTTCGACCACACACTGGATACATGCCGCGACGTCTGTGAAGTCGCTAAGCGACGGAACAGCAGTGGCGCAGGGAGAGGGGCAACCCGTGTACAAGAGATCGTCGGGAGTAAGCCCGCTGCACGCTGTCGCAGCTTGATCTGAGAGCTTGCCGGCGACCTTGTCGATCTTGCCCTTCGGGTCCGCGTCGTCTTTATCGTTGCAGTTAGTCGAGCTAGGCAACTTTCCTGCTGCGCGTTTTTTATGACACGACGCGTAAATCTTCGACGCAGTAGTCGCGAGTTTGAGGCCGTTCTTCGCTAGCGACCCGCGGCACGATAATTCAGCCGCACCGAACGCCGCTTGAGCGGTTCCTGTATGAGTGAGAAGCAAAATCGAGCAGCAGAAAATCGCCGCATTCCGGATCACCTTCGCTGATCGCACCATAAAAGCCTCCATGAGGGGCCCCACCAACAGGAAAGTGGGGTCTGAAACCACTCTATTGTGATTGAGGGATGGGACGTATGGCAAGGGGAATTCTGTAGCGAGTGCGTGCTAAAGTGGTTCGCGTTGAGGCCTTAGCGGCTGATCTGGGCCGCTGGTATGACGGAGTCGAGAAGTCTAAACCACCATCTCAGACCATGGACCTAGAAGAACCCTCCCCTGAGCGTCTCGATCTGCGAGGCGTCGCATGTCCGCTGAACTGGGCCCGAGCGAAGGCTCGTCTCGAAACCATGCCGCGCGGCGCTCGGCTGCTGCTGATCGCCGACGACCCGCGCGCCGCGCGAGATATCCCGGGGGCCGCAGAAGCAGAGGGCTGGGCCGTGCTGTCGGTACAGGCGACCGATGATGATCGGGCCGTAGAGATCGAGATCGAGCGCTGAGACGCGCCTACCCGCGAACCAGGCGCACGCAAAAAGAAAGGGCCCCCGAAGAGGCCCTTTCCAAATCCACGACGCTGGTGGCGCCGCAATTCTTTTCTGTTCTGCTTAGCCCGCTTCGGGATGCCAGACCAACTGCGCCTGGATCAGATCGAGCGAGTCGTCGAGGGCATCGTCGTCGCCGTACAAGTCGGCGTCCGCATCGTCGTGACGATACTCGACACGGAAATCAACACCTTCGGCAAGCGGGACCGTTCCAGTAACGCTGATGCTCCAGACCGCGACATCATCAGCCAAAAGGTCACTGTCAGTTTTCGTATAGTCTGCCCGGATATCCACACCTATAGGGCCAGCATCCGTGCCGACGTAGCCTGTGATGTTCCACGCGTCATTATCGCCGACCACGTCGTTGTCGGTGCTGAACAGGTTTCCCTCGAAAGCGTAGCTCAGCCCCGTATCTCCGGCATCAGCGGCGCCTGAGAGAATTAAGTTGAGCGCGTACACATCGGTAGAGTCGCCCTCTTCGGTATAGATACCAGCTAAATAGAGGCTGACTTCGTCACTCAGTCCGGCACCGATCGAGCCGATGATACCCTTCTCATCGTCACCGTCGTTGCCGGTGCTATCTGAAACGGAGTAGCTGTTCACCACACCGATCATCAGGTCTACCACATCGGCACTGCCGCTTACGGTGATACCATCGTGGTTGATCGGCTGTAACTGCCAAGCGTTAGACCGGCTGATGTGAGCATTGCCCCACGGCTCAAGAACTTCGTAGCCGATGGGTGTACCGAAGCGACCCACCGTGGCTCCGACACCGTCGAAGTCGTAGGAGATATAGGCCGTTTGAAGAGCTATATCGCCGTCCGCCGAATCACCCGCGGCAGCCGCGAGATCGCCGAAATCCAACGCTACTGCGTAGCTGAGTGCTCCGCGCTGACCGTTTATACCAAGCTGAACGAGATCGATGTTGAACGACTCGTCCTGCTCCTGGCTGCTATAGGCAAGCGCGTTGGCAGCGGTATTCCCCGCATCCGGGTCGTTAAGATCATATCCAATAGATGTCGATGCCCCGAAAGTGAAGTTCGGGCCATCACCCTCTGCTGAGGCGATACCCGCAGCACTCACTAGGAATATCCCAGCTACAAACAATCCAACCAGTTTCCGCATTCCATCCTCCTTTTGTGAGCGGGTCCCTTATGACCCGCTCCCCCACCGCCGCCTGGCTCGGCTGTTACTTGATTCTCGGGAACTCCGTTCCGGAATTCCCAAACCCCTCATTTGGGGTACCGAATCAAAGTGCCGACCAGGGTGGCAGATGTCAAGTTTCTCGCCGTGAAAATAGAAATAGCGAGATATGCTGATGACACGGTGCAGCACACAGCCTGAGAGCGCAATGGGGCCTGTGCTCGCTTCCAGCCCTGCGCCACAGCGCCTTGTGGCCCTGTTTCGGGGGGGGGGCCGCCCCCCCCTGGCTAGTCCCTGCGGGTCAGCAGAGCGCCCATGGCCAGGCAGAGACTGCCCAGCACGACCCCGATGGGCCCTGCCGACGCCGCGCCGCCCAGAAGCAGCATATGGCGCGGCTCCGCCATCTTGAACTCGGTCTGATACAGCACGTTGGTTGGGTACTTGCTGAGCCCTCTGAGCGCTTTGAAATAGGCCTCATCGTCAGAGGCCGCCTGCCAGCACGACACACTGCCGGCGATTCCGAGCAAGACCAGAGCAGTACCGAGAAGTTTCATATAGACGGCCATTTCATCCCTTCCCTTCCGGCGCTCCTGTGGCGGGGCGCCGGTCTACAGATCGCGCCAGAATACGCGCGGCCGCTTGCCGGAGCGTGAGCGCCCTTTCCATTTGCGCGCAGGTGCCCGCGACGCCGACACCTCGCCAAACCCGGAGCGTTCAAAAAACTCCGCCGCCCGGTCATTGCGCGTACAGGCGAACACCGCGCGCAGCTTCGACTCCTTTGCGACTTTGAGCAACTCATCGACTATCTGGATGCCGACGCCCTCTCCTTGAAACTTGGTAATAGTGTAGAGCCCGACGATTTCGCCGAGTCTATTGCGTTTGTAGTCGCGCGTCTCGAGCGCAGCGATGCCCGAAAGGCGACCTCCCTCAAACCACGCGCCGAAGCCGGCAAGCAGCAGACGCGCGCGCTCGGGAGCGCTGCGCGTGAGCAAAAACCCTTCTCGCTCGCCGCGAGCCAGCAGAGTCAGCGCTTCGTCGAAATCGTCGGCCGCAAGAGGACGAACCTGACAATAGTCGTCAGCCGTAATGAGCGTACCGGCTCCTTCGTAGGTGAACAGTTCCTCGGCCAGCCCCGGCGCATCGGTAAGATTTACCGAGCCGATCCCTTCCTTCACGGCCACGACGAGACGAGATAGCTCCGCCTTGGTCCATGGAGCCGTTCGCGCCGAATCGCGTAGCAATCGGCCCATGCCGGCAGCGTTCACGAAGGAACGTTGACCGCCCTTGAGTCGAAGACCGCCGCGTGGATCGACGACCACAAGTTTGCGTACGCGCAGATCGAGCGCCGCAGCGATCGAAGCAGACAGGCCCGAAACACGCGTACGCGCCGTCGGGCGCTCTGCAAAAGCGACCCCCTGCTCAACCATCGCCTGACTGAGCCGAGCGAGCCGGTCATGGCGGCCGCCGGCCCCGCCGAGCGCGATGGCACGGGTTCCTAGATGCTGCCCCGATACAATGAGGTGCGTCTTGTTGTCGTGCAGTTCGTCGACGACATCGCGGATGTCATCCAAGCGATAATCGGCCGCCAGGTGCAAGAAGATCGCACGATGACGAAACGAACGTAGATAGAACTGTTTCTCGGTGGGGTTCAACACAGACGACCGCAGCTATCGGCAGGTCTACGCAGCCACCGGACGACATGCAAGCTCGTGACCTTGCATGGCAGTAGATCGAGCCCTAAAACCGAGCGCATGTCGAAGCTCGCCGAAACCCTTGCGCTCGTCTCGTTCGCCCTGCTCGCCCCGCTTATCTTGCTCACCTTGGACGCTGCCCGAGCCGAGGACGGCGCCCAGGCACGAATGATTTCCGGATCGGGCGGTGCAGCCGCAACCGAACACCGACTCGCATCCGAAACGGCTGCTGAAATTCTGAAACGCGGCGGCAACGCCGTCGACGCTGCGGTTGCCGCCTCGCTGACGGGTGCGGTCGTTAATCCGGCCTCTGCCGGATTCGGCGGCGGCGGTTTCATGGTCATCTACCTGGCCGAAGAAGGGCGCGCGCACGCGTTAGACTACCGCGAGTCGGCACCTGGAGCGGCCTATCGTGACATGTACGTGCGCAACGGCGTCCTCGATTCGAAGGCCAGTAAGCGCGGTGGTCTGGCGGTTGCTGTCCCGGGCGAGCCTGCCGGACTCGAACTAGCGCTCGAACGCTTCGGCACGATGTCGATGGCCGATGTCGCTGCACCCGCCATTCGTCTGGCGAGCGACGGCTTCACCGTCGAAGATCATCTCGCAAAAGGCCTCCGAGCGAGCAAAGACGCGCTCGCCGCCGATCCGGTGCTTGCCGCAGAGTTCCTACACGCAAACGGCGAACCATACGTCGCGGGCGAGACGCTCAGACGCCCCGGCCTCGCGAAATCCCTTTCTACGTTCGCCGAATTCGGAGCGACACCGTTCTACAGGGGAGATATTGCAGCGCAGATTGTTGAAGCTTCCCGCGGCTCGGGCGGTGTGCTCACCAAGAAGGACCTCATGCGCTACCGAGTCATCCAGCGCAGCCCGGTCATTACGAAATTCCGCGACATGCAGATTGTTGGAATGCCTCCACCAAGCTCCGGAGGCGGCGTCATCGCCGAGGTTTTGGGAATCATCGAGCGTGACCAGCTGCGCACCCTCGAACACAACTCGGTCACCTATCTGCACCTGCTCGCGGAGTCCTTCAAGGCCGCCTTCGCCGATCGGGCGCTCTACTACGGCGACCCGGAGTTCACGAGCATAAATCTCGACGTGCTGACCGCGCGTGCGCGCCTGACCGGCATTCGCCGCGGGCTGTCTCCAGTAACGGCCGCGCCGGCTGAAAAGTACGGCCGCATCGTCGTACCAGACGATTCGGGAACGGCGCACATCGCGGTGATCGATTCCAACGGCAACGCCGTATCGTGCACGACCAGCATCAACACATCGTTCGGTTCCAAAGTCGGTGCCGCCGGATTTCCGCTCAACAACACGATGGACGACTTCAGCCTGCGTCCCGGTGTCGCCAACGTCTACGGCCTGGTTGGCAGCGAGGCGAATAGCATTGCAGCCGACAAGCGTCCGCTATCGAGCATGTCGCCGACAATAGTGCTGGCCGACGGCAAACCGCGGCTAGCGCTCGGTGCGTCGGGCGGACCGCTGATCATCACAGCGACGCTGCAAACGCTACTCAATGCGTTGGTGTTCTCCATGGACGTCGGCGAAGCCGTTTCGTCGTCGCGAATCCACCATCAGTGGCTGCCCGATCGCCTGATAACGGAGCCCTCATTTCCCGAACTGTCCGCCACGAGCTTGAAACGTCGCGGCCACGAAGTCGTCGCCTACCCCTTTGCCGCCGCAGTACAGGCGGTAGAATTGCTTGAGGTCGATGGAACGTGGCGCGTTCGCGCGGCGTCGGACGCTCGCAAGGGCGGCCTGGCAGCCGCCGAGTAGTAAAGCACCCGCGTTAAGAACCGAACGGGGAAGTCAGAGCCAAGGTCTGATCACGTGCCGGGCCGAAGGAAAGTATTCCGACCGGTACGCCCACCAGGGCTTCGATGCGCGCGATATACGACCGTGCATTCTCCGGCAAATCATCGACGCCGGAAATGCCGGTGAGGTCTTCAGTCCAGCCGGGGTGTGTTTCGTAGACGGGTTCGAGACGTTCGACCGTATCTACAAGCGCGGGTGGCTCATCGAACGACTCACCATCGAGCTTGTATCCGGTGCAGATCTGGAGATCCCCGAGCCCTGAGAGTACGTCGAGTTTGGTAAGCGCGATCGAGGTCACGCCCGAAATACGTGTCGATTTTCGCAAAACGCACGCGTCGAGCCAGCCACAACGTCGCGGGCGCCCGGTAGTTGCACCGAACTCACTACCTTCGGAGCGCAATCGTTCACCGAGTTCTCCGAACTGTTCCGTCGGGAAGGGACCGCTGCCAACACGTGTCGTATAGGATTTCGAGATCCCGACGACGTACCCAACCATGCTCGGTGGCACTCCACACCCCGAGGTTACCGCACCAGCTCCGGTGTTCGACGACGTGACGAACGGGTAGGTTCCGTGGTCGACATCGAGCATCACTCCCTGGGCGCCCTCGAACAGCACTTTGGATCCGCCACTGAGTGAGTCACAGAGATAGCGTGACGTGTCGACGATGTGTGGCCGTAGCCGCTCGCCGGCATTCACCAGGTCGCCGACCATGCCGTCGTAATCGAGCGCTTCGCCGCCCAGCATCTCGCTGAGGTACGTGTTCTTCTCGGCGAGAATATCCTGCAAACGGGCGCGGAAATGCGTTTCGTCGAGCAGGTCGATCATCCGCAAGCCGATGCGAGCGGCCTTATCTTCATACGCCGGGCCGATCCCGCGCCCCGTAGTTCCGATCTTCCCTTTGCCGCGCCTACGCTCTCGCGCGAGATCGATGGCCTTGTGGTAGGGCAAAATAAGATGCGACTCCTGGCTGACCAGCAACCGCTCCTCTTGAAGCAGATGGCCCGCTTGGCGCAGCTTATCGACTTCGTCGACGAGAGCCGCCGGATCAACCACGACTCCCCCGCCTATCACGCAGCTCGTGCCCGTGTGCAACGCACCCGAGGGAACGAGATGCAGAATCGTCTGGATCCCGTCGACGACCAACGTGTGGCCGGCGTTATTGCCGCCCTGGAAACGAGCGACGATGTCGGCCTCCGCCGACAGCATGTCTACGATCTTTCCCTTGCCTTCGTCGCCCCACTGAAGGCCGACGACTACGACGCTCTTCGCCCCGGCGGCCATGGCTCAGCCGAACCGCACCATGTGGGCGCCGGTAATGTCGGGGAGCTGACGAAGTTGTTCGAGCTGGGCACTATCAAGCGGTGAATCTACATGCACGAAAGAAACCGCCGATCCCCCGACGCGGCCCAGTGCGAGTCCGGCAATGTTCACCTTTTGGCTGGCGAGAAACGTACCAACGTTGCCAACCACCCCGGGGACGTCGTTGTTGTAGAGCACGAGCACATTGCCCTCGGGCACGACTTCGAAATGGAAGTCATCGAAGCGCACGATGCGCACCACATCCTGCCCGAAGACGGCCCCTTCGATGACGTTTCTACCCTCCGGCCCTTCGAACTGAACGCGAATCAAGTTCGCAAATCCTGCGGGCTTGGTATCGCGCAGGTCGGTTACCTTGATCCCTCGATCGGCTGCTAACAACGGCGCGTTCACCATGTTGACCGGTGGCTCGACGACGCGTTCGAGCAAGCCCTTGAGCACGGCAGCAGTTACCGGCCGCGTGTCTACTCCGGCGACTTCGCCGTGGAACTCGATCTGAATAGCTTGCGGCGCGCGGCCTGCGAGCTGAGTATGTAGGCTGCCGATTCGCTCACCGAGCCTTACGTAGGGTGAAAGCACACCGGCATCGTCGGCAGACACCGAGGGGACGTTGACGGCGCTGCCGATCACTCCGCCAACCAGGTAGTCGCGAACCAGTTCCGCGACCGCGAGCGCAACATTGAGCTGAGCCTCACCGGTGCTCGCACCCAGATGCGGCGTCGCCACAACTTGTGGTAGCACCAAGAGCGGATTGTCGGCCTGGGGCGGCTCTTCCTCGAAAACATCGAGAGCCGCGCCGGCAACGATTCCTTTCTCGATGGCCGCCGCAAGCGCTGCTTCGTTGATGATCCCCCCGCGTGCACAGTTGACGAGATAGACACCCTTGCGCATCTTCGAAAATGCATCGTCACCGATCAGGCCGCGTGTTTCAGGGGTAAGGGGCGTGTGAACCGAAATGAAATCGGCACGCTCGAATAGTTCATCGATACTCACGAGTTCGACACCGATGCGCGTGGCCGCTTCCTCGGTCAGGAAGGGATCGTAGGCGAGCACCTCCATTCGTAGACCACGTGCCCGGTCCGCAACGATGGAGCCGATATTCCCGACACCTACAATGCCGAGTGTTTTCTTGAAGACCTCGCTACCGACGAAGTCGCCGCGACGCCATTCTCCGTCTCGTAGACTTGCGTGCGCCTGAGGGATGTGGCGCGCCACGGAGAGCATCATCGAGATGGTGTGCTCAGCCGTGGTAACGTTGTTGCCGCCGGGCGTATTCATGACGACGATGCCACGCTTACTAGCGGCGTCGACGTCGATATTGTCGACCCCTATACCCGCCCGCCCGATAACCTTGAGCGAATCCGCCGCCGCGATGACCTCGGCAGTAACCTTCGTACCACTGCGGATGATGAGCGCATCGTACTCGCCGATCACGGTGAGGAGCTCAGCCGGATCCAGCCCGGGGCGCAGATCGATTTGCAGCTGCTCGGCTTGTTCGAGTATCTCGATACCCTCGGGTGCGAGCTTATCGGAGATGAGGATCTTGTAAGGCACTATAGGTCCCTGCTGTACTGGGCGGCTAAAATCTTTTGAGCCGCTGCCGGCCCTTTGCCGAACTCAACATCGTGACCGAACTCGGCAAGCGCCATCTCAACAGCGCTCAAGCCAATGATCACGTCGAACGTATCGGCGTAGCCGATGTGGGCGAGACGAATAATCTTACCCTTGAGCTGCCCTTGTCCGCCGGCAACCGTCACCCCCATCACATCGCGCATGTGCTTGGTAAACTTACCGCCGTCAATCGATTCCGGCAGCCATACGCCGGTGGTCGCCGGGCTCGGTGAATCGGGGGCGAGCAGCTTGAGGCCCATCGCAACTACGCCGGCGCGCGTCGCTTCGGCCAAACGCGCATGACGTGCGTACAGTTCGGGGAAGCCACCGCTGTTTTCGATGACTTGGTACACGGCGTTGAGCCCCACGACGAGAGACACCGCGGGGGTGTAGGCCGACGTGTCTTTCTCTACGCTCTTGCGCTCCTTGGCGAGGTCAAAATAGTAACGCGGAAGTTTGGCCTGCTCGGAGAAACGCCACGCCTTTTCGCTGAGCGAGACGAGCGAGAGTCCCGGCGGCAGCATCATCGCTTTCTGCGAACCGGTAACGAGCACATCGATACCGGTTGCATCCATAGGCATATCGGCGACACCCACCGACGTGATTCCGTCGACAATAAGCAAGCATTCACGGTCACGGGTAAGCGCTGCAAGTTCGGCAACCGGGTGGAGCACGGTGGTCGAGGTCTCACTTGCCTGCACGAGCACAGCACGCGTATCCGGATGCTCTTCGAGCGCCGCGGCAACCGCGGCCGGGTCGACCGCCGTCCCCCATTCGACGTCGATGGTCGAAACCTCGAGGCCGTAGGCCTGGGAAATCTCCGCCCAACGCTCACCAAACTTACCGCCGTTGACAACCAACACACGGTCGCCGGCCGACATCGTATTGGTGACCGCAGCTTCCATCGCGCCGGTACCCGTCGCCGCAAGCATCATCACGGGACCATCGGTGCCGAAGAGCTTCTTCGACCCCGCTACCGCGCTGGCGAATATGCGGCTGAACTGAGGAGTACGGTGATGGATAATCGGCTCCGCCATGGCGAGCAGAGCTTCAGCGGGAACCGGTGTCGGACCCGGGGCGAGAAGATATCGTTTGAGCATTACAGCGCGGGGGAGTCTGCGGGGTTAGTTGATCGGAAGAGCGCTTTCTGGGTCAGAAACCGCTTGTATTAGAGGCAGTTGCGCAGAATCCCAATCAGCGTGTGTATTCTCGGTCATAACGGATGTCAAGGCGTTTCGGGACGCCCTTGACAACCACAAATAGGGCAGCGAACGTGGATCATAACGTGCGCGATTACGCATGCCCCTCCCGGGCCTCTCTCCGCCGCGTCTACCGCCTGGTTACACCACCCGATGCCCGTCTCCCAGAAATCACACCTTCGAGCGCTCTACGCGGCAATCGTGCTAGGGGTCGCCCTTGGTGCCCTGCCCTCGACAACGGCGACGGTCATGGCCGGCGTGGCCGACGTGCCCGTAGAGCTCGAGTCACAAGCGTCGGCAGCCCAGGCCTCGACGGACGCGTACATTCAAGGCCTGATCGACTC
>Ga0315338_1000739_pt1 | contig 59520 bp, 50 predicted proteins | sample ASW8metaG_FD_204518 | JGI IMG/M metagenome (GOLD analysis project Ga0315338, IMG submission 204518) | Ammonia-oxidizing marine archaeal communities from Monterey Bay, California, United States - ASW #8 | ecosystem: Environmental > Aquatic > Marine > Coastal | place: USA: California | collected...
CGCTGGATCGGCGACATGGCCGACTACGCCGAGCGTGCCGGAAATCGCATCCGGCTCTTGATCGCAAACTGACCCGAAGCGAACTCGCCGATCGCGACCCGGCCGACGATCACCCAACGATCACCCAACGATCACGCGGCGCGACCCCGCTCTGCCGTGCTCAGGCGCCGCGTGCGCGAAGGGCGTCGATGCGAGCGTCGAGGGGCGGATGGCTCGCGAAGAACGAGGCCATTCGACCGCCGCCGATGCCCATGGAGACCATGCCGTCCGGTAGCTCCGCGGTACCGCCCTTCAAGGCTTCCAGCGCTGCAATCATGTTCTCCGGGCCGGCGTAGAGCGCGCCGCCTTCGTCCGCGCGGAACTCCCGATAGCGCGAGAACCAGGCGACGATCATCGAGGCGATGATGCCGAGCAGGATCTGGGCGGCGATCGAGGCGACGAAGTAGCCGATTCCGTGTCCGCGCTCGTTCTTGAGGATCACGCGGTCGACGAAATGTCCGACGATGCGCGAGAGGAAGATCACGAAGGTGTTCAGGACGCCCTGGATCAGGGTGAGCGTCACCATGTCGCCGTTCGCGATATGGGCGATCTCGTGTCCCAGGACCGCATCGATCTCGTTCTGGCGCATGTTGCGCAGGAGACCCGTGCTGACCGCGACCAGCGCGGCGTCGCGCCGCATGCCCGTGGCGAAGGCGTTCGGTTCGTCGGCCTGGAAGATCGCGACCTCGGGCATCTGGATACCGGCGGTCTCGGAATGTGCGCGGACGCGGGAGACGAGCCACTGGGAATCGGGGTCGGTCGCGTCGTTGATCACCTGCGCGCCGGTCTGTCGCTTGGCGACCCATTTCGACATGGCGAGCGAGATGAAGGAACCGACGAATCCGATCACCGCGGAGTAGATGAGCAGCGCGCCGAGATCGAGATCCACGCCGTTCTCGTCGAGGACGTTGCCGATTCCGAAGATGGAGAAGATCGCGCTGATGACGACGAGGATCGCGATGTTCGTGATGAGGAAGAGGGCGATGCGCTTCATTCGGGTCGGTCCCCTGGGTTCGAGTTGGTGGACGAGATTACCATTCTTTCGGTGCGCGATACAGATTCCGTGGGGCGCCACTTCGTTCCCGTATCGGCTGGTCCTGCCTGGGGTCGAGGCGTAGAATTTCCGTCCAACCTGCAAACGGAGGAGAATGCCTTGTCGAATCGAAATTCGAAGCTCGCCCTGCTGGGATTGACGATGGCGGCCACGCTCGTGTTGGGCGGCTGCGTGATGACACCCTTTCCGGTCTCTGGAGCCTGGACACAGGACGTGCGCGTGACGCTCGATGGCAAGATCGCGAAGGGCGCCAAGGAAGGCCAGGCCTGTGCGACTTCGTATGCGGGCTTCTACGCGTTTGGCGACGCCAGCGTCGAGGCGGCGGCGGCCAACGGCGGGATCACCCGCATCCAGTCGGTCGAAGCCGTCGTCAACTCACGCATCGTGATGGGTACCTACTGCACCGTCGTTCGAGGCAGCTGAGCTACTCGACCGGGTCGGCGCGGGCCGACCCGGTTCGATCGACGGAGATCGGGAGGGGGCGATAGAGGTCGGCGCTCGTGCGTAGGCGTTCGAGCACGGCGTGGACCTCGCCCGGGTTCCTCACGTAGAGGTTGCACACATAGGTGATGAGGAGTCGGCTCGTCGTGGAGAACTGCGGGTGCGCCTTGCCCGCATAACAGAAGAGATTCTCGTCTCGGCTTCTCGGGTCGTCGGCACGAGACTCGGGGATCGCGACCAGGTCCTCGGGCTTCGACCAGGGGCCTTCGAGGTCGGGGGCCGTGCGGGATCGGATCACGATCTCGGTCTCGAGGCTGGCCCTGGGCGAGAGGTCGCTATAGACGGCGATCCAGTTCCCATCGACGACGTCGTAGTGCACGCTCATCTCCGAGGCTTCGTCCCGCATCAGGATCGCCGCCCGCCCTGGATCGAAGCCGTCCATCCAGTTCCCGCCGCTGCGGAGCGTTTCGAGTGAATCCGAGACATCGGCGCGCCACTCGGCGAGTGCATCGATCTCGAGCCGACTCAGTATTCGCGCTGCCGTTCCCGATTCGGAGTCGAGGAAAGCGAAGGCATGAACGTGCCGAGACGTCACGACGAACGCGCTTCCGGGGAAGGCGTCGCGGCGATCGGAGAGGGTCGAAATCTGGATCCGCCAATCCTGGGGCGCGTCGCGATAGTTCTCGATGCGGGCCAGGTCCATGCCTGCCAGTCGGAAGGGCAGATTGAAGGGCCCATGCGCCTCGGAATGCACGACACGAAGTAGGCCGACGAAGAGAGTGTCGTGCGCGATGAATCCGTCGAGGAGCCAGTAGTAGGGAGCGATTCCCGAGTCGTGCATCGCCGCGCTGACCCAGGCGGCGTTCGGGTCGGGTTCGAAGAAGGCGACGGGCGAGCCGGACGCGTCGATGCCCCAGAAGGTTTCGAGTGAGAAGTGACCATTCGGATCGCAATGCGAGAGGCCGATCGAATTGTGTACGAAGGGATAGCTTCGGGCGGCGAGTTCGTTCGGCCTCTGGACGAAGGAATCTCCGAAGAGCCAGAGGCTCGTTCGCTCGTCGGGTGCGGGGAGGGCGACGGAGTACGCGGCGTCGCCCCCGTACCAGCCTTTCGCGTCCGGAAATTCGGGCGTGCATTCGGATTGAGAGCCGAACTCGAGGTCCGCCCCGGACGTCAGGCGGCGATTCTCGTCCTCGGTCGTCGGAATGCGCGGTGTCGAGCAACCCGATCCGATCGCCGTGAGGAGCGCCGCGAGGGCGAACGCAATGATTGTCCGGGTCGAAGACGGTTTCATGCGGGTCGATGCGGAAGGTAGACGCGGTCGATTCGAGACGCCGGCGCGGTCGGTCGGGGCTCTCGTCCGACTCGATGGCATCTGGAGTCCGATCTCGGACCCGATGCCTTCCCGAGTCCAATGGGAGGCTTTGCTCCCATCGGTGGATCCCCATAAGTTCGCTTCTCACCATCGTTTTTCGGGGGGGTCCGGTGAAAGACGGCGAAGCATTGATCGGGTCCTGGCGTCTCGAGTCCTTCGAACTGCAAGCATCGAGCGGCGAACTCAGCCATCCCTACGGCGAAGACCTCACCGGCTACCTCTTCTACAACGACGACGGCTTCATGTCTGCCGCGTTCATGAACGCGGCGCGCGGACGCGTCGGCGACGGCGAATTGTCGAAGGCCGCCGAAGCGAGCAGCTACGACCAGTTCATGGCCTACACGGGACCCTTCGAAGTGATCGGGGACAAGATCACCCATCGCGTCGAAGTCAGCTCGCTCGAGGCCTTCATCGGTTCGGTCCAGGAGCGCTGGTTCAAGGTCGACGGGGATCGGCTCGAACTCCTGACGGCACCGCTCTCGGTAGGCGGCGACGCTCCGGTCGGTCGACTCGTTTGGCGACGTGTCTCCAAGAACGCCTCGACCCAGTGAGCCCCACTCGAGCGCAATCGGAACCCAGTCATCCCACGTCGCCCGACGGTCCGATTGCGATCGTCGGAATCGGTTGTCGCTACGCCGACGTGCGCGGCCCGGCCGAATTCTGGGACCTCGTCCGCGAAGGGCGCAACACGGTTCGTGAAGTCCCGCAGCATCGCGTCGAGCTCGGCTACGACATCGATCATTTCTACGACCCCCGGCCGCGCATCCCCGGCAAGATCTCCTCGCGAAAGGGCGGTTTCCTCGAACATCCGGAGCTCTTCGATCCCGCGGCCTTCGGAATCGCGCCGCGCGACGCGCTCACGATGGAACCCCAGCAGCGGCTGTTGATCGAGGTGACCTGGGATGCGCTCGAAGACGCGGGCATCGTGCCCGAGACGATCATGGGCGAACGAGTCGCGGTCATCCTCGGATACATGGCCGAGGACTATTCGCGCGAACGGACGGGGGTCCTCGGCGAAGCGGCGGTCTTCCGCGGGCACGATGTCTTTACGGTCGGCGGGATGTCCCACGCGGTGCTGTCCGGCCGCATCGCGTATCTGCTCGGCGTGACCGGACCGAGTCTCACGCTCGATACGGCCTGCTCCTCCTCGCTGATCGCGACGCATCTCGCATGCCAGAGCATTCGGCGCGGCGAATCGAAGATGGCGATCGCCGGTGGGGCGAACATCTTCCTCTCGCCGGAGGGCAACATCGCGCTCTCGCGAAGCGGAATGCTCTCGATGAGCGGTGCCTGCAAGGCCTTCGATGCGACGGCGGATGGTTTCGTCCGCGCCGAGGGCGCGGGCGTCGTCGTGTTGCGACCCCTCGCGGACGCGCTCGAAGAAGGCAACCCGATCTACGCCGTGATCCGTGGCAGCGGAATCAGCACCGACGGACGCGACGGCGGACACATGATGGCGCCGGGTCGGCACGGACAGGCGCAGGCGATGCGCGACGCCTACGCGCAGGCGGGGGTCTCGCCCTCCGAAGTCCAATACGTCGAGACGCACGGCACGGGGACGATGATCGGTGACCCCGTCGAGATCGCGGCGCTTGCCGAAGTGATGGGTCCGGGGCGATCGCCCGATCGGCCGCTTCGCGTCGCCTCGGTGAAGGGTAATCTCGGTCACACGGAGTCGGCCTCGGGCGTCGCCGGTCTGATCAAGGCGGCACTCTCGATCCGACATCGCACGCTGCCCGCACAGCTGCATTTCGAGACGCCGAGTCCCGCGATTCCCTGGGACGAGATCCCCGTCCGCGTACAGAGCGAGACGACGGGCTGGCCCGAATCCGGCCCGGCACTCGTCGGCGTGAACTCCTTCGGGATCAGTGGCACGAACGCGCACGTCGTCCTCGAGAGCCCGCCGGAGGCCGCGGCGATTTCCGCTTCGTTGGGATCTTCTCGGCCGGCGGGGTCGAAGTCGACGCTCGTTCCCCTGAGCGCGCACGATCCGAAAGCCCTCGACGAGATGTTGCGCAACCTGCGCGACAGGCTGTCGGGCGTCGAATCATCCGGCAAGTCCGAATTGTCTCGACTCTCCGAGGCCGCGTCGCACGATCTCGATGCACCCCGCCTCGAGGACCTCGCGCATACCCTGGGTCTGCGCCGGACTCATCGCTCGCTACGAACATGCGTCGTCGCCACGTCGACCGACGAGCTGCGACGCGAACTCGACGCCCATCTCGAGGGCCAGACCTCGGCCGCCGTGAGGTCGGGCGTCGCGTCGGCAGAACGATCGCCTCGTGTCGTGATGATCTTCCCGGGTCAGGGTGCGCAATGGCTCGGGATGGGTCGCGGGTTGCTCGATGCGAATGATGCGTTCTCCTCCGCGATCGACCGCATCGACGCCGCCTATCGTCGCCACGTCGATTGGTCCCTTCGCGAAGTTCTCGAAGGCACGTCCGTCTCCGATTGGACTTCGCGACTCGATATCGTGCAGCCCGTTCTGGTCGCGATGGAGATCGCCCTGGCAGAAGCCTATTTCGCGGCCGGCGTGCGCCCGGATCGAGTGATCGGCCAGAGCATGGGCGAGATTGCCGCAGCGCATGTCGCAGGCGCCCTCGATCTCGAAGACGTGGCTCGAATCGCTTGTCTTCGGGGACGGATCGTCGCGCGGGCTTCGGGCGAGGGGGCGATGGCGATCGTCTCCCTGGCGCGCGCGGACGTAGAGGCGGCGCTGTCGGCGGACGGAGATCGGGTGGATGAGCGTGCTGATCGCCGCGCCCACGACGGGGTTCACGGCCGTGTCGAGGTGGCTGGGTCGAACTCGCCGACGACGACGATCATCTCCGGTGATCGCGACGCCGTCCTCGCGCTCGTCGACGACTTCGAATCGCGCGGCGTCTTCGCGCGACCGCTGGACGTCGACTTCGCTTCGCATTGTTTTCACATGGATCCGTTTCTCGATGATTTTCGCGAGGCGTTGTCAGGCTTCGAGCCGAAGACCACATCGATCTCCTTCGACTCGACGGTCGACGAAGGCGAGAAGACGGGTCTCGACCTCGACACCGAGTACTGGGTGCGAAACCTACGTGAGCCCGTCGCATTCGATCGCGGACTCGAACGATCGCTCGATGCGGGGGGCGAGATCTTCATCGAGGTCTCACCCCATGCGACGCTCGCGCGGGCGACTACGGAGATCGCGCAGCAACACGGATCCGAAGTCTCGCATGTCGCCACCCTGCAGCGAGAGCAGAACGAAGCACGCTCGCTCTCGACTGCACTCGCCGAGCTCTTCGTACAAGGCGTGCCGATCGATTTCGAAGCGCTCCAGCCCGAGGGCCGGGTCGTGCCGACGCCTCTCTACGCCTATCAGCGCAAACGTTTCTGGTTCAGCGAGCGGAATCGACTCCAACAGTTCCGTCCCGTGCATCCACTCCTCGGTGTTCGCTCGGACTCGTCTCTCGATCCACGTCTGCATACCTGGGATTTCGTGCTCGATGTCGACTCGGCCGGATTCATGGCGGACTTCAGCATCGATGGCGAGGCCGAGGCACCCGCCGGCCTCCATCCCGAACTCGCGCTGGCTGCAGCGGCTGCCGTCTGGCCCGGTGAGCCGGTGGCGATCCGCGATGTCGAGGTGCTGCATCCGCTTCGATTGGGAGACGCGGGACGCGTCGTCGTGCAGGCGGTGCTGCGCGTCGACGCGGAGCGATCCGGCGAATTCCGGGTTTCCAGTCGCGTGGACACGGCGTCGGCCTGGACCCTTCATGCGGTGTGTCGAGTACGACCGCGAGCAGAGAATGCCCGTTCGGATCGATCCGTTTCCCTCGATCGATCAACGACCGAATCGATCCCGTCCGACGAAGCGCTCGCGGCCCTCGAACGATGCGCGGTCCGGATCGGCCCGCGCTGCCGAACGCTGCGCGAACTCGAGTCGGAGGGAGTCGACGCGCCCCGCAGCCTCGTCGGCCGCTTGATGCTTCCCCGGACTGTCGAGTCCGAGTGGTACGCCTACCACGCACATCCCGCGCTACTCGAAGGCGCATTCCAGCTGATCGGGTCGCTGCTCGAACCGGCGGCCGGAGTGCGCGTGATCGATCTCGCCCACGTCTCGCTCGACGCCGGGCTGGGGAGCGATACGTGGTGTCGTGCGACGCTGCGGGACGCAGGCGCGCAGCCTCGGCATGGGCGTCGCATCGCGATCGCGGACCTCGAGTTCTTCGATCGGGACGCGCTCTGCGTCGGTCGAATAGACGGTGCACGGGTCGAGTGCCTGCCCGAACGAGCATCGGCGACGGCCGGGGATGGGCGCGGCCAGTACGGCATCCAGTGGCTCCCTCTAGACCAGGCGGCCCTCGAGCAGACGGGCGAGCGCGAGGTCGAACGCTGGATCCTCGTGTCGGACGTCGCGGAGGAAGCCTCGCTCCTCGGCGCCGAGCTGCAGAAGCACGGCGCGGAATGTCTCTTCTGCGAGAAGGTCGAGGACCTCGCGGCGCTCGTCACCCGAATCTCGGCCGAGTCGCGCTCGCCCTGGGGCTTGCTGCTATTGGCCTGGTCGGAGGCGGCCTTCGAACCGTCCGCCGAACGGCCCTCGCATCGCGACTTCCGCATCGGCTCCTGGGCTTCCGCGATTCGCGAGCATGGAACCCAGGCAGCCCAGGTCTGGCTGGCGACGCGTGGATTGCACGCGATCGATCCCGAGGATCGAGCCGCCGTTTCGACCGGGCGGCTGATCGCGCGTGAGATCGACGCCTTCGCGACGAGCGCGGAGATGCTGCAGTGCCGTCTCTTCGATGCGAGTCGCGACCTCGACCATGCCGATCGGGTCGGCCTCGCGGCGTTGATGGGCCAGGGCTGGGACGATCGACAGTTCGCTGCTCGCGGCCCTCGGATCCACGTGCCGCGCGTCCGTCCGCTCGAGGCGGACGTGTTCGGAGACGGGGCTGGATCTGGTTTCACCGAGAGCGCCGCGTTGGCTCGGAACTTTCGCGCCGTTCATACGGCGGACGAGGGCCTCGGGTGTGTGGCGCTCGAAGAGTTCGCGGAGCCGACGGGGATGGCAGGCGGGTTGGCCGTCGACGTCCGGAACGCTTCGCTCTCCCAGCTCGACGTGCTCGCTGGCGAAGGACTCTCGAAGCATGCGCATCGCGAGGAAAGCGCAGCGATCGGTCGGGACTTCTCGGGTGTCGTGCGCGAGGTCTTCGATGCAGAATCCGATCTTCGACCGGGTGACGAGGTCGTCGGGTGGGCGCCCGGCGCGATCGCGCGAAGACTCGTCGTGCCGCGCGCGTTCGTGACTCGAAAGCCGCCGAACCTGACATTCGAAGAAGCGGCCACACTTCCCCTCCCGTTCCTGGTGGCGCGATACACCCTCGACGTCGTGGCAAGACTCCGCGAGGGAGATCGGATCCTGATCGATTCCGCCGGTGGCGGTGTCGGCATGGCGATGGTGCAGGTGGCCCGCTCGATCGGTGCGGAAGTCTCTGCGACGGGTCGGTCGCCCGAGCGGGTTCGGCTGTTGCGCAAACACGGTGTGCGGTTGATCGCGGGGGATTCGGCGAGCGCGGTCGCGACGTCGGCGGCGGACGAGCCCGAGTTCGATGTCATCGTCGCCGCCCGTTCGGGATACGCGATGCATGCCCTCGTCGCTCGTCTGGCGGCGGGCGGGCGGTACGTCGATCTGTGTCCGCGGGAGCGATTCGAACGTCCGGAACTCGGAGTGCTTCGGCTCGAAGGGAATCGATCTGTCTCCTCGGTGGACATCGAAGAGATCGTCCGCGCCGAGCCGGAACTGACCTCCGAGATCCTGGACGGAATCGGGTCGGACGCCGCGAATGTACGGATAGAACCGATCCCGGCGACCTGCTTCCCGCTCGAAGATACGTCGAGAGCGCTGCGCTACATGGCGCAGAATCGTCACGCCGGTCGCGTCGTCGTCGACCTTGCCGATGCGAGCGACGCGAGAGTCCGTTCCGTGCAGGAAAGCGCGACGACGCTCGCGGGTCGTGGCGCCTACCTCGTCGAGAATCGGGACTCGGACGCGGCAGCGGATATCTCGCAGTGGCTCCGAGAAGCCGGTGCGGACGAGGTGATCGAGGCGGGCGCGGGAGACGCAAGCGCACGGCTGGCCGCGCTCGATACCCGTGGCGTCGCGCTCGCCGGTTGGTTCGTCACGACGTCCGATCTGGCGCGGGACCGAGCGGCCCTCGACAGCTTCTTCGACGCCGATCGGCCGGGTCTGCGGGCGCTGATTTCGACACGGGCGCGGATCAGTGGCGAGCCGGGGTGCGACCGCGCCTGGGAAATTCGTACGACAGTCGACCGGATGTTGCTCGAGGGAACACGGGACGATGCGCCGACACTGCATGTCTCGATCGGTGCGGAAGCCGATGCGAAGGTCTTGATCGATGTTCTCGGCGATGTGATGTTCGAACGGACCTCGATGCGGCAGGTCGTTTTGCTCGACGACGATGAACTCGCGGAGCGACTGGAGGTCGCGCCCACTCCGCTCCTCGCCGGGCTCGGAGAGGGCAGGGCGCGCAGACGACAGACGCAGTTGATGCGCTCGGAGCTTCTCTCTCGGTCACCGTCCGAACGCCGCGCGATGATGCAGCGATTCGTGGGCGATTCTCTCGCGGCTGTTCTCGGACTCTCGGAGGACGGGCGGACTTCCCTCGACATGGATGGCCGGCTCGACGGACTCGGTCTCGACTCGTTGATGACGATGGAATTCTTCGTGGGCATGGGTCGCGACCTGCAGCTCGAGATCTCTGCGGACTGGTTCGATGCAGGTCCGAGTCTTTCGGCGATCGCTGAAGTTCTCCTCGAGCGGTTCGAAGAACATGCGACGCGCGCGGGAGGCGACTCGTGAGTCCAAGCGATCCTCGCGCGCTGCCCCTCGCAGTTTCCGATCCTCGGAAGAGTGGCATTCCTGTCCTCTTCGTCCATGGCATCGCGCACAATCGAAGCGTGTGGGAGAAGCTCGCGGAGGGTCTTCCCGATGCCGTCCGTCCGATCTCGGTCGATCTCCGCGGGCATGGAGAATCGCCCTGGTCGATCGAGCGGGATTACGATCTGCGCGACTACGCGCTGGATCTCTCTCGCGTGCTCGACGATCTCGGGATCGAATGTGCTCATGTCGTGGCCCATTCTCTCGGCGGAAACGCGGCGACGCTCTTCGCATCGGCCGCGCCCGGGCGCGTTCGAAGTCTGGTCCTCGTCGATACCGGGCCCGTCCTCGATATCGGCGGTGTCGCGCACGTAGCGGACGAGGTAGAGAGCGTGCTTCGCAGCTACATATCCATCGCGGAGTACCGTCGCCGTTTGTCCCTCATGCATCCGATCGGCGACCCCGAGATCCTCGATCGCCTGGCCGCGACGATTCTCGTGGAACGCCTGGACGGTCGCTTCGAACTGACGCTCGACCCGGCCGTGCTCGGGTCGGCGACCGAGGGCGCGAACCTCGCCGCGCTCGAGCGCGAACTATGGGCCGCGCTCGCGTCGCTTTCTTGTCCGGTGCTCCTCGCTCGAGGCGGGATCTCCGCGATCCTCGACGAAAAAGTCGCGCGAGAGATGGTCGATGAAGTGATCCCCGATGCCCGGCTCGTCACGCTTCCCGAAGCGGGACATTCCGTCATGATCGATGCCGCAGCGGGGCTCGCTGCGGCGCTCCGCGAATTCCTGTCTCTCGACCCCGCGTTCGATACGATTTCCGGTTAGCGGGTTCGAGGTCGCCTTCCCGGCGATTCGGGCTAGTTTTTCGACCGGGAGGTCGGAATGTCTGCGTCGTCGGGCTTGCTGCGAAACGCTGGGCGGTTCATCGCACAGATCAGCGCCGCCCTTGGCGGCGTCTTGACCACCCTCGCGAGTCGCGATGAGAGCGAAGGGGCGCTCGGTCGGCACAGCGTGATGCTCGCTTCGATGCTCGTCCTGCTGGTCGCTCTTCCCTTCGGCCAGGTCGTGACCGGTTGGCATCCGCGATTTCCGATGTTCCTCGCACTCGTCCTGATCTCGGCAGTCTACGTGAACAGCCAGCAGCGCTGGATCTTCTGGGTCGCAGCGGTGATGGGAGCCGCCTCGATCAGCAGTATCGGCTACGCCGAGTATTCCGGCGACGCTGTGACTCGGATCGCCTCGGAAATGCTCGCACTTACGCTGCTCGGCTTCACGACCCTCGTCATGTTCAACAGCCTCATCCAGACCGATAGCGTCTCGCAGGACACGATCGTCGGTGGCGTCTGCGTCTTCCTGCTGATCGGGCTCTGTTTCACGATCGTGTTCATCCTGGTCATGGACTTCATGCCAGGGTCCTTCGTCGAGCAGGGCGTTCCGATCGCGCGCTCGGATGGCGGGGACGGGTCCTATGCGACGACGCTCCTCTACTACAGTTTCGTGACGCTGACGACACTCGGGTACGGGGACGTCGCCCCGCGCGGCGACATCGCGCGGATGTTCGCCGTGAGCGAGGCCTTGCTCGGACAGCTCTATCTCGTGGTCTTCCTCGCGCGGCTCGTCGCGCTCTATCTATGGCGTGCGCGCGAGACCCTTCGATGATGCTCGGGCGCGGGGCGAGCACATCGTGATCATGACATCGACGCAGCGAGGATCGACATGAGAAACATCCTGAGAGAACTCGCGGAGAGCGACGAAGATCAGGGCGCGGTCGGTCGGCACGCGATCCTTCTGATGACGTTGATCGGGCTCTTCGTCGCGCTGCCAATCTTGCGCGCCCTGCCCGGTGGGGGGCTCCGGTTTTCGGTCCTGCTCTCGATCGTCCTGACGGCGGCGATCTACGTGAACAGCCTGCAGCGCTGGACGTTCCTTCTGGGTGTGCTCGTCGGGGGCGGGGCGATCGTGGCGACCGGAATCGGCGAGGCGACTGGCTCGATCGCCGCTGTCCTGGTCGCGCGCTCGATGGGCCTCATACTGCTCATCGTGACGACCCTGCTCATGTTGAACACGCTGGTGCGCGCCGAGCGCGTATCGCGCGACACGATCATCGGCGGGATCTGCGTCTACCTCATGCTCGGTCTGTCCTTTTCCGTCGCCTATCTGGTCATTCTCGGATTCGACCCCGACGTGCTCGTGAAGGGGGGTCACCCCTTGATCGCGGCCGCCGGCGATTCGAGCGCAGCTTCGGCACAGGTCCTCTACTTCAGCTTCGTCACGCTGACGACCCTCGGCTTCGGCGACATCACCCCGGTCGGGGAGGTCACGCAGACGGTCGTCGTGGCGGAAGCGATCGTCGGACAGCTCTACGTCGCGATCTTTATCGCGCGATTGATGGCGCTGTACATCGCCGGGGCTCGCGAGGATCGAATTCAGGCGCGAGAGCGGGACGAAGACTAGGTCTCGGCCAGCTGCCGCGAGCGTGTGTCGGCTAGTCCTCGGCCTGTTGAGCCTCTCCCCGCTGAAGCACGTAGTCCGCGATCACGACGACGAATTCGTCTCGGATCGACTCGTACTCGGCGGCGAGATCGAGAAGCCATTTCCTGCGCTGCTCATTTGTCTCTCGATCGGCCGCCGCTCGCGAGATGGCCGAGATCATTCGTGTGGCCTGCGCCTGCAGCAGGATGAAACGCGTGCCGAATAGAACCTGTAGATCGAGCATTTCGTCCATGCCCGATTCGGTCGCGTATCCCGTGATCGCGTCCCCGATCGGGTCGGTGTAGTCAGGATCCGCAGACACGTCAGGTGGGAGGGTGCGTAGGGCGGCGAGCTCGTCGAGTCGTTCGTCCGAGGTGTCCGCGATTCGCTCCATGAGATCCTTGATCTCGGGAACCGGACTCCGGAACGTGATCGTCTTGAGCAGAGCGAGCCAGTCGAGCTTCGCTTCCTGAGAGAGCGTGTCCTCGAGGAGCATGTACGCGGTCAAGAGACCCTGATGTCGACGATCCGAATCCGAGGCTGATCGCGTGGAGCGTTCGTCCCCGGTCGTGACGCAGGCGGCGCCGAACAGAACGACGCCCAGCAAGAGCGCCAGACGGGGTCCTCGCGCCGAATTCATGTCCCACTGTCGGCGGCGGGTGCGCTGGCTTCGTCACCGCTCGGCTCTGCAGCTTCCTCTTCGCCGTTCGTCTCTTCGTCGTCTTCCTCGACCCATCCGCCGCCCAATGCCTTGTACAGCGTGACGTACGCGGTCAGCGCCTGGCGCCGAACCTGGGACTCCGCGAGCTCGGCATTGAAGAGCGAGCGCTCGCTGTCGAGGACCTCGAGATAGTCGACGACACCTCCGTCGTAGCGCGCTTGCGAGAGACGCGCGGCGCCGCCGGCCGCGGTGACCTGGCGTCGTCGGGCCTCGCGTTCTTCGCGCAGGAACTGGATCGCCACGAGGGAGTCTTCGACTTCGCGAAAGGCATCTTGCAGCGCGAGGATGTAGCGATGCTGGGCCTGTTCGGCGCGAGCCGTCTGGGCCTTCATCTGCGCCTTGAGCTGTCCGCTGTTGAAGAGCGGCTGGAAGATACCGGCCAAGATGTTCCACTCGCCGGCGTCGGTCGAGTTCAGGTCGGTCAGCCCCTCGGCGACGGCGCTCAGGTTGGCCGTGAGCGAAATGGCCGGGAATCGCATTGCCTGAGCGACGCCGATCCGCGCTGTTTCCGCCGCGAGTCGCTGTTCGGCTTCCACGATGTCCGGGCGGCGTTCCAGCAGCTCGGACGGCAGGCCCGCCGGGACCTCGATCGGCCAGTCGTCCGTTCCGATCGATTTGCCTCGTGGGATCGGCCCCGGAAATCGCCCGAGCAGAACCCGCAACGCGTGTTCCGACTGGGCCGTCAGCCTCCGGAAGCGTGCGACCGACGCCTCCGCGATCGCCAGCTGGACCTCCGCCTGATTCACGTCGAGCTCCGCCACGGTGCCTTTGTCGAAGCGCGCGCGCACGATTCGGAGACGGTCCCTTCGACCCTGCGCCGTGCGCCGCGAGATGTCGAGTCTGGAGTCGAGGTCGAGGAGAGCCAGGTAGCCGCTCGCAACATCCGCGATCAAGCTGATCGTCACGTTCCGGTAGGCGGCTTCGGTCGAGAGCAGGTCGGCCCGCGCGGCCTCCGTCGCGCGAGAGTACTTGCGCCACAAGTCGACTTCGAAGCTCAGGTTTGCGCCGAACGAGAAGTTGTTGTCCGTCGTCGCGTTCGGATTGATCTCGCGGCTCTGACGCCCTCGGCCAGCGTTTCCGAAGATATCGAGGAAGGGGAACTGGTCCGCCCGTGTGAACGTGATGAGGTATTCGAACTCACGCATGCGTGCCATCGCGAGGGCGAGATTCTGGTTGTTCTCGAGCGCCGTCTCGATCAGCTTCGAGAGGGTGGGATCGTCGTAGATCTCCCACCATGGGAGATTGGCGATCGATTCGCGCGTGTCCGACGTGCGCATCCATTCCGAGGGCGGGTCGAGGTCCGGCCGTTCGTAGTCCGGCGTCAGTTTGCATCCCGACGACAACAGGAACAGGACCAGCAATGCGAGGCCGACGAGTCGCATCTCAGGCGTCGCCTCCCGCGTCCGAGGGTTTCCCGCCCGTGACATTCGTCGTGTCTGCGGTCGTGGTCGTGGCTGGATCGGTGTCGCGTGCGATGTATCGGTCGACGAACACGTAGAGCGCGGGAACGACGAGCACGCCAACGATCGTGGCGACGAGCATGCCGCTGAACACGGTCATGCCCATGACCTTGCGGGCTTCCGCGCCCGCTCCGGTCGCGACCAACAGGGGGAGGACGCCGAGGATGAACGAGAAAGCCGTCATGAGGATGGGGCGGAAGCGCTGGCGGGCGGCTTCGATGGCCGCGTCGAAGGCGCTCTTGCCCGACTCGCGTTCGACCTTGGCAAACTCGACGATCAGGATCGCGTTCTTTGCCGACATGCCGATCAACATCACGAGGCCGATCTGTGCGAAGACGTTGTTCTCGTAGCTCTCGCTGAAGAGGCGTGCGATCGAGAGACCGGCCATCGCCCCGAACACGGCGATCGGAACGCCGAAGAGGACCGATAGCGGCAGCGACCAACTCTCGTACTGTGCAGCGAGGATCAAGAAGACGAAGACGAGCGCCATCGCGAAGACGACGCTACCGCTGCCCTCGGCCGCCTTTTCCTGGAAGCTCATCGCGTTCCAGGCATAGGACATGTCATCGGGCAGGACCTCCGCCGCGACCTCTTCGAGGGCGTCGAGGGCCTGCGACGAACTGTACCCCTCGGCTGCCTGGCCCTGGACCTCGGCGGAGCGGAAGAGATTGAAACGATTCGTGTACTCGGGGCCCTGCGTTCGACTGACGCTGACCAGGGTGGAGAGGGGAACCATGCCACCCTCCGAATTGCGCGCATAGAAGAAGCGCAGCGCGTCCTCGTTCACCCGATACGCAGGCTCGGCTTGGATGTAGACCTTGTATAGACGTCCGAAGCGATTGAAGTCGTTGACGTAGGCGCCGCCGAGGAATGCACCGATCGCGGTGTTGACCTCCTGGAGGGGAACCCCGAGCTTGAGCACCTTGCTGTCGTCGATGTCGAGGAAGACCTGGGGCACGCTGGCACGGAAGAGACTTCCCGCCCGCCCGATCTCGGGGCGGGCTGCGGCGGCCTTCGTGAAGAGCTGGAGCTGTTCGTCGAGATAGCTCGGATCATTGCCACCCCGATCCTGGATCATCACCGAGAAGCCCGCGCCCGTGCCGAGACCCGGAATCGCGGGCGGGCCGAACGCGAAGGCGGCCCCCTGCTGGATCTCCCTCGCGAAGGCCGCGTTCAATCGCCGCGCCACGACTCGCGCGTGATCCTCGGGGTCGGGTCGCTCGTCCCAATCCTTCAGCTGTACGAAGATGAATCCCGAATTCGGCTGGACCGTTCCCGATACGAGGCTATAGCCGGCGATCGTCACCACGTTCTCGACGGCCGAGATGTCCATCACGATCTTCTCGACGTCCTTGATGACCTCTTCGGTCCGATCGAGCGACGCCGCGTCGGGCAGTGCGAGTGCGCCGAGGAGATACCCCTGATCCTCCTCGGGCACGAACCCGCCGGGTACGACCTGGAAGAGGAAGACCATTCCGACGACCAACGCGCCCAGCAGCACACCCATCCGCACGAGCTTGCTCGTGAAGAACTCGGTCACGCCGACGAATCGCGTGGCGACCTTGTCGAACACGTCGTTGAACACGACGAAGAACCGGTCGAAGAAGCTCTTCTTCGCCTCTCCAGGCGGGCGAAGGAGGGATGCGGCGAGAGCCGGGCTCAGCGTGAGTGCGTTGATCGAGGAGATCGCGACCGAGATCGCGATCGTGATGGCGAACTGTTGATAGAGACGACCCGTAATACCGGCCATGGCGGCGACGGGCACGAAGACGGCGATGAGTGCGAGTGACGTCGCGACGATCGGGCCGGCGACTTCGTGCATGGCCTCGATCGTCGCGTCGCGCGGAGAGAGTCCTCCCTCCATCTTGGTCGCCACTGCTTCGACCACGACGATCGCGTCGTCGACGACGATGCCGATCGCGAGAACCAGGCCGAGCAGCGAGAGCGTGTTGATGGTGAACCCGAGGAACGGGAAGACGGCGAACGCACCGATCAGCGAGACCGGTACGGCGATCGTCGGAATCAGGGTCGATCTGAAGTTCTGGAGGAAGATGAAGACGACGAGGACGACGAGGGCGACCGCCTGGAAGAGCGTGATCACGATCTCCCTGATGCCGGCGATGATCGGCTTCGTCGTGTCGAGCGAGATCGAATACGTGATGTCCTCGGGGAAGCGCTTCGAGACGCGCTCCATCGTTGCCATGACGTTCTCGGCGACCTCGAGGCCATTGGCATCGGGGAGCTGGTAGATCGAGATGACCGCCGTGCGTCGCCCGTTGGTCCGGGTCCTCATCAGGTAGCCCTGCGAGCCGAGATCGATGCGTGCGACGTCGCGCAGCAGGACCTGTGAGCCGTCGGCATTCGATCGGACTACGACGGCGCCGAACTGCTCTGGCGTCTCGAAGCGACCGGCGGCCTGGACCGTGTAGGTGAACTCGGTGTTCTCGGGCGCTGGCGGTCCGCCGAGCTGGCCTGCGGGCACGAGGACGTTCTGGTCCTGGATCGCGCGCTGGAGGTCGGAGATCGTCAGGTTCAGTTTGGCGAGTTCGTCGGGGCGAACCCATACGCGCATGGCGTAGTCGGTGGTCGTCCCGCCAAAGACCTCGGCGACGCCGACGCCCTGGATTCGGGCGATCTCGTCGATGATGTTGATCGTCGTGTAGTTGGTGAGGAACTGCGCATCGTATGTTTCGTTCGGCGAGTCGAGGGTGATCAAGAGGAGCGGAAACGACAGCTTCTTCTTGACGGGAATGCCCTGGCGCTTCACTTCTTCGGGGAGGGTCGCCGTCGCCTCGGAGACACGATTCTGCGTCAGGACGTTCGCCATGTCGAGATCGGTGCCGACGTCGAACGAGACTGACAGGGACATCTTCCCGTCGCTCGAGTTCGTCGACATCATGTAGATCATGTTCTCGACGCCGTTGACCTTCTGTTCGATCGGCGTCGCGACGGACTGCTCGACGTTCGTGGCGTTTGCGCCCGTATACGTCGTCGAGACGTTCACCATCGGCGGGGTGATGTCCGGGTACTGCGCGATCGGCAAACCCTGGAGCGCGACCAGGCCCATGATCACGATCACGATCGCGATCACCATGGCGACGATGGGGCGCCGGACGAAGAAACTCGACATGGTTCAGGACGCCTTCGCGTCTTCGGGCTTCCCCGCGCCCTGTGTGGTCGACTTCGGAGCTTCCTCGGTCACCTTTGGTATGCCCTTGTCGTCCACCGGGACGACCTTCGGCTTGACGGTCATTCCGGGCTGGAGCCGCATGATCTCGATCGCGACGCGCTCTCCGAATTCGATTCCCGAGTCGACGATCTGGAAGTTGTCGACCTTCGGCCCGAGCTCGACGGGTCGGAGCTCGACCGATCCGTCCGCTGCGACGACGTAGACGCGAAAGCTCCCCTGCAATTCACTCGTCGCACGGCTCGGTACGAGCAAGGCATCCTTGCGAACTTCGGCGACGGCGCGCACGCGAGCGAATTGTCCCGCGACGACGACCGCTTCGGATGCCGGGTTCGGGAAGTCCGCCTCCATGGTGAAGGTTCCGGTCTTTGGATCCACCGCTGCATCGGCGGCGACGAGGCGTCCGGGGTAGGGATGGATGGAGCCATCGGCGAGGGTCAGCTCGAGCGTCTGCCCCATTTGCGTCGGTGCTTCCTGCTCGCCGGCCGCCTGACGAAACTCGCTCACGCGTCGGGCGAGCGTCAGATACGTCCGTTCGTCTACGGAGAAGCGCACTCGGATCGGATGCGTGTTCGAGACGTAGTTCAGCACGACCGGGTTCGGTGCCATACCGACGAACTCGCCGACGCGGGCTGCGGAGATGCCGACGCGCCCGGAGATGGGTGCGAGAATTCGCGTGTAGCCGAGTCGGATCTGCGCCTGGACGACGCGCTCGCGTGCGGACTTGAGCGAAGCGCCCGCCGCGTCGTATTGGGCGACTGCGCTGTCGAGGTCGGACTGGCTGACGGCGTTCATCTCGGCCAGGGGGCGGATCCGGTCGAGATCCGCCTTGGCCTTGACCAGGCCCGTCTCGACCTCTGCCATCGACCCCTGCGCTTCGATGACTTCCGACTCGAAGGGTTCGGGATCGATCGTGTAGAGCAGTTGGTCCTTCTCGACGGCGCGACCCTCGATGAAGTCCATGCTGAGGAGTACGCCTTCGACGCGCGCGCGAATCGGAATGTCGGAGGAGCCGCGCGTCTCGCCGACCATCTCCATCGTGATCGGCTGGTCGCGCTGAACCACCTCGACGACGTCGATCTCGATCGGCGGCGGAGGGGGCGGGTCGCCCGAATCGCAGCCGGCAAGGAATGCGACTCCCGCGCCGAGAAAGAGCAGGATCGTTGAGACCCTGGCGTTCGCAGGGCGGCGGGTACGGGGGGCGCGCATCAATGATTCTCCTCTGACACGGATCCGACCGGCCGGAATCGAATCCTAGCCAAAGGAATGGGGCGTGGCGCCTATACCAGGGGAGGGATCAGCCGTTCATCTGGATGCGATGGGCTTCGGATCCTCGATCTTGTAGCGGGCGGCGGCGACCTCGATGCCGGCTTCCTGGAGTCGGTGGTTCGCCTCGCGATTCAATTCCCAGAACGTCGCCCAGTAGTCTGCAGTGCGGACCCACGGCCGCACCGCCACGACGACTCCGGCACCGCTCACACTGAGGACCTTGATCGCGGTCTGCGGGTCTTCGAGCACAGCCGGATTCTCCTGGCACATTTCGGCGAAGAGCTTCTCGGCGGTCTCGACATCCGCGTCGAGCGCGAGCGGAAAGGTCAGGTCGACACGACGTGTCTTCATCGCCGTCGCGTTTCGAATCACATTCCCCCAGATCCGGCTATTGGGCACGATCAGCATCTGATTGTCGAAGGTCAGGATCGTTGTCGAGACCAGGTTCATCTGATCGACCGTGCCCATCACGCCGGCGGCTTCGATGACGTCACCCACGTCGAAGGGGTCGTAGAACAGGATCATCGCGCCAGCGGCGAAATTGCCGAGCGTCTCCTGGAGGGCGAAGCCGACGATGAAGCCGACGATGCCGAGACCGGCGAGCAGGGCGGTGATGTTGACCCCGATCTGGGAGAGGGCGAGGAAGAATCCGATCCCGAGGACGACGCGAGAGGAGGTCGTCACGAGGATGCGCTGGGCGAGCATGCTCAGTTGGTGTCCGGACGACTTCGTGAGCCGCGTCGTGAGGAAGCTCGTTGCTCTGGCAAGGATCGCGAAGATCAACAGCACGCCGAGGAATCGGGCCATCCGGCCCACGAGGACCGGCCCGCGCTGTTCGACCCAGAGCGTCGATGCTTCGAAGGCCGTGTCGAAGAGTTCGGCCAGGACCTCGGTGTCGAGCACGTCGGTCGTCAGTTCGCCGGTTGCGACGATCAGCACTCGGCGATGCGCAGCCGTCGGCAGGCCCAGCTCGTCCAGCACGTCGCAGACCGTCCAGAGGCTGGCAGCGATCCGGTCGATCTCTTCCTGGGCTTTGTGTGCGGCCGCTTCGTTCCCCCCATCCTCGCCGTTTTGCTGGAGGGCCGCGTCCAGTCGCTGACTCGCGAATTTCAGGCGCGCCGCGAGAACGCTTGCTCGTTTTTCGAGGGATACGGCCGCATCGGCCCTGACCCGCGTAGATCCGAGTTCGAGCTGATCCATGTGACCGATGTGTGAGAGATAGAAGCGAACCGCTTCGTCCAGGATCTCGTCGTTACCGCGGATTCGAGCCTCGAGTCCGACGCGTGTTTCGCCCGTGGCGTCTTCGAGCTCGCCTCGCAGTCGATCGTTCTCCGCGGAAATTCCTTCGAGAAAGTTCGGGAGTCGTCGGTTGACGGAGAAGAGGATCTTTCGCGTCTTCTGGCGGAGCCGCCGCGCGTCGAGGCCCTGTTCTTCTTGTTCGAGCAGGTTCGCGACGAGCTTCTCGATGTCGCGCATCCAATCGACGACATGACCACGGGCCTGCAGCTCGGCAATCGCCTTGCCGTCGCTGTCCTCTGCCTTCGCGCTCTCCTGCCGGAGCTCCAGGTACTCGGAGGCGAGGCGATCGATCTCGTCGAGTAGTTCCTGGGCCTGGTTCGCGAGCGAAGGAGGTCCTTGCTTCTCGACTTCAGCTGGATTCGGAGTCGGCGGCGTCTTGGGGTTCGCGTCGGTCGTCGCTTCGGCGAGCGAGATGCTCGCCGAAGCGATCAACAGAAGCGTTGCGATCCAGACCGTCGAGAGGCGAAGCAGATCGAAGTGGAGTCCAACTCGCATGAAGGGCCCTGCCGGCAGCTCCGATGGTCGACGCGCGCAGTTTCGAAAGGGCGTGTCCGGAATGTTTCAGTTTGCGCGCAGACGCTAGAAGGCGAACGAGCCTCGCAGGCCTACGAACGGAGCCGGATCGTAGTCGTCATCCTTGAGACGTCCGCCGGCGCTCGACTCGACCCGGACATTTCCGGCGAGGGCAATGCCCGCGAGCAAGTCCACCGAGGATCGTTTGGTCGGCTTCCATTTAATCGCTGCGAAGACAGGGATCTCCGTCTCCTGTCCGATACCGCCTTCGTCCGTTCGCCCATTGGCCGCCGTTCGTCGCGTCTTGTCGTTCAGCCGATAGCGGCGATTCTGGAAGGCAAAGCCGGTCCCGAGTGAAACCTTCTCGCTGATCTGCCAGTTCAGTTCAGTGCCTACGCCGGGGTCGAATACCGAGACCAGCCCAATGTTCCAGCGCCAGTTCTCCGCAAAGTTCCATTTCAGGGTGGGAATCGGCATCAGGGCGATTTTGTCTTCGAGCGCGCTGAACGCGCCGACCAGCACGCCGATGGAGTAGTTGGGGTTCGGATGGTAGTCGAAGCCGAAAATCACTCCGCCCGTGATCGAATCTGCATAGTCGGCGCCTCCCTCGCCCCAGCTCCGGAAGACCGCGCCGCCGATGAGTCGCCATCTCTCGTTCAGGTCGTGTCCGACGAGGGCGCCGATCACGAGGCGATGTACATCGTCCCACTGATAGAGGTTCGCGGCTCCGCCGTTGCCCGAGAAATCGTATGCGTGAAGCGTATAGCTGCCGAGCGCGAACATGGACGTGTTCTCGCCGAGTTCAAATTTCTGCGCGCCCATGAACATGACATTGTCCCGCGCGATTTCGGTTCCCGGATCTTCGACATCCGCCTTGAACTGATGACCGTATTGAACGGCGATCATCGTCGGAGGCGCATTCGCGTCCGGGGTCATGATCGCCGGGATGTCGACGCTCTGGGCCGAGGCCGAGGCCGCCGCCATCAGCAGCATCAGAGAAACGACGAGGCTGACCGGGGAATCGAGAAACGATCGCCTGGTCGATCGGCTACGCGTTCGCGAATCGGACATGATGGTTGGATCTCCTTGATGGCACCCACGATATGCCCCTGGACGGTCGAGTCTGGGACGAAGGCGCGGATCGCTGCTTTCGGGGGATGGCGGATGGATTTATATCACATCCAGAATCCATGTTTTGTGCGTTCGATGCGCTCGATCGCCGTCTGGGTACGACGCGATAACGAATCGTCGGACTCGATCTGGGGCTATGAGTCCCACTTCCGATCTGTGATCATTCGTGCGTAGGAAAAACAACCCGAAGCATGGTCGGTACTACAAGACACGCCGAAGCTTGCGAGCAATTCCGCCTCCTTTCTGAGATGATCGAAACACACGCGCGCGCCCGCGCGAAGGAGAACCCGACATGAATCGAAAGCTCGCCGCCGAATTCATTGGCACGTTCTGGCTCGTTCTCGGAGGCTGCGGCAGCGCGGTCCTCGCCGCGACGTTCCCCGAAACCGGAATCGGATTCATGGGCGTTGCGTTCGCATTCGGTCTGACCGTCCTGACAATGGCCTATGCGATCGGACACATTTCGGGATGTCATCTGAATCCCGCGGTCTCGATCGGACTCTGGATGGGCGGCCGCTTCTCCGCTTCGGAACTCGGCCCTTATATCGCCGCGCAGGTGCTTGGCGGCATCGGCGGAGCGGGTGTGCTCTATCTGATTGCCAGCGGCGGGCCGGGTTTCGATCTCGCCGGCGGCTTCGCGTCGAACGGCTTCGGTGACCATTCACCGGGCGGATACGGCTTGACCTCGGCCCTGCTGACCGAGATCGCCATGACCTACATGTTCCTGATGATCATCCTGGGCGCGACCGACTCGCGCGCGCCCGCCGGTTTCGCGCCGATCGCGATCGGGCTCGGCCTCACCCTGATCCATCTGATCAGCATTCCCGTCACCAACACGTCGGTGAACCCGGCCCGCAGCCTGGCTCCCGCGCTCTTCGTGGGCGGCTGGGCGCTCTCGCAGGTCTGGCTCTTCTGGGTCGGCCCGATCGTTGGAGCTGCGCTCGCTGGCGTGACCTATCGATGGCTCGGCAGCGAGGACGCGTAGCCAGCGAAATTCCCCGAGCGATCGTAACGACTGGCGCCGCCGCTGCCGTCAGTCGTCTTCGCTCGCTTCGGGCTCGTCCGTCGATTCGAGCGCTGTCGAGCCGACCTCCATCTTGCCTGAGCTTTCGCGGGCGTCCGCGTCGGACGAGTCCGTCGTATAGAAGTGCACGTCGCGCTGCGGGAAGGGGATCGAGACGCCCTCGCGATCGAAGCGCAGCTTCACCTCGCGCATGAAATCCCAATGCACGTCCCAGTAGTCGTCGCGAGCCACCCAGGGGCGCACGATGAAGTTGACGGACGAATCGCCTAGGGAATGGACCCTGACGACGGGTTCGGGGTCTTCGAGGACCTTCGGATGGTCCTTGATGATCGACCAGAGCACTTCCTCGGCATGCGGGATGTCGTCCGAATAGCCGATGCCGAACTCGAGATCGACGCGGCGGATTGCCTGGGCCGTCACGTTCGTTATGACGTCGCCCCAGATCTTGTTGTTGGGCACGATCAGCGTCTTGTTGTCGATGGTGAGGATCGTCGTGGAGACGAGGCTCATGTGGCTCACCTGCCCGAAGACGCCGCCCGCGCAATCGATCATGTCACCCACGTCGAAGGGGCGATACATCAGGATCATCACGCCGGCCGCGAAGTTCCCGAGCGTGTCCTGGAGAGCGAAGCCGAGGACGAAGCCGGCGATACCGAGTCCGGCGAGCATCGGTGCGATCTCGATCCCGAGCTGCGAGAGCGCGACCAGGAGTCCGAGGAGCAGGACGACGCCCGAACTCAATGAGACGATCATGCGCTTCAGGAGTTCGGAGAAGCGGAGATGCGGTGCCTCGACGGCGCGAGCCACGATTCTGCGCACGAATCGCGAGAGTCCCCAGAAGAAGGACAAGATGAGGATGACGAGGAGGGCTTCGAAGAGGTATCGAGGGCCGTTCTCCGCCGCGTTGTCGCGAAGGTCGCTCGACCAGCTGCCGACGAGTTCGCCGACGACCTGGCGATCGATCGCGTCGACCGTGACTTCACCACTCGAGGACACGATGAGCTGGCGATAGTTCGAGTCGTCGAGTTCGAGGCGCTTCATCAAGCCGACGATCTTCTCCAGCATCGCCAGCGAGGCGTCGAATCGAGCGTTCGCCGCGACTTCCTCCAGCTGGATCGCTGCTGGATCCGCCCCCGCCGATTTGCGGGCTTCTACGTCCGATCGAAGCTTGGTAGCCAGGTCGACGTGGCTGCGGGCGAGTCGCGCGCGCTCCAGGACCTTCGTCTCGAGCCAGGTACGCTGCGCCTTCGTCGCGATTTCGAGTGCGTCGCCGACAGTGAGGAGATCGATGCTCGTGTCGAGGATGCGTAGGAGCACCTCGCCCTTGCGTGCGATGACCGGCGTGATGGCGGCGCGCGCTCCGGCGTCGGTGAGGTCGGACTGCTCCGCCTTCAGCTGTGCGTATTCTGCCAGCTGGACTTCGTACTGTGCGGGAACACTCGTCAGCAGCGGAGGGTATATGGACGCCAGGAAGCGGCGTTCGCTCGTCGCATCGAGTTCGGCGGCCTCGAGTTCTTCGACGAGGGCCCACATGTCGTTGATCGTGTCGGTCCCGTCGAGTCGGAACTCGAGGATCTGGCCTCGGAGCGCGTCGAGGTCTTCGCCGGACGCAGTCGGGATCGCTTCCTCGAGTGCAGCAATCTCGAGATGCGAGGATTGCCGATCGGTGCGGAGCATCTCGAAGCGCTCGCGGATCTGCTCCGACTCGCTCTTCGCTTCCGATCCGTCCTCGGCAAATGCGCTCGTGGTGCAGAGAGCGGACATTGTGACGAGCAGCCATGACAGCGCGAGATGTCGTCGGGTTCGATTCATTCGAGTTCGCCTTTCGAGTCTGCGTGGCTCGGCGGACCCTGGGAAAGGGCCGGCTCGCCCATGGCGGCACTGCCGTAGAGCCAGAACTGGAATAGTTCGTACACGAGCACGAGGATGATCGCTCCCGTGAAGAGTCCGAGGAAACCGTTCACTGCGAAGCCTCCGAGCGCGCCAGCGATGATGATCACCATCGGCGCGTCGACCCCACGTGACATGAGGAGCGGTCGGAGGATATTGTCGAGCAAACCGACCGGCACCATGTAGACGAGGAGACCGATGGCCTCGGCCGTAGGGGCGTAGAAGAACTGATAGATCACGATCGGCGTCACGACCAAGCCGATCGGGAGCTGGATGATGCCGAGGATGAGACACAGGAGCGCCCAGACCCCGGCATAGGGAACGCCCGCGACGAGGAGTCCGACGCCGACGAGGGTGGACTGGATGATGGCGACACCGAGAACGCCCGCCGCGACGCTCTGTACGGTCTGCTCTGCTACGCGAAGGAGCCGGTCGCCGATATCGGGCGCTGCGCGGAGAAAGAAGTCTCGGGCGACGCGCGAACTGCCCTCTCGCCATGCGAGCAGGAAGCCGGCCACGACGAGTGACCCCGCGAACTGGGCGAGCGCGAGGATGGCCGATCCGGCCGCGCGGAGTAGATGCCCCCCGAGCTGGACCAGTCGATCCGAGGACCGGGACAGCAGGGCATCGAGGTTCGTCGATGCCTGCAGCCAGGTCTCGTATACGCGTTCGCCGACGACGGGCCAATCGCGAACGGACGGGGATGGGGGCGGAATCTCGACGCTCCCATCCGCCAGATGTCCGGCCAGTTCGTAAGCGGTGGATCCAAGAGCGTCTCCGAGCGAGAGGCTCGGAATCACGATGAACAGCAGCGCGGCCGTCGAGAGCAGGATCGCGGAACGAGCGGACGACAGGTCGAATCGATTCATCAGCCAGGCGTGCGCGGGGCCGAGCGCCACGGCCATGATGACGCCCCAGATCAGCAGATCGAGGAATGGGGCGAGAATACGCAGTCCCGCAAAGAGCAGCAGCGCGATGATCCCGATCCGGACCGCGTTCTCGATCAGCTCATTCGGGGCAGTCTCGGGAGGATTCATCGTGTGCTTCCCGCGTGCGGCGTGGATCGGTCTACGTTACTGGATTCGCAACGCCTCTCCATCCGCCGCGTCGACGGAGCACCTGTCTGAAAGGGAGGGTGATTCCTTTGCCATCGCTCGGAGATCGCGGCTATTGTTGCTTCGGTTTCGATCGTTACCCAACCCAACCCAGCACGACAAAGATCGGGAGAGAAATAGCCATGAGAGCGATGAGAGCGATTGCACTGACTTTGATGATTTCAATGATGGCGATGACCACCACCGGCTGCATTGGCCGCATGGCTCTTTCGGGCAAGGTCATGAAGTTCAACCTGAGCGTGACCGAAGAGAAATGGGGTCGCGAGCTCGTCTTCCTCGTGCTCTACATCATTCCCGTCTACCCGATCTCGGGAGCGATCGACCTGATCATCATCAATTCGATCGAGTTCTGGACGGGCACGAACCCGCTCAACGGTGAAGCCCGACTGGCCTTTGCCGGGGACCAGAAACACGTCGTTGCGCCGGACGGAACCGAAGCGATTTCTACGCTGCGCGACGACGGCTCGATCGACATCGAGATTCGCGGGGCAGACGGCAGTGCGCATTTCGTGAATGTCGTTCGTGACGAGGGTCGAGTCGTGGCTCGCGATGCAGACGGCAAGAACCTCGCCGCTGTCGACTCGACGACCGGTGAGATCCGCCCGCTCGCGGATGCTGAAACGCTGTGAGACCGAGCTCATCGGGGACGCCGGCAGTCGATGCTGGCGTCCCCACGTTCCTTCGACGCCTCCCGCTATGGATCGTCGTCGCGCTCTGCGGTGTGCTCATCGCTTCGGGTGCGCTCGCGCAGGACGCGACTGCCGACGAGAAGCCTGCGCACCCCCTATGGAGCGGCGACTGGGATCCCCCGGATAGGAATTCCGGCGGCTGGGATTGGGTACGCATTTCGTCGCACGAGTGGGTCAAGGGCGAGATCCTCGTCATGCGTGACTTCGAGCTGCATTTCGACAGCGACGAATTCGACAGCGTGAGCTTCGACTGGGAGGACGTGGTCGAGATCGTCACCGAGCGCGAGTACATCATCGTGCTCCAGGATATGAGGACGACGCATACCGGCACGATGACGATGAATGGCGACCTCGTTCTCGTCCGATCGGACGCCGGTATCGAGACTCTGGATCGCGCGCAGATCCTGGCGATTACTCCGAGCAACCGCCGGGAGCTGAACCTCTGGACGGGGAAAATCTCGGCGGGCCTTTCGCTTCGGTCGGGCAATACAGAAGAGTCCGAGCTGACGGGGAAGGCAAGGCTCGCTCGGGAAGGTCGCCGGACACGACTTGGCTTCGACTACAACGGTGTGTATGCGACTCTCGACAAGCAAAAGAACACGAACAACCATCGTGGCTCGACCGCGTTGGACTATTTCCTGACGCGGGACCTCTTTCTCACACCCGTGGCCTTCGAAGCCTTCACGGACGAGTTCCAGAACGTTTCCTATCGGCTGACGCCCACGTCAGGCATTGGCTACTACCTCATCCGTCGCCCGAAGATCGAATGGGAGTCGCGCTTCCAGGTGGGGTATCAACACGTGCGGATCGATTCCGCCGTCGCAGGGGACAGCAAGACAGCGGACAACGGGGCGATCTCGCTCAGCACGACCGTCGATACCGAGATCACCTCTGATATCGATCTGATCCTCAACTACCAGATCCAGGTGATCGTGCCCGACACGGAACAGACGAATCACCACACGCAAGCGACAGTCGAAATCGAGTTGACGTCGATCATCGACCTCGACATCAGCTTCGTATGGGATCGCATCGAAGACCCCGAGCGTGAGGCCGATGGGACTCGACCGGATACCGACGATTTCCGCCTTACGGCGGGCCTGGGGATAGAATTCTGATCGGGACGAGATCCCGGGAAGCGAGATGGCCATGATCGAGAAGATCGTTCGCTGGCTGAGGCGGATCGGATACGGCGGCGGGGCGATCCTGTTGGCGCTGTACATGGTCTTCTGCGCCTACAGCCTGCCGCGCCATATGAAGGCGCACGTGACGGGCATCGAAGTCACGCGTCGGGACGTTGAGGGAGCGGACGGAAGGATCCGAACGAACGACATTCGCTACGTCATGGTCGAAGACCTGGACGGCCAGGCGCATATGTTTCGCAATCAGGACACGGGATGGGGTTGGCCCCCGTACTTCAAGTTCGATTCTGGCGACATCGCAGCGCAGGCGCAGAGCTACTCAGTGGCCAACGCCGAAGACGTCGTGCTCATCAAGTACTATGGCTTCCGGATCCGACTGTTCAGCAGCTTCGCGAACATCCTCTCGATGCGAACGGTTCCCGTGAACCATCAGCCGATCCCGTGGACCGTGATCGTCGTCCTCTTCGCACATGTCGTCGTGGTCGGCGGCCTATGGATCGTGCTCCGCGACTTCTCGAAGTCGCGCGACGAGTAGATCTCGCGCGCTCGGCACTTCCGCCCGCGGATGCTTCTCAGCGTTCGAAGGTGAACTTGAAGTCTTCGACGATCCCCAGCTCGATTGCGTCGCGTAGATGCTCGATCAGGATCCGATGGACCTCGCTGATCACGAACGGATTCGATTGCGACGAATGCCCGCTCTGGACGACGAGCTCCGAATCGACGCCGTCGAGATGCGCACTCGCATAGGTCACGACGCCGTCCGTTCCTTCTTCTTTTGGACCCTTCTTCACGCCCATGATCGAATGGGACTTGACGCCCGGGGCGACGGGAAGGGCTGCGAGGGTCTTGATGAAGCCATTGTTGGGGCTCATGTTGTCGACCGATCCGGCACTGCGCTTCAGCCGTCGCAGTACTTCCGAATCGGGGTCGTCCTTGAACGCATCCTGCGTGGCGTCGATGATGTTGGCGGGCGCGCGAACCATGCGGCCCATCAAGCGGGCGAGACCGAGATTGGCGAGTCGACTGCCGTGGTGGGGCGTCGATAGGAAAATCGCTCGCTTGACCGAGGGCAGGGGCTTCACCAGGAGCGCACCCTCCAGAAGTTCACGGTTTTCCGGCTCGAGTTCCATCTCTTCCGGCGGTCGGTCGAACGCGGTGTCCCAGAACTTCTCACCCGAGTCCACGACCATGAGCTTGGTGAGCAGGCCGCCCTGGCTGTGGCCCATGACGACGATGTCGCGGAGCGCCGGATCCTCGCCGTTCGGGTCGAGTTCATCGACGAGGTCGGAGATCGCCTTGCGCAGGAGCCAGCCCGAATAAGCGATGGGATTGCCTGTGTTGTACGTGAAGAGCCAGAACTGGTATCGACGGCGAAGGACGGAGTCGGTCTGCAGATCGTTCAACAGATCGGCCCAGCGACCGGCGCTCGAGGCGGTTCCATGCACGAGAACGATGGGAATGCGCCCGGCGTGATAGGGGGCGAGGGACACGATCCCTGGCTGACCCATCGCCAGGTCACCCTGGAAGAATCCTGCGAGTTCTCGCTTCCATGGTGGGGTCTCGGTCAGCTGCAGAGCGAGTGCAGCGGACGGCTCCGACTCGAGGGAGAGGCGGGCGTTGTCTTCGAGCTCTACGACGTCCGTGTCCGCATAGGGGATGATGTCGAGTCGAGCGAAGAATTTCCCGTCCGTCCGATGAGTCGCCGAGTCTTCGATGATGAGAAGCGCTGTGACGGGAGCACGGACTTCGGAGAAGATCAGGTCTTCTGCATCGCCCGATTCGGGCGGGGAGAGTGTCGCTGCGAGCGGGGCCCCGATCCCCGCGAGCCGATACCGGTTGATCAATCCGTTGACCTCGAGGTCGGTCAGCGAAGTGAACTCAGCGAACTTGCGATCTCCCCACGAAAGGGTCGTTTCGTCGAGATCGATCTCGAGGGTGCCGAAGGGCAGCTCGTGCGTCCCATCGCGCAGGATGACCTTGCCCGTTTCGGGATCCATCAGCGCAAGGGTCAGGCCGCGATTGTAGAGGTCGGCGCTCCGCCGGATTCCGCGTGAGAGGATCGATGCACGTGCGGCGCCCTTGGGCGGCAACAGAAAGCGCCACGCATACATGGCCGAAGCGAGGTAGTAGCGCTTGTCGCCGGAATCGGCGGCGTAGGCAAAGTTCAGTTCCGCGATGTCGTCGAGGAATTGGGCGCGAAGCTCCGCGGTGAATTCATCGACCGGACGCAGGATGCGACTGTGCAGCCACGCCAGGACGGCGGCGGGGTCGTCTTTCCAGTTCTCGACCTGACCGGTTCGCCGGAGCAGTGTCAGGGCGTCTTCGCTCAGTTCGCCGCTCGAGAGGATGCTGTGGGCAAATTGCCGCTCTGCCGTCTGTGCGCTGATCCTCTTCACTCCGATCGGGGCGGCACACGCACACAGGGCCACGATGCACGCCAGCGAGATGAGCTGTGCGAGGGCAGGACTTCTTCGCTGTTGCGATCGTCGCTGCTCGTTCGAGTCGTTTCTCACTTGGGATTCCTTCTCGGAGGGTCTGCCGCATAGTAGAATGTCCAGCCGCAGTGCGAAGGGGTCGGTCTTGAAGTTCGTCGTTTCGGTTCCACTCATCCTGATGCTCGCAGCCTGGTCTGCGGCTTGCCTCTGGTTCGATGGGCCCGAGTCTCGTTTGGTCGCGGGAATGCTGGCCGCGGGATTCGTGGCCTTGTCGCTCGCCCTGATCGGCTTGGTCCGTCCTGTATGGCGGATGTGGATCGCGTTCGCGCTCCTCTTCTTCGGCGTCCAGTTCTGGTGGAGTGGAATCGAGGCGAGCAACGACCGGGAATGGCTTCCCGATGTCGCGCAGCTCCCCGTCGTCGAGTTCGACGGCGACCTCGTCACGATCGAGAATGTTCGCAACTTCAACTACCGCAGCGACACGGACTTCGACGAGGTCTGGGACACACGAACCTACGACCTCTCGAAGCTTCAGGGCGTGGATCTCTTCTTGTCGTATTGGGGATCACCGATGATCGCCCACACGATCGCGAGCTGGGAGTTCGAAGATGGTCAGCATCTCGCCATCTCGATCGAGACGCGCAAGGAGGTCGGCGAGGAATACTCCGCGGTTCTCGGGTTCTTCCGTCAGTTCGAGCTCTACTACGTCGTCGCGGACGAGCGGGACGTCATCGGCGTCCGGTCGAACCACCGCGGCGAGGAGGTCTATCTCTATCGGATGCGAACGCCGGTTCCCGTCGCTCGGGCGCTTCTGGTCGACTATTTGCGAACGATGAACCAGCTCGCCGAGCATCCTCGCTGGTACAACGCGCTGAGCCACAACTGCACGACGACGATTCGGCGACACGCGCAGCAGGTGGCGCCGCGAAACCCGTTCAGCTGGAAGATCATCGTGAACGGATTCATCGACGAGCTTGCGTACGACCGGGAGTCGATCGATACGAGCCTGCCTTTCGACGAGCTACGGAGTCGGAGCGACGTTACTTCGCGGGGGCAGGAGGCAGGGGCGTCGCCGGACTTTTCGGCCCGCATCCGAGAAGGCCTCCCGGGCGCCGACCGACGACCGCCCGGCTGAGGTACAGGACTGTTCGACTTTCACTCTTCGGCTGGTAGCCTTTCAAGCATGCGTCGATTGCAGCGATCGTTGGTGCCCGTTCTGTTCTCCGCTCTCGTATTGGTGTTCTCGGCCCCGTTCGGCTCGGCGGATGACTCCGTCGACGCGAAGCCACCGGGCGAACCCGTCGAAGCGTCCGAAGACTCGCCGGGCGATGTTCACGCTTGGGACCAGGCGGCCGTCACGCGTCTGGCGATCGAACTCGAGAGGCTCTTCGGCGAGCTGTACGAGAAGAGCCAGCACGCACCTCCCCAGACGACGGCCCTCCAGCAGAGGAGCCGTGAAGCAGCGCAGGGCTCGATCAGGAGAGCGCGTGATCGCAGCGCGGAATACGCACAGAAGATGCGTGCCGGCTGGGATCGCGGGGCGTCCGAACCCTATTTCCGGCTAGTGGTCGAAGAAGTGACCGATATCTTCGACACGGCGGGGAACGCTGAGCCGGTCGAGAGCGCGCAGCCCCGAATCGATCGCATGCAGTACGTCATCTCGGAGCTGCAGGCGTATTACGATGGAACTTGAGTCGTCCTCGATTCGCGTCGACGATCGAGCTCGTAACAGCAAAGGGTCTTGTATGAATCGTTTCGCTTCCACTTCAAGGGCCACGGAGTCGCTCGGGCGCATTGCTCTCGTCATTGCGCTGGTCACGACGAGCTCGTTGGTATCGACTTCGGCCTGGGCGGGTGGCCTATACGTCAACGAGTTCGCGACTTCGGTCCAGGCCAACGGCGGAAACGGTCGTGGGGCTTGGGTGACGGATGCTTCGGCGGCCCTGCACAATCCGGCGTCGATGACGCGACTCGATGACCATTCCATCGCCAGTGGCTTCTCGCTTCTGATCGGTCAGGTGGAGTTCGACGCGGACTCGAACTCGCCGAGCGGAACCGGAAACGGCGGGAACCAGGCTGGACTCGCTCCGATCGCGACCTTGAACTACGTGCACAAGATCTCGGACCGCATTCGCCTCGGGTTCAGCGCGTTCTCGATCTCCGGCTCGATTCTCGACCCGAGCAATGACTGGGCGGGCCGATTCCAGCTGACCGAGATCTCGCTGCTGACTCTCAGCCTAACGCCGACCGTGGCGGTTCGCGTGACCGATTGGCTCTCGATCGGCGGCGGCCCGGTCGTGACGTATGGCGTCCTCAATTGGGATCTCAAGGCCGACGTAGGAGGTGGGGTCGAAGAATACGTTCGAATGGACAACCTCGATGATTGGCAGGCCGCGGGGCGCGTGGGGCTCCTGCTGCATCCGAGCGATGAGCTGGGGATCGCGGTCTACTACCAATCGAAGACGGACTTCAACCTGGATGGGACGATCGACGGTCCAGTCGGACTGACTCCGGATCTCAAGCTCGATCTTCCCCTTCCCCAGTTCGTGGAGGTGAGCGGCTACTGGCAGGCGACGAAGAAGGTCGCGCTTCTGGCGACCTTCGGGTGGGAAGATTGGAGTGAGGCCGACGACCTCAGCGTGACCTTGGGGCCGGTGACGACCGGAGCCGCAACGGGCTTCATCGATACCTACAAGATGGGTATCGGCGCGAACTATCAACTGACGGATGAGTGGCTGCTCCAGACGGGCGTGACCTATGACACGTCGGCTCTGAAGAACAAGGATCGGACCGTCGCGCTTCCGATCGACCAGCAAGTGCGGTTTGCGTTCGGAGCGCAGCACCAGTGGAGTGAGGCCCTGACGCTGGGCCTGTCGTTCGTCTATGTGAATCTCGGCCAGGGGGAAGTCGACAAGTCGACGGTGCGGGGCGACTACGACAAGAATCACGCCTTCGTCTTCGGTCTGACCGTGGCCTACGATGCTCTGCCCTGGAGCAGCAAGCCCTACGTCAAGGACGCCAGCTAGACCGCGGTCTTCGGTCGAAGGGTCTAACGCTTGTTGGTGATGCGCTCGAGAGACTCGACGACCGATCCCGCCAGTTCCTTACCCATTCGCTTCGCGTTGCCGGTCGAAGCCGCCGAGAGTTCGCCCATCGTGGTGAGCCCGCCCGTCATGACGAGCAGTAAGACGGTCACGCCCTGGACCGCGATTCCGATCGGAAGCGTGGTGAGGATGCCGGGTTTCGAGCCGCTGGCTGCGGTGTTCTGATACTCCCAGACGACGCTCGGGTCGGCGTCGGGAACGGCGTAGAGCTGGGCGGCGCTCGACAGTCGGCTTTTGCCCGAACCGAAGCCGATAAAGATTCGCTTCGCGGCGCTTCCGTCATCGACCGTGATGATCTGACCACCGATCGCCATGGAGCCGCTCGGCACGCCGATGTGTCCGGATTTACGGCTCGTCAGGATGCCCTTGCTCTCGAGCTCCGACGCGAGCACATCCGCCAGGACCCGGCCGACCTCGCGCCGATGGGCGAACTCCTCGTCCGAGAGCGCACCCTCGTTGCTGGCGTCGGTATCCCGCCCGGTGTCGAGACCGATACTCGACCCGGTCGGCTCGAAGTCATAGATCACGATCGCGACCGGCGCGGGCAGTCTCGCTCCGCGATGCCGACGGAGTCCATTCGTGTTCACGCTGGCGCAACCCGCCACGAGTGAGACGACGAGAATGAGGGCGATGACCTGGGGCCATCTGCGATCGTGTCTGGACCGATTCACGTCGACTCTCCTTGACCCTCGACTGGCGGATCCGTCAGTGACTCTGGGGTCGCGATTCGGTGGCGGAGACTAGCCGATATGCGACACTCGCGAATCCGCGCTGTGGCCTCCGAGGCTCGCCATTACGGCCGTCTCGTCGAGAGGGTCCGGACGCAAAGAAGGAATCGGGAGACGACATGATTCGATTCTCAAGACGGATTCAAGACTCCCGAGGAGCGGCGACTGTCATCCTGCTCGTGGGTCTCTTGTTGCTCGGCGGCTGTGCGAGTCGAGCGCGAATCTCTGCCAGTAACGAGATCGCGACCGCGATGTTCGCGATCCGGGACGCGAGAGCGAGCGGCGCCGAGACCTACGCACTTCCCGTTCTGCAGCAGGCCGAGAGTCTCGTTGTGGAAGCGCGGGAATCGAGCGGTGCAGATGCGGAGAGACTCGCAGAGCGCGCGCTCGCCAATGCGCTACTCGCGAATACGATCGCTCAGCGCGAGAGCGCCCGGAAGCAACTCGCCGACGCGCAGCGCATGGATCGCGAAGCCGAAGCCTTGAAGGAACGGACCACTCAGGCCGTGGAGGAGCGGCTCCAATGATGAATAGAATGATGAATAGAACGACGAATGGTCTTTCCTTCTATCTGGCATTCCTGGTCATTGTCGGTCTGGGTGTCGGCTGTGCCACTCGGGACCCCGCGTCGGTCGATCGTGCTCGGGAAGCGGTTGCCGTCGCTCGCGACGGTGGGCTCGTCGACTCGGACTCGCTCGATTTCCGGGAGTCCGTCCGGCATCTCGCGCTCGCCGAAGAGATGCTCGAGGATGGTGGCAACCAGGACCTCATCGACCACGAAGCCGACATGGCGGGCCTCTACGCCCAGATCGCCGTCGCGAGAACCGAAGCGATTGCTGCGCGTCTCGAGTCCGAGGCGTATATGAACCAGGCCCGCGCCTCGACGCTGACGACTCGTGTCGCGGTCGAGGTCGCGATCAAGAACGCGCGGTCGGTCGACGCCAAGCAGACCGGCCGTGGCCTCGTGCTCACTCTCGGCGGCGTGCTCTTCGGCTTCGACAGTGACGAGCTGACCGAGCCGGCGCGTCTCTCCGTTGCTCGCGTAGCGGGGTTCCTGATCGCACTGGGAAATCGAGATGCGCTGATCGAAGGTCACGCGGATAGTTCTGGCGCGGCGGAGCACAATCTCGAACTCTCGAAGCGTCGCGCCGACAGCATTCGTGCGGCCCTCATAGAATTCGGTGTGGGCGAGGAGCGGCTCGTCTCCGAAGGTTACGGCTCTCTCTTCCCGGTTGCCGACAACGCGACTGCCGAGGGGCGAGAGCGAAATCGTCGGGTCGAGATCGTCATTCTTCGCCCCGGCCTGTCGGCGGGCGAAGCGCGACGCTAGGCGAGCGCCGTACACCGAACACGTCCGATCCAATGATCGCGAAAGGGCACATGAGGCAGTTCCAGCTTCTACTGGTCGTCTTTCTCTCCATCTCCATGCTCGGGGTGGCTTGCGTTCCCTCGCCGCTGCCCCCGCTCGAGATCGAGCCCTTGCAACAGCCGATCAGCTTTCTGGACGACGTCAAGCCGATCCTCGACAGCCGATGCGTCGTCTGTCATTCGTGTTACAACGCGGCGTGTCAGCTGAAGCTCTCGTCCTACGAAGGGATCGACCGAGGTGGCAGCAAGCTCGGCGTCTATTCTTCATCGCGTCTGAAGGCACAGCAGCCTTCGAGGCTCTTCCACGACGCGCAGACGACCGAAGAATGGCGAGCCCGCGAGTTCCATAGTGTCCTCGACAGCGACGCCGAATCTCCCGCGAACAGCGCGACCATGCTCTACCTGCTGGAGGCCAAGCGCCTCGATCCGATGCCAAGGGGGATGTATCACCCAGAGGCCACGGATCTCACCTGTTCGGCCGACAGCGGTGAGCTCTCTTCCTTCCTGAACCGTCATCCCGAACGCGGAATGCCCTTCGGATTTCCCGCGCTCTCGTCGACGGACCACGCGGTTCTTTCGAGCTGGGTGTATCGCGGTGGGCAGGGACCCACGCCCGATGAACAGACGCGGCTCGTCACGCCGGTCGACGCCGACCAGGCCGCGATCGACGAATGGGAGACGTTCCTGAATCGTGAGGACGCGAAGCATGCGATGACCGCGCGCTACCTCTACGAACATTTTTTCCTCGCGCATCTGCGATTTCCCGATTCTGGATCGGGCGCGTTCTTCGAACTCGTTCGGTCGAAGACGCCGTCGGGCGAGCCGATCTCGATCATCTCGACCGTTCGGCCCTACGACGATCCGGGCATGCCGACCTTCTACTATCGGCTACGCAAGATCCATTCGACGATCGTCCACAAGACCCACATGGTCGTCGACTTCGACGACGAGAAGCTCGCTCGGTACCAGGAACTCTTCATCGAGCCTGCGTGGTTGGAGTCTCCCCATCGGATGGGCTACGACGAAAAGCTGGGCGCCAACCCGTTCGTGATCTACGCGCAGATCCCGCCGGACTCGCGGTACCAGTTCCTCCTCGACCATTCCGAGTACGTCATCCGCACGTTCATTCGCGGGCCGGTCTGCAAGGGGCAGGTCGCACTCAACGTCATCAACGATCATTTCTGGGTGATGTTCCTCCGGCCAGAAGCGGACCTGACGGTCGTCCATCCCGAGTTTCTGATCGATCAGGCCAACAATCTCCGACTCCCGAACGAAGAGGGCAGCAACGAGAAGCTCGTCCAGGCGTTCGGCGACCAGTATCGCGACCGATACTCGGCGTTCTATCGCGCGAAGATGGAGATGTACGGAGAGAAGGCACCCGACGGTCCGGCCCTCGACTCGATCTGGCGCGGCAATCGTGCATCGGACGCACCGATGCTGACGGTGTATCGACATTTCGACAGTGCCTCGGTGCACAAGGGCGTACTGGGAACGATGCCCCGAACCGCCTGGGTCATCGACTATCCGCAGTTCGAGCGGATCTACTACGCACTCGTCGCCGGGTTCGACGTCTTCGGCAACGTCTCGCATCAGGTGAACGTGCGCCGGTACATGGACTATCTCAGGATCGAAGGCGAGCTCAACTTCGCCCAACTCCTCCCTCCGGACGTGCGGGTGCCGACGATCAAATCCTGGTACATCGGCAAGGGCGCGCTCGAAGACACGCGAGCCCAGGATATCCTGACGACGCTCGATACCCGAATTCCCTATGAGACGGACGACCCGATGCGCGAACTCTTCGAGATGGTCGTGAACGATCATCTCCTGCCGTCGACGGGAATCGCCTTCGACCCCATCAACTACCATCGCGGCGAAGCCCCGCCGCCGATGCCGGCGACGTTCTCGTCGCACGAGGACGTGCTCGATGGCTTCCGCGCGTTGACGGCGCCAGGAACGGGCTTCATCCGACACGTCACCGGGTCCGGTGTGAACGTCCTCTATCTACGCGTCAGCGGGTATCAGGGCGCCGACCGGTTCATCTCGATCGTCGTCAATCGATGGCACGACAACGTGACGTCTCTCTTTTTCGAGAAGAAAACGCTGGATGCGTCCAAGGACACGATCGATTTCCTGCCTGGTCAAGTCGGCTCCTATCCGAACTATTTCCTGGATGTGGCCGCCGAGGACGTCCCGGAGTTCTTCGACGTGCTCTACAACTTCGATGGAACGCCGGAGTACGGCGCGAAGTTCGAGAAGTTCGGCGTGAACCGCGCCGATCCGCGATTCTGGGAGATCTACGATTGGTTCCAGGCGCAGGCGATCGAGGCCAACCCGGTCGAAGCGGGTCTTCTGGACCTCAATCGCTACTATCCGCTCGCTGATAGGGAGATCTAGGACGCTCGGTCTCCGCGCCGCTCGCGTCGGCACCGTGTCGGCGAGAACCAGCGAGAACGAGAGTCGGACCGCGCCGCATGCCCTTCCATCAGCTCACTCGCAGTCCGCAGAATCTCAACCCGGCATTCATCCCGAACTGGAGACCCCGCTCGTGACTTCATCCCGCAATCCTTTTCGTGGGCCTCTCGTCGCCTTCCTCATGCTGGTCCTTGCCGCCTTCTCGATGGGCTGCCAGACCATGTCGTCGGGCGCTGCGGAATCGCAGGACAGCGTCGGATTCCTGCATCGAATCATCGAGCGCGGGGAACTCCGCGTCGGCATGACCGGTTCGCAGCCGCCGCTCAACATGCGCAACCGGGCGGGTGAACTGATCGGCCTCGATGTCGATCTCGCCAGGGCGCTGGCGGATGCCATGGGTCTCGAGCTGAAACTCGTCGAGACGCCCTTCGCCGAACTGCTCACCGATCTCGAAGCGGGCAAGCTCGACCTCGTCATCTCGAGTCTGACGATCACGCCCGCACGCAACGCGCGAGTCGCTTTCGCCGGTCCCTACATGATCTCGGGTTCGAGCCTCCTGGCGCGCAAGGACATCATCGAGGACGTGAAGAATATCTCGAACTTGAACTCCGCCGAGCGAACCTGGGGTGCGCTCGAGGGCTCGACCGGTGAGGCGCTCATCGTCGAAGCCTTCCCCCTCGCCAAGTACGTGCCGATCGAAGACCAGGATGCGGCGATCGCTCAGATCGGGGAAGGCAAGATCGATGGCCTGATCGCCGACCTGCCTTCGGTGAGCTTCCAGATCGCGCGCAATCCCGATCTCGGTCTCGCCACCATGCCCGGGCCTTTCACGACCGAACCTCTCGGAATCGCGTTGCCTCCGAACTCGCCCCTGTTCTCGAACCTCGTACAGAACTACCTGAACACCCTCGACTACACCGGCAGGCTGATCCAAATGAAGTCTCGCTGGCTGAACGCGGGCGAGTGGCTCTCGGAGATGCCCTGACCCCGATGCGGATTCGATCGCTTCGCCCTCTGCTCGTCTGTCTGTTGCTCCTCGTCGTGGGAGTGAATCTCGCCTGCGCGGGCTCCTCGAAGAAGTCGAAACGTCCGAAGCGAACGATCCTTCTGAATACGGACGACGACGTTCGCGTCGGTCGGGAAGCCGCGAAGTCGGTCGAATCCGATATCGGCGTCCTGGAAGACCCCAAGCTCACGGACTACGTCCAAAAGATCGGCCAGAAGCTCTTGAAAGGTCTTCCGGTTCGCGAATTCGCGTATCGCTTCCGGATCGTGGACCAGATGGAGCCGAACGCGTTCGCCTTGCCGGGCGGTCAGATCTTCATTTCGCGAGGGCTGCTCGCGCTCGCGAATAACGAGGACGAGCTGGCCTGCGTCATCGGGCATGAGATCGTGCACGCGGCCCGAAGACATTCGGCGCAACAACAGGCGATCGCGCGCTACCAGAGCGCCTTTGCTCCGCGCTTTGGCGGCGCGAAAACGATGGCCGCCTACGGGCGGGACATGGAGCGCGAAGCGGACGAACTCGGTCAGAAGCTCTGTGCGGCGGCGGGTTACGACCCGATGGGGATGTCGACGTTCATGCGACGCCTCGACCAGAGGGAGCGGTTGATCATCGGCGCGCCTCGCGCCCCGACGTTCTTCGACACGCATCCGGGTTCTCGCGAGCGCGCGGCCGCCAACTCGATGCGATCGCGCGAGCTTCGCTGGACACGCGATCCCAACCTCGGAGACACGCGTGCCCGCTTGCTGGACGAGATTGACGGCATGGTGATCGGCGACCGCCCCGAATCGGGGATGTTCATCGGTGAACTCTTCGTCCATCCGGCTCTCGACTTCGAGATGCGCTTTCCGAAGGGCTGGCGTACGCAGAACTCGGCACGCGCCGTCGGAGCGACCGCACCGCGCGGTGAGGCGGTGGTGTATCTCACCGGGGACATGCCGGCCGGCGATCTGATCGATCTCGCGGAGGGATTCGCCGCCGAGGCGGCGGCGGACTACGGCGTCTCCGTCACGGAGAAGAAGAAGGTGCGCCTCGGAGAGATCGACGCTGTTCGCTACGGCTTCGAGGGCGGCGGTATGGGCAGGGGCATCGTCGCGCGCGTGACCTTCTTCCCCTTCGCGAACACGACCTGGCGAATCACGGGCGCCGCACCCCAGATCGCCGCGAACCGCTACCTGGGGCAGATCCTGTTGAGCTCGAGGAGCTTCGGCCCTGTGAGCGAGGGTGTGCGATCGCAGATCCGGATCAAGCGTCTGCATGTCGTCCTGGCGCGGCCGGGAGAAGACGTGATGAAGCTGACCGAGCGGACCGGAAGTGCCTGGAGCGCGACGGACACCGCGTTGATGAACGGACTCCTCGGAAACGAGGTACTCGAAGGAGGCGAGCTGATGAAGATCCTACGAGCGGAGCCGCTCTCGCAATGACGGCGATCGAGCGATCGGCGAGCTTCCTGCGGTCCGCGTCGCTCGGATCGGCGATCCTCCTGCTGATCACGGTCGCGTCTGCGGCATGGGCCGAAGAAGCGACGCTCTCGATCGGGCTCGACGGTCGGTGGAAGCTCGAGCGAACCGAGAATTTCGAAGAGTATCTGAAGCAGAGCGGCACCCCGTGGTGGAAGCGCAAGCTCGCCAACCTCGCGAGTTCGAGCCTTCGGACGACGATCGAACAGAAGGGGATCGAGTTCGAGATCGAGAGTGACAGCCCGGTCGAGACGCGAAAGGACATGCTGATCGCAGACGGGACGACCCCGCGCAGCGCCAAGACCGCGGGCGGCGATATGATGACCTGGGTCGCGCGCATCGAAGGCGCAGCCCTGATCGTCGACGGGCATGGCGAACTCGGCCATCGCATCGTCCGGCGAGAGATCGTCGACGGGACGATGCTCATGACGATCGCGAATCCCGATGCGGATACATCATGCAAGCTCTACTTCGAGCGTGACTCCCAGGAATAGCTTCGTTCGCCGCATACGCGGTATGATCGGAAGGCGTTCGGGCCGGGTAGGCCACCTGAGGATTCCGGTGTCCGAACGTCCTCGACCCGAGGAGAGGGTAGGAGTAGAGAAGAGTGCCTCGAAATCAGCTGCGCGAGTCGATCGAACACCTACAGGAAGAACTCTCCTCGGGAGAGCCGCTCTCGAGCGAAGAACGCGCGCGGCTCGAAGCCGTACTCGGAGAGGTGTCCGGAATCCTCGAAGAGGAGGAGTCCGAAGAGTCCGACGACGGATTCGGCTTCGACGATCTGCCGAAGCTCGTGGAGCGATTCGAGACGACGCATCCGAATCTGTCCCTCGTGCTCGGGCGCATCGCGGACGCGCTGAGCCAGCTCGGGATCTAGTCCTCGTCGGCCGAGCCGGCCGCCTCCTCGGTTCCGCCGCTCATGACGCCGAATAGTCTGCCGAGGGCAGGGTAGGCGACCGCGAGCCAGAGCAGGAACGGCAACGTATCCGAGAACAGCGCCGGGACGATCGGTAGCGCCGCCCCCGGGCTGTAGTAGGCCGTCAGGTTCAGCGCGAGGTGGCTCACGAAGAGCGCCACCAGACCCAGTCCAAGACCGATCGCGCGTCGGCGGAGCGCGATTCCCGGCGTCACCAGAATCAGGCTGACGAAGGGGACGAGGTTGATGTACCGCGTGCGATACGGAGCGATGGGCGCGTCGCCAAATCCGAGGAACCCATGCAGGCGAAGGGCGACGGCCTTGAACAATTCCCCGTACAGGTTGCGCAGCCCTTCGTTCCAGACCCAGGTCAGCCCGATCGACACGACGAAGAACGCCAGGAAGACGAGGATGGCCTTCTTCATCTATGCACGAAGAGTCTGATCCAGCCGTAGAGGACGCCGACGATCATCGCGATCAGCGTCGCCTGCCAGAAGTAGACGTGGAAGAAGTCGAAGTAGTCGTTCCAATACCGACCGACCACGAGCAGCGTCACGATCCGAATCACGTTGAACACGAAGATCGCGGCGCAGCCGAGCGGGACGCCCCAGAGCTTGGCCCTGCGCGGAGCCGGGAAGGCGAGGACGCAGGACGAATAGATCACCATCTCGAGGAGTCCGACGCACTCGATGATGATCGAGACCGCGAAGCCGTCGAGGGTCACGATCGTCGCGCGCTGGGTGGTGAGGTCCGTGAAGAGTCCGAGGAATCCGGAGACGATGACGGCGGTCAGGCGATTGAGTTCGCCGACCGCTTCGGGAAATCGGGCCAGTCCGAGACTGAAGAGTGAGCCGCCGATCACGAGATAAACGATCATCACGACCGGATAACGCAGCTGGGGATTCGCCCAGAACTTCGCGATGCGACCCGTTCGCCGATCGCTCCTCTGGCCGGGATCTTCGCCGGGCGCCCCGGCCGGTGGCGCTTTGGGCTGGGTGCTCTCCGCGACCGGTTCGGCTTGGGCCTCGGTGTGGGCGTCTCGCGTGCTCGACATCCGTGATTCTCAGCCCTCGTCTCGAAGGGCCGAAGCCGTGCCGAGGATGACGCGCACGCCGTCGTCCTTCTCGACCCACACGTCACAATGCACCCGCGTCCGAGAGCCTTCGGGCGTCTCCTCCCGAACGCGCGCCTTCGCCTCGATCGTCTCGTCGACCCAGAGGACGTTGGTGAGCTTGACCGACATCTTGCCGCCCTGGAGCCAGCCGAGACCGAAATGATCCTGCATGACCTGGGACACGAAGCAGGTCGACATCATCCCCTGTACGACGATATTCGGAAAGCCGAGCTTCTTCGCCTCGTCGCGATCGGTGTGATAGGTCTTTCCCGGTCCGGAGAACATCCAGCAGCGACGATCGTCGATCAGCTTTCGAATCGGGGCCAGGTCGGGACCCGTCGCTGTCGGGAAGGGCGGCCGCGGCGTCTTCTTCTTCGCGCTCGATTCGTCGACGACGAACCCTCCAGCGTCCTTGTTCGTCTTCGTCGGATCGGCAGGCGGGAGGAACGATTGGTAGGTGCGACCGCGAACGAGGAGTTTGCCCTCGTCGTCGGGTTCCGCACTCATCAGGTCCGTCTCGTTCACGATCCAGTCGCGTCCGCGCTTCGAGTAGCGGTCGATGATCGTCGAGCGCGTGCGCACCCTGGAACCGATCGGAATGGGTGCGAAGAGTTCCCAGTCCTGTTGACCATGGAGGTTCCCGAACAGGTTCTTCAGGTACCACTCTCCGAGGAACTCGTAGCACTCGGAATGGTAGAGGAGCGGCGGGGCGAAGCGATCGTAGAGCGGATGACGATCATCGAGTGCGTCCTCGTAGAAGCGGACGGTCTTCTCGTCGATCGTGTAGACCGATGAGCCGCAATGCCGTCCGACGTACGCCGGCTCGCCTATCAAGTTCATTCCGTGACTCCCCGGCCCCTGCCGGTCTGCATGCTGCCGGGTCTGCCTGGCGCGAGATTTCGCTTGCGGACCTCGACTTGCAATCGTAGCGTGAAGTGGCGATGCCGAAAATTCGACCGATCGATCGCTTGCGGTCGCTGCTCTTCGCGCCGGCGGTCCGTCCCGATTTCATAGAAAAGCTCTCGGAGCGCGAAGCCGACGCCGTCGTAATCGACTGCGAAGACGCGACCCCGGCGGGAGCGAAGGCCGAGGCGCGGTCGATCATCCATTCGGTCGTCCCGGCGATCCTCGGGCCCCGGATGCAAGTCTTCGTTCGGGTGAACGCCGTTCCTTCCGAGTGGTTCGAGGCCGATGTCGCCGATGGCCTCGTCGAAGGTCTCAGCGGCATCGTCGTTCCGAAGCTCGAGTCGACGACCCAGGTCGATCGGGTCGTCGAGGCGCTTCGACGCGCGGGCCGATCCGAACTCGGCATCCTCGCGGGCATCGAAACCGCGCTCGGCGTCGCGGATGCCCGCACTCTGTTCGCTCATCCGGCGATCGTCGGGGGGTATTTCGGCGCCGAGGACTTCATTGCGGACATGGGCGGTGTCCGCACGCGCGACGGAGACGAGGTCGTCTATGCGCGCTCCGCGGTAGCGCTGGCTGCGAGGCTCGCGGGGGTCCCGGCGGTCGACCAGATCGTCGCCGATTTTCGCGACGACGAACGATTCCGGGAAGAGACACACGGGGCGCGTGCGATGGGCTACGCGGGGAAGCTCTGCATCCATCCGCGACAGGTCGAGCTCGCGAACGAGGGCTTCCTTCCCTCGGTCGAGGAAGTCGAGCATGCGCGGCGGCTGCTCGACGCCTATGAGCGGTCGTCGTCAGCGGGGGTCGCGGCGATCGACTTCGAGGGACAGATGGTCGACGAGCCGCTGGCCGCGCAGGCGCGGCGCGTGCTTGCGCTGGCCAGGAACTGACCGGGTCGATTCGACCGCGCGTTTCGACGGACGATTGGGAGGACTTCGATTGACGGCTTCGGATACAACGCGTCCCCATACCGGGAAATGGTTCGAGGAGCTGACGCCGGGACTCGTGATCCCGCATGCGATCCGCCGCACGATCACGGAGTCGGACAACGTCATGTTCACGAGCATGACGATGAATCCTGCATGGCTGCATCTCGACTTCGACTATGCGGCGAACGAGACCGAGTTCGGTCGACCGCTCGTGAACTCAATGCTGACGCTCGCCATGGTCGTTGGAATCAGCGTGCACGAGACGACCCTCGGCACGACCGTCGCGAATCTCGGCTTCCGCGAGATCGCCTTTCCCGCCCCCCTCTTTCACGGCGATACGATTCGCGTGGAGACCGAGGTGCTCGAGCGCCGGGCGTCGAAGTCGCGACCGACACAGGGCGTCGTGACCTTCGAACATCGTGCCTACAACCAGGAGAACGTCTGCGCGTGCCGCGCCGTTCGCGACGCGCTGATGCATTTCGATCCGTCGGAGCGCGCCTCGTGACGCGTGACGTCCTCTGGACGCCGACCGGGGAGCGGGCCGAGAAGGCCCAGATACGGACCTTTGCCGAAGCGGCATCGGGCCGGAGTGGACTCGACCTCTCCGAGTACGAAGCCCTGCATCGCTGGTCGATCGCGTCGCCCGAGGCGTTCTGGGAGCTCGTCTGGGACAGCTGTGGCGTCGTCGGGGAACGCGGCGAATGCGCGATGCTAATCGGGCCGGAGTTCTCGCAGACGAGGTTCTTTCCCGAGGCTCGGCTCAACTTCGCCGAGAATCTGCTTCGTGGTACCGGCGCAGAGACGGCCATCGTGTTCGTCGGCGAGAACGGCGAAAGGCGGTCGCTTTCCTTCGACGAGTTGCGCGAACAGGTCGCGCGAGCGGCAGACTGGCTTCGCGCGCGGGGCATCGGCGTCGGAGATCGCGTGGCCGCTTGCCTGCCGAATCTACCCGAGACGATCGTCGCGATGCTGGCGACGACTTCGCTCGGCGGAATCTGGTCGTCGTGCTCCCCCGACTTCGGAAGCGCCGGCGTCGTCGATCGCTTCTCCCAGATCGAACCGAAACTCCTCTTCTGCACGGACGCCTATTTCTACAACGGCAAGCGCGTCGACACCGCGAGCCGGATCCCGGACATCCTGGCGGCGCTGCCGAGCGTCGAAAGCTGTGTGGTCGTGCCCTATTCGACCGGGTCGGCGGACATTCGCGGCGACGGGTCGCGCTCGGACATCCCCGACGCGCTTCGGGAGCTGACGACGCCCTCTGGATCGATCGACAGCTTTCCCTGGTCTGCCCTCGTATCGGCGCGTGAAGTTTCGGCGCTCGGCTTCGAACGACTGCCCTTCGATCATCCCCTCTACATTCTCTATTCGTCGGGCACGACGGGTAAGCCCAAATGCATCGTGCACGGCGCCGGCGGCACGCTGCTCCAGCATCTGAAGGAACAGCGCCTGCATGTCGATCTCCGCGAGGGCGATCGATTCTTCTACTTCACGACCTGCGGCTGGATGATGTGGAACTGGCTCGTGTCCGGGCTCGCGAGTCGGGCGACGCTCATCCTGTATGACGGATCGCCGTTCCATCCCGATCCGAGGCGCCTCTGGGAACTCGCGAGTGATGAGCGCGTCGACGTCTTCGGTATCTCCGCGAAGTTCATAGACGGCGTCGCGAAGGAGGGTGTCGCCCCCGGTCGCGAGTTCGACCTCGCTTCGCTTCGCAGCATCCTGTCGACCGGTTCGCCTCTCTCGGAAGAGGGATTCGACTACGTCTATCGCGAGGTGGGCGAAGACATCCACCTCGCATCGATCTCCGGCGGGACCGACATCGTCTCGTGCTTCGTCCTCGGCAATCCGACGCTGCCGGTCCGACGGGGGGAGATCCAATGCGCGGGACTCGGGATGCAGGTCGAGGTGTACGACGACGCCGGGCAGCCGCAGGTCGAGACACCAGGTGAGCTGGTGTGTACGCGACCCTTTCCCTCCATGCCCGTCGGGTTCTGGAACGACCCGGATGGTTCGCGTTACCGAGCGGCGTACTTCGAGCGCTATCCGGGCGTCTGGTGTCATGGCGATTGGTGCGTGCGGACGGAATCGGGCGGCTTCGTGATCCACGGTCGCTCGGACGCCGTATTGAATCCGGGCGGCGTGCGAATCGGCACTGCGGAGATCTACTCCCAGGTCGAGACCTTCGACGAGATCGTCGAAGCGATCGCGATCGGACAGGAGTGGGAGGACGACGTCCGCGTCGTGCTCTTCCTGAAGATGTCGCCCGGCGCGGCGCTCGACGATGCGCTGCGCGCGACGCTTCGCACGCGCATTCGTGAGAATGCTTCTCCCAGGCACGTTCCGGCATGTATTCTCGAGGTCGAGGACATTCCGAGAACACGCAGCGGCAAGATCACGGAGCTCGCGGTCCGCGATGTCGTGCATGGTCGCGACGTGAAGAATGTCGAAGCGCTGGCCAATCCCGAGGCGCTCGAACATTTCCGGGACCGCGAAGAGCTACGGGCGGATCGACGCCCCGAGAGTGGGTAGGCATCGATGTCGGAGATCGAAGACGTGGTCGACATCCAGATGGTCCAGCCGATGGACATGCTCTCGCTCTCCGTCCTCGTCCTGTTTCTCGGGATGTACCTGAACCGTCGGATTCGATTCCTCTCGCAGAACTACATTCCGCCGGCGGTGACGGGGGGACTGCTCTTCTCTGCGCTGACAGCCGGGCTCTACTTCCAGTTCGATGTCGCGCTCGAGTTCGACATGCAATTCCGGGATCTACTGCTGCTCGTGTTCTTCAGCACGGTCGGACTCTCCGCACGGATGAAGGCGCTCGCTGGGAGCGGCGGGCCGCTGCTCGTACTCGTGCTGGCGGCGGGCGTTTTCCTGACGCTCCAGAATTCGCTTGGCGTCGCGATCGCGCTGCTGAGCGACGTGCATCCCGCCTACGGTCTCATCGCTGGGAGCGTGTCCTTCGCGGGAGGGCACGGAACGGCGATCGCCTGGGGCGCGGCAGCGGAAGACGCAGGCCTCCAGGGTGCGACGGAGATCGGCATGGCGTTCGCGACCTTCGGCCTCGTCGCCGGGGGGCTCGTCGGAGGGCCGATCGCTCGACGTCTGATCGCCAAGCACGGCGTCGAGCCGCCCGACGACGCGATGGTCGAAGAGCGGTCTTCCGAAGCGCATGCCAGCGCCTCCGCGGGCGAAGAGTCGCCGATGGATTGGCTCTATCCCGTGTTGATGACTCTGCTCGTCCTGGCCCTCTGCGTGAGTCTCGGTGATATCGTGAACCGCTATCTCTCGGAACACTCGATACGGATGCCGGGATTCCTGACGGCCATGTTCGTCGGCATCCTCGTCACGAATCTCGCGGACGGAATCGGGCGGCCCCTCGAGCGATCGACGATCGATCGTTTCGGCGAGGTGAGCCTTCACGTCTTCCTCGCGATGAGCATGATGACGATTCAGCTCTGGACGCTGACGAACGCGGCGAGCGCGATTCTCGTCGTCCTCGTGACGCAGATCCTGCTGATGACGATTTTCGCCGAGTTCATCGTCTTCCGACTCATGGGCCGCGACTATGACGCGGTCGTGATCGCGGCGGGGTTCGCGGGGATGGGTCTCGGGGCGACGCCGGTCGCGATTGCGAACATGGACGCGGTGACCCAGCGCTACGGGCCATCGACGAAGGCTCTACTCGTCGTGCCGCTCGTGGGCGCGCTCTTCATCGACCTGCTGAACGCGGGGACGATCAACTTCTTCATCCGTTTGATCCGGATGCATCTCGTCTAGCGAGCGCCGTCGCTAGACGACGGCTGCTCCGGGGCGAATCAGTCGATGACGTGCGGCAGCACGCGCTCGGTGAAGATCTCGAAGGTCTTGTCGCTGAGCGTGGAGAGCAGCAGGTAGTCGAGGCCGATGTCTTCTTCGAGGCGTTTCAGCGTATCGACGACGCGCTCGGGGCTGCCGTGAATGATCACGTCGTCCATGTAGTGATCGAGGATCTCCGGCGTGTCGTCGTCGGAGCGAAAGTTCGAGAGCGCCTGCTTCGGAATGTAGGCGCCCGTCCACTTCGCGCCGCGTTCGGCGATGGCCGCGGCTTCGCGATCGGTGTCGGCCAGCGCGATCAACCGGGCCGTCGGCGTTTCACGCGGCCCGAGATCGTGTCCGGCGCGTTCGAGGCCGTCGCGGTAGAGCGCGCGCTTGCGGCCGATCTCCGAATGCGATGAGTGGGGATCCATCAGGATCGAATGCCCGCGACTCGCGGCCCATTCGACCGCGCCTGGCGAGCTCGCGGCGACCCAGGTCGGAGGATGAGGGCGCTGGGCCGGCTTCGGGAGGACTTCCACGTCTTCGTACTGATAGAACTCGCCCTTGAAGGTGAGGCGTTCGTTCGACCATGCGGCGAGCACGATCTCAACGGCTTCGCGAAAACGCGCGGTGCTCTCTTCCGGTGCGACGCCGAAGACCGCGAACTCCGTCGGGTCGAAGCCCCGGCCCGCGCCCCAGTTGACGCGCCCGCCCGAGAGCACGTCGAGCAGGGCGACCTCTTCGGCGATTCGCAGCGGGTGGTAGAAAGCGGCGAGCGTGACCGCGGTTCCGATGCGCAGTCGTTCGGTTCGAGAGGCGATGTGCATGCCCATCAGGTGCACAGAGGGACAGACGCTGTAGCCGCTGAAATGATGCTCGGCGAGCCAGACGGCGTCGTATCCCGTCTCGTCCATGATGTCGATTCGATCGAGCGCGCGTTCGTAGACGCTCTCGAGGGGAACGCTTCGATCCCGCCAACCAAAGAATTGGAGCAGCCCCACCTTCATCGATTCGATCTCCCTGGTCGTCGATCGCGTGCTGCCCTTTGCCGCCGCTGCGATCGTCGCTGTGTAGGGAAACGCTAGCAATTTCTTTCCGCCTCGATGGGATCGGTTTCTCGTCACGATCTCACGAAAATCGGCGACAATGGACGCATGGATGCACGAATCAGTCTGATCACGCTCGGTGTCGGAGATCTCGATCGATCGATCGCGTTCTATCGCGACGGGCTCGGTCTACCGCTCCGCGACGGACCCGCCGGTATTGCTTTCTTCACGACCGGCGGGACATGGCTCACACTCTACCCGCGCGAGAATCTGGCGAAGGACGCGGAGACAGAGGCGGAGGGGAGCGGCTTTCCGGGCTTCGCACTCGCGCACAACGTTCGGACGCGCGAAGCCGTCGACGAGGTCCTCGCCCAGGCGGTGGCGGCCGGCGCGGCACTCCAGAAGTCGGCGCAGCAGGCCGATTGGGGCGGCTATTCCGGCTACTTCCGCGATCCCGATGGATTTCTTTGGGAGGTCGCCTGGAACCCGCATTTCTGGATCGGCGACGAGGACTGAGTCACGTTCGCGAAGGGACGCTCGTCGATCCGCTAGAGGTCACGCGTTTCCGGGGGCGTCCGGCGACGTCGAAGCGCGACGTGGCGACCCGATCAGATAGCAGCCCTCGAAGGGCGCCCCCGCGAGTTCGATCGGACCGACCTCCCAGTCGTAGTCGTCCGAGCCGATCTCCTTGGTCATCTCGCGAAGTTCGTCCTGCGTATAACATCGCAGGCAAGAGACGAGTCCATCCCATAGGATGAAGAGCGGTATCACGGGCACGAGATACGTCAGCGGAATCCATCCCCATCGAAAGGGCCGCAGGAGTGGAACCGTGAACAAGACCAGGATCGGCACGAAGAACATGGCGAACATGGCGACGGGATGTCGGGCTACGACTTCGAAGACGCCGATCGGCTGACGCGCCTCGGCCGCGCTGCGGAGGATCGACTTCGCCTGTTCCGGCCGGAAGTGATGCAGACCGCTGAACAGCGTGCGGACGCCGGAGAGTTTCTCCGGGAAATCGGTCGCGTCGACCGACTCGTGGATCGCGCTGATGGCCGGGTTCTCCTTCGCAACCCGCACGAAGGCCTCGTGGTTCGGATAGAGATCCGTCAGTGTGGCGGTGACCGGCGGGTCGCCCAGGTCTGGAAGCGCGGCGAGAACGCTCGGAATGGGACCGGCTCCGCCCGAGCAGAGATCGATGATGCGATGTTCGGGACTCTTCTCGACGGCTCTCGCGACGACGGGTGCGAGGGCATCGGACTGTCCGGCGCGTCGCGAGACGAACTCGAGATAGGCGGTGCCGGCATCCCTAATGATATCGGGGAACCAGGCCTGGTCTTCGAACTCGAAGAGATGAAATCGACGCATGCTCTCCCGTGCGGCCCTGGCCGTGTTCGATGCTGAAGGCTTCGTCGGCGTTCGTTTCCGGCGTGACTAGGGGACGTGTCTCGCGACGCATTCGATCTCGACCGCGGCTCCGAGGGCGAGCTCGGCGCCGCCGACCGTGATTCGCGCTGGCGGGGATTCGGGGAAGAACTCGGAATACGCGGCGTTCATTTCGCGGAACGTCGTCATGTCGGCGAGATACACACTCACCTTGACCACGTCACTCATCTCGGCTCCGGCTGCGCGAAGGATCTTCGAGATGTTCTCGAGAGTCTGTTTCGTCTGCGGGCCAGTCCCGCCGGGTGCGAGGTCGAAGGAGTCGGGCAGGGTGCCCAGTGTGCCCGAGACGAAGATCAGGTCTCCGGCTACGGTCGCATGGGAGAACTGGGGGAGTCGGCCGACTCCGTCGGCGATGATCGATCGGTTCGGCGCTGCGCTCATCTTCCCGTCCAGTTCTTCGGCGATGCCGATGTTTGTCCACGTCGTGAGGAACGCGATGAGCAGACCTGGCCAGAGAGAGCGGAGAGCGGGCTTCATGGTCGATCGGATTCCCGTCGAGACGTTCGAATCGCAAACGTAGCGTTTCAGCATACCCCCGCGCCCGCCCGCGCCCGCCCGCGCCGACTCGCGATCGCCTGATATGCTCCCCGTTCGAAGGAGGGCGATCGATGCGACGATTCTCGATGATCCTGGGTGGACTGGTTCTGTTGGCCGCGTTGGGGGTTGCGTTCATCGTCGTCCCAGCGCGCGTCCAGGTCCGAGGCGTTGAGCCCCCTCTGCCTACGGAGCACGAACTCCGAGCGCTGCTCGCCGTCGAGGACGGCCCGACAGCACTCCACTATGTGAACACGTCGAGTCAACCCGTGGGCGCTCCCTCGGCCGAGAGGATCCTCGGTCATACGGTCTTCCTTGCGGAATGGGCGAACGGCGATCTCTTCATGATCGACGCGGGGATGGATCGCGCGGAGGCGATCGAGTTCGGGGAACTGATGCAGACGATGGGCGACGCGGGCGACGTCGAGCCCCACGGTTCGGTCGCTCAGCTGCTCGGCGCGAATGTCGAGCGTGTCGCGGGCGTCGCGTACACACATCTGCATATCGACCACTCACAGGGAACCCTCGCGTTCTGCGAAGCGCGGGGCGACGGCGCATCGGCCTACCAGACCCCGTTCCAGGCGGAGCTCCACAACTACAATACGGAGGAGGGCGCGGCGATCGTGGCAGACTCTTGTCTGGCGACGGGCGAGCTCGAAGGCGAGCCGGTCGCGACCGCGAATCGCTTCCCCGGTCTCGGCATCGTCGCCCTCGGTGGTCATACACCCGGCTCGACGCTCTTCGCGATTCCCGTCGATGGCCACCTCTGGATCTTCTCGGGCGACATCACGAACTCGAAGCGCGATCTGCTCGAGGACATCCCGAAAGCATGGCTCTACAGCAACGTGCTGGTGCCGGAGCACGTCGAACGCAACGCAGCCCTCAGATCGTGGCTGGCGGCGCTCGATGCCCGATCCGACATGACCGTCGTCGTGTCACACGACCTGGGTGATATCCAGGCAATCGGTCTCGGGGAGTTCCAACTCTAGGACGGCGCGTGCGCCGTCGAGCCGTCGGGTCGTCCGGGACCTAACGCCCTTCGAACTCGGGCGTCCGCCGCTCGCCCATCGCGCGAATACCCTCGCGAAAGTCGGCGGTCTTCTGGAGTCGGTCCTGCTCGGCCTTCTCCCGATCGGTCGCGAGGCGAATGCGATTCGCGAGATCCCCGCGGAGCGTCTCGCGGATGGAACGAATCGCGAGGGGCGCGGAAGTCGCGATCTCGACCGCCCAGGCCCGCGCTTCGTCGCGCAGCCGATCGGCCTCGACCAGTCGATCGCAGAGCCCGATCGTATGCGCCTCTTCGCCCGGTACGCGCCGGCCCGTGTAGAGGAGGTCCATCGCAACCTGCGAGCCGACGAGTTCCGGAAGCGTGACGCTCAGGCCGAAGCCGTGATGGAAGCCCAGGCGTGCGAAGTTCGCGCTGAATCGCGATTCCGGACAGGCGACACGGAAGTCGGGGAAGAGGGCGAGTCCGAGACCCCCGCCGACGGCCGCTCCCTGGATCGCAGCCACGACCGGTGTCTGGGTTGCGAAGAGTCGCACGGCTTCGTCATAGAGATGACGCCCGTCGTCGTCGCTCGACTCGGCCGAGGATGACGAAGAAGACGAGCGACCTCTCGCGGCCGAAGACGAGCCACCTCCCGCGGCCGAAGACGAGCCACCACCGAAATTCGCGCCCGCGCAGAAGTGTTTCCCCTCGGCGCAGAGGACGACCGCGCGAGTTCGATCGTCTGCGTCGAGTTCTTCGATCGTGTCGGCGAGCTGGGCGATGAGGGAGAGGTCGAAGAAGTTCGCGGGCGGGCGGCGGATCTCGATGGTCGTAACGTAGTCGTCGGCGATCTCGATACCCAGATCTTCGGTGCTTCGGCTCTCGGGCATGGACTACTCTCCTTCGAATCGTCGTTCGCGCTGTGCTCGGCCGAATCGCAGGGCCTAGCGCGGTAGGTCGACCAGGTTGCGCGCGATGATCATCCTCTGGATCTGTCCGGTTCCCTCGACGATGTCCATCGCCTTGGCATCCCGATACAGCTTCTCGATAAGGTGGTCGCCGCGAGCGCCGACGGCTCCGAGCAGTTCCAGACCCTGTGACGCCGCCTCCTGCGCGACCTGGGCGGCGAGAGCCTTCGACATGGACGCCTCGACGATGTTCGGACGCTTCTCTTCTGCGAGCTGTCCCGCCCGCAGGCAGACGAGCCGTGCCATGCGGACCTTGCGCGCGATCGCTTCGATCCGGTCGCGAACGCGAGCGTCCCCGACGAGGTCGTTCTCGCGTGCGAAGCGGATCGTTTCGTCGAGGGCGGCGCGACCCATTCCAACCGCGTTTGCGGCGATGACCGGTCGTCCGGCGTTGAAGGTCGACATCGCGGCCTTGAATCCGGCCTTACGTTCGTAGCGGGCTTCGCCCCCGAGCAGGTTCTCGGCCGGCACGCGCACGTTATCGAGCGAGAAGGAAGACGACTCGTAGGCCTTGAGTCCCATCTTCTTCTCGATCTTGAACGGACCGAGTCCTTCGGTGCCCTGTTCGACGAAGAAGGCGCGCTGTGCGCCTCGACCCTTGCTCGCGTCGAGGGTCGCCTGGACGAGGATCCAGTCCGAACGCGATGCGGCGCCGATGAAACATTTTGCGCCATTCAGGATCCAGCCGTCGCCGTCCTTCTCGGCTCGCGTCTGGATCGCAGCGGCATCGGATCCGGCGCCGGGTTCGGTCATGGCGAAGCAGGCCCAGCGAGGTTTGTCGGGCTTCACGAAGGGGCCGAGGTATCGCTCCTTCTGCTCTTCGGTCCCGCTCCCGACCACGCTCATCTCGGGCAGGCCCGGTCCCGGCGTTGCGTTCATCACGCCACGATCCCAATAGGCGAACTCCTCGGCGAGGAGGAGTCGCGTGAGGGTCGAGGGCCGCCGCTCGGGCGGGGGAGAGCCCGGCGGCTTCCAATGCGTGCGTCCGTCGCCGCGTTCGAGGCAGCGATCGAAGAAGGCGTGTCCGACCGGAATGGGCCGAGCCTCGCGATCGGCTTCGAGTCCGACCGGGCGGACCTGTTCGCGCCCCCACTTTCGGAGTTCGTCGAGGGCTTCCTGGCTTTCGCGGTCGAGCGTGAAGTCCACTAGAGAACGCCTCCGACGCCGATGTCGAGCGGGGAATCGCTGGCGCAGAGCAGTCGCCCCGATTCTTCGATCGCGGCATCGAACCCGCCGAGCCAGAGACCCAGCGCCCGCGCCTCGCGCATGTGTTTCTCGACGGGGTAGTCGGCCATGAAGCCGTGACCACCGAGGATCTGCACGCCGTTCGGACCGATCAGGCGTGAGGCTTCGATGCATTCGGCGAGTGCCGAAGCGGCCGCGCCCTCGGCGGGGAGGCCGGCATCGACCCGCCAGGCGGCTTCGCGCACCATGAGTCGACAGCCGTCGAGACTCATCTGCATGTCCGCGATCAGGAACGCGAGGGCCTGGTGATGCGCGATCGGTCGCCCGAATGCCTGCCGCTCCCTGGCGTACTCGCGAGAGAAATCGCAGGCGGCGCGCATCACGCCGAGCAGGAGCGAAGCGACGTAGAGTCGCGCGCGCGCGCGACTACGCCCGGCACCGGCGGCACTCGAGATCAGTTCGTCCGGCTTCGCGTCCTCGATCCGCAAGCGCCCTGCACCGGCCGCCCGCATGCCCGCCCCGCGCACGCCTTCGATCGTGAATCCGTTTCGCAGGACCGCCGCCTGATCGCCCGCGAGCACGACGACGACGTCCGCTTCACTCGCCGGAACCCAGGGCACCGATCCGTTTATCCGATCGGAGCCGATCGAGAGCGCTCCGTCGAGGTCGCTCGCAAGGAGGGCGCGTCCCGACGTCTCGACGAATCGCGCGACGTCCCCGCCCATTTCGAGGACGGGATAGAGCGAAGGTCCGAAGCGGTCGAGCGCGAGCGCGGCTCCCGCATCGGCAGCGCCGAGTTCCTCGTTCACGAGCACGCGTGCGACACAGCCGAGGCCAGCGCCACCGACCTCTTCAGGCCACTCGAGTTCGGCGAGGCCGATCTCGGCGAACGACGCGCGCGTCGCTGCGTCGATATCCCTTGCGGACTCGGCACTTCGAATGTGGGGGAGGAGCGCGTCTTCGCCGAATCGGCGCGCGGTTTCGACGATCAGCTCGAGATCTTCGTCGGGGGCCAGGTTCATCAGGTCGACCTCGGGTGGCTCAGCTCATCTTGCGGTACATCGAGACCACGGCAGCGCCGCCGAGTCCCAGGTTGTGCTGGAGCGCGACCTTCGCGCCTTCCACCTGGCGCGCATCCGCTTCGCCGCGCAGCTGCCAGCAGAGTTCGGCGCATTGCGCGAGGCCCGTCGCGCCGAGGGGGTGGCCCTTCGAGATCAGCCCGCCCGACGGATTCACGACGACCTGACCGCCGTAGGTCTGGGCGCCGGCGTCGACGAAGGCGCCGCCCTTGCCCTCTTCGCAGAGGCCGAGCGCTTCGTAGGTGATCATCTCGTTGCAGCTGAAGCAGTCGTGGAGTTCGACGACGTCGACGTCCTCCGGCCCGAGACCCGACTGATCGTAGACCTTGGCGGCGGCCGCCTTCGTGATGTCCGATCCGACCATCTTGATCATCGACTTCTCGTCGAAGGTGCTCGAGAAGTCGGTCGCCATATGTTGGCCGAGGATTTCGACCGCCTGGGATTCGAGGCCGTGCTTCCGCACGAAGTCTTCGCTCGCGATGATCGCCGCGCCGCCGCCGTCCGAGGTCGGGCAGCATTGCAGCTTGGTGAGCGGTCCGTAGACGGTGGGCGCGTCGAGGATCTCCTCGAGGGTGTATTCGTCGCGGAACTGCGAGTACGGGTTGTTCACGGAATGCTTGTGGTTCTTCCAGCCGATCTTGGCGAACTGCTCGGCCGTCGTTCCGTAGCGCTCCATGTGTTCGATGCCGGCGTTGCCGAACATCTGCGGAGCCGCGGGCGCCTTGGCGTCGAAGCCGCGTTCTTCGATCATGAGCTTGAAATGCTTGTCCATCGGCACCGTGCGGTCGGTGTACTTCACACCGAGGGAGCCCTTCTCCATCTTCTCGAATCCCATCGCCATGGTGCAGTCGGCGAGTCCGCCCTCGATGAACTGCTTGGCCATGAAGAGCGCGGTCGATCCGGTCGAGCAGTTGTTGTTCACGTTGTAGATCGGGACGCCGGTCGTGCCGAGTTCGTAGAACGCGCGCTGCCCGCAGGTCGAGTCACCGGCGCAGTAGCCGACGGCCGCCTGTTCGATGTCGTCGATCTTGAGGCCGGCATCCTCGAGTGCCTTCTCACCGGCCTCGCGGCCCATGTCCGGGTAGTCCCATTCTCGGGAACCGGGCTTCTCGAACTTGGTCATGCCAACACCGACGACGAACGCTTTGCGACCCATTGGGGATCTCCTCCGAATTTCGCTGCAGGAAGATGCGAGCGGGCAAATCACGATAGCCCCTTCGATCGGGCTCGTCGCGGTGGGTTGGGGCGGGCGGAGCAGCGTGTCCGGCTCGCTCTCGGCGGCTGGCTACACTGATCGACGCGACGGACACGAAGCCTGTCGACGCCACGAGGAGGGCACCCGCATGCGCCTTGGAATCAACGGAACCGGGCTGGTCCAGAAGGCCTCGGTCGACGCGATCGTCGAGGATGCCGAGCGAGCGGCCGCGGACGGCTTCTCGAGCTACTGGCTGGCAGAACATCCGACGGGCGGATTCGATGCTCTCACCGTACTCGGCGCCGTCGGCCAGCGTGTCGCGAACATCGAGCTCGGCACCGCCGTCGTTCCGACCTTCCCGCGCCATCCGATGGCGCTCGCGGGCCAGGCGCTCACGGTCCGCAGTCTGATCGGCGATCGGCTGACCCTCGGCATCGGCCTCTCGCATGAGGTCATGATGGCCCAGCTCGGAATCGGCTTCGAAAAGCCGATTCGACATCTTCGCGAGTTCCTCTCGATTCTCGTTCCGCTCCTCTCCGAGGGGAAGGTCGCCTTCGATGGGCAGGTGCTCTCGTGTCATGCGGAGGTCTTCCAGGCTCCTGAGAAGCCGATTCCCGTCGTCGTCGCGGCGCTCGGTCCACAAGCGCTCGCGGTCGCCGGCACTCGCACCCAGGGGACGACGCTCGCGTGGGTCGGGCCGCGGACGGTGCGCGACCATATCCGTCCGAAGCTGACAGCCGCAGCCGAGGCGGCGAATCGACCGGCGCCGCGCATCATCGCGACGCTGCCCGTCTGCGTGACCGACGACGTCGAAAGCGCACGCGGTCTCGTCCACAAGCTCCTCCATCACTACGGCGATCTTCCGTCCTACCGGGCGATGTTCGAGCGGGAGGGCGTGCGCGGGCCAGGCGAGCTGGCTCTGGTCGGAGACGAGCAATTCGTTCGCGATCGCATCGACGAACTCGCCGACGCCGGCGTGACCGACTTCGCCGCCACTGAATTCACCCCGACCGCGACGGATCGGAAGCGCACGCGCGACCTCCTGACCTCCTTGCTCGATGCTTGAATCGGTCGATCGGAACCTGGGCGCGGCGAGTGGTCACGTACGCACTGATCGGTCGAGGAGCAATCGGGCGGCCGATGACATGGCAAGAGCCCATCATACGGAAGGGAGGCGCATGAGCGTTCGTCTCGTCTCGTTGCCCGTCGCGCTGGCCGCGGGACTCATGGCCACGATCTGGATCGGCTGTTCGCCGGCGGAGTTGCCTCTCCCGCAGCAGCCCGTCCGCATCACTTCGGAGTGGCCGCATTACGGCGGTGATCTCGGGGGGCAGCGCCACATGGAAGGCGCGATCCTCGATCGGGACAACGTCGATGCGCTTGCGCCCGCCTGGACGTATCGACATGGCGATGTCTCCGGCAAAGAAGACGAGATTCCGAGTACGACTGCGTTCGAGAACACGCCCATCCTCGTAGACGGCACGCTCTATTTCTGCACGCCCTTCAATCGGGTGATTGCGCTCGATCCGGCGACGGGCACCGAGCGTTGGGTGCACGATCCCGAGATCGACCTCTCGGGACGCTATGCGAACCAGCTGATCTGCCGCGGGGTGACAGCATGGAAGGACGACGCGGCGCGAGACGCGGCGCCGTGTCGCCAGACGATCTTTACAGCGACGAACGACGCTCGTCTGATTGCGCTCGATGCGAAGACGGGCGAGCGCTGTTCCGCCTTCGGCGCAGGGGGCGAACTCGATCTCAACGCTGGAACCGGCGAACAGAAGTGGAAGGGCGAATATCAGGTGACGTCGCCGCCCGTCGTCGTCGGCGACGTGGTGGTCGTCGGTTCGGCCGTCAGCGACAACGCGCGGATCGATGCGCCGAGCGGCGTCGTGCGCGGCTTCGATGCGCGCTCGGGCGACCTTCGCTGGGCGTGGGATCTCGCTCCCCCCGGATTCGACTACGAGACGGGTCTCGTGAGCGAGGCCGGCTATGCGCTCGGAACGCCGAACGTCTGGGCGCCCATGTCGGTCGATGCCGAGAGAGGCCTGGTCATCGTTCCGACGGGCAATTCGGCACCCGACTACTATCACGGCGAACGCAGCGAGATGAACCACTACGGGAGTTCGGTCGTTGCCCTCGAGGGTGCGACCGGGCGCGTCGTCTGGAACTTCCAGACCGTGCATAGCGACCTCTGGGATTTCGACATCCCCGCACAGCCGACGCTCACGACGATCGAGATCGACGGCGAAGCGCGGGACGCGGTCGTGCAGGCGACGAAGATGGGACTCCTCTTCGTGCTCGACCGAGAGACGGGCGAACCGCTGCTCGGACTCGAGGAGCGACCGGTTCCGACGGCCGGCGCCGTCCCCGGCGAGGTGATCTCGCCGACTCAGCCCTTTCCGGGCATACCGATCCTCGTCCGGGACGAGATTTCTCCCGACGATGCCTGGGGCGTGACGCCCTGGGATCGCGGGCGATGTCGCGATGCGATCGCGTCACTTCGTTTCGACGGGATGTACACACCGCCTTCGATCGAGGGGACGATCATGTACCCGGGGAATGCGGGCGGATCGAATTGGGGCGGGATCGCCGTCGACCCGGCGCGCCAATGGGCCTTCGTGCGAAGTTCGGACCTCGCGTGGGTCGTGCGAATGATTCCGCGTGACGAGTTCCAGGGCGAGATCGACGCCGACCGCAACCACGAGTACGGACCCCAACTCGGGACGCCCTACGGCATGCGTCGTGACATGCTCGTCTCACCGCTCGGTCTGCCCTGCGTTCCGCCGCCCTGGGGCACGCTCTCGGCGGTCGATCTCCGAACGGGGAAGATCCTCTGGCAGGTCCCGCATGGCAGCGTGCGCGACCTGGCTCCGGTCCCGATCCCGCTCACCTGGGGCGTTCCTGGGCTCGGCGGTCCGATCGTGACGGATGCGGGTCTCGTGTTCATCGCCGCGGCGCTCGACGATTACCTGCGTGCCTTCGACGTCGAGACCGGGGAGGAACTCTGGAAGGGGAGGCTGCCGGCGGGCGGTCAGGCCACGCCGATGAGCTACCGCGTCGAGTTCGAAGACGGAACCGTTCGCCAGTACGTCCTGATCGCGGCGGGAGGTCACGCTCGTTCGGGTTCGCGCCTCGGCGACTCGATCGTCGCCTTCGCGATCGAGGAAGCGGTCGAAAACGAGCGGAACTAGCGCGACCCA